>Ga0315296_10000448_pt1 | contig 37636 bp, 32 predicted proteins | sample YL17G14_18_MG_FD_203921 | JGI IMG/M metagenome (GOLD analysis project Ga0315296, IMG submission 203921) | Sediment microbial communities from Yellowstone Lake, YNP, Wyoming, USA - YL17G14_18 | ecosystem: Environmental > Aquatic > Freshwater > Lake > Sediment | place: USA: Wyoming | collected... | reverse complement strand
GCGTCAACGTCCCTTACCGAAAAGAGATCATGGTCGGTGGAACGAAGGTCACCCTTCTCAACGCCGGGCACATACCTGGAAGCAGCCAAGTGCTCATTGAGAGCGACGGAAAAAGACTCCTATACACGGGGGATTTCAACGCCTCTCAAACTCAACTTCTTCAAGGCGCCCAACAGGGCTATGGAGACCTAGACGCGATCATCATAGAGTCCACTTACGCCGAGCAGGATCACCCCGACAGGCGAGAGATGGAGGAGACATTTGTCAGTAGGGTTCGGGAGGTAGTCGAAAAGGGAGGAACTGTTCTTGTTCCAGCCTTCGGGGTCGGGCGATCGCAGGAGATATTGTGTGTTCTTGAGGCCCATCATTTTGATCACCCTATATTTGTTGATGGGATGGCTCTGAAAGCAAATCGAATACTAGCTGACTATCCAGGTTCGCTAAGGGATCCGGATCTTTTCTCTAGAGCAATGCGAAGGGCTGAGTGGATAGAGCAGTGGAATGATCGAAGAAGAGCGGCAAAGACACCTTGCGTGATCGTTTCACCTGCAGGAATGTTGAAAGGGGGTGCGGCAATCTTCTACATGGAATCTGTTTCAATGAACAAGAAGAACGCGGTATTCCTAGTTAGTTTCCAGATTCCGGGAACCCCCGGAAGGATCCTGCAGGAGCGAGGACAATTTATGCTTCGTGGAAGAATGAGGAAGGTAGATGCCTCCGTTGAGAAATTCGATTTCTCATCACATTGCGGCAAACAAGAACTCAGGCAAACCCTGTCAGGCGTGAACAAGGAGGCCAAAGTCCTTGTCGTCCATGGATCAGAAGGCAATTGTAGCAACCTGGCATCGTGGGCTTCAAAAGAGATTGGACTCGATGCCCAAGCTCCCAAGACTGGACAAACCGTAGAAGTATGAGCGCGCGCTAGTGATTTGAGAAGGTAGCTCTGAGCAATCTGTTCAATCAAGGTTGGGAAAAAGGATTGGAGGACGAATTCAACGTCACAGCCACACACTTGCTTCCTGAAGTGTGGACTTTGATCGTGGCCGGCATTCTTGCTGTCATGCTTCTGGAATCCAAGATCGAAGTACAGGTCATAACACAATTTCCCGAAACTCCGGTAGGGGCAACTATGAACATGACAATCTTCGTCGCGCTGATGGCTGTAATGGCGACTCTTATGTATCTGCTTGTGAAATACGGTTTGGAGAGAATTTTCAGAACAATTCTTAGGATAGCGATCGTTTCTGTGCTCTTCGTACTTCTTATCTGGTATCTGACAGCTCTCTTTACCCTCCTGAGAGTTGCAGAAGAGTTCACTGATGCAGCAGTCCTTTTCACTTCCTTGATCCTCACATCTGCTTTGACCTACGCAATCAATCGCACGAAGGGAGTCCCGCAATTGGTCGCCACAACCCTCCTGGGAGCAATGGTTGGCACCTTTCTCGGAGCCTCCATACCGACGCTGACTGCAATCATCCTTTTGCTGGGATTGGCTTGCTATGACATTTTTGCGGTCTTCAAAGGGCCCATAGGGAAGATTGCGGAAAAGACCGATCTCGAAAGCCTTTCGGGTGCGACCCTTACTTTTGGAGACCTTACTGTGGGTCTAGGCGACCTAGTCTTCTATTCAATGCTTGCAGGTCATACAATGCTCTCGTTCGGTTTCATACCGTACGCAATGGCCTGCGTTGGTATTGTGGTCGGAACCTTTCTCGGCTTCAAGATGCTCGAGAAGAGGAGTGCCTTCCCAGGTCTTCCCCTCTCATTAATCATCGGGCTTGGGTTCATGCTGGTGACGGTTTTTCTGAGAGATAAACTGTTTTCCTGATCGTCATCCTCTAGATCTGTTGTTTGTTCACAAATACTAATATCTGTCGGTATGAGCGGTTCTGTTAATACTCAATATTCATGGTGGCAGGATTGGAGCCCGCTGAGGAGATCAAGAAACAGATTCTAAAAAGATACGATTCCAATCCCAGCGGGTGGCGAGTCCTAGTTGGACGAGACAAGCGAGGGCACTATGATCTCATAGTCTCACATGACTCAGATATGTGGTTCATAAAGGAAGAACAGATCAACCCCCTTCATTCAGTGGGCTTCGGGGTTAGAAGCAAAATCGAGAGTCTAGGAGCTGTCGAAAAGCTTTCTCCCGTCACATACGGCCTAAGACCCCTCTCAAAGTCCCAGATGACAAGAATCGCGTCCGCTCTGCAATCCGAGATGAGTCTCCCCGAAGTCCTCTCAAAATTCTTGAAGACTGACCCTGTCGCATCCTCAGAGATAACATCTCCCGGCATTCTCCAGGGACCAATCATCCACTCACCAAAGGGAATCGGGCTGATTTCTGAGAGGCAAGCGCAATTGGACAGAGAGCTGAGAAACGAACTCGAAAGGCTACTAATGAGGAAATACCCACAGACTATTGCCACATACCTCTGAACTACTCATAGAACCAAGATTCCAACAATCCTCAGCAAATGACAGGAGAACAGGTAACGACGAGAAATCAATGGAAAACAGATCCTAAGAGCCTTACAGAAGACATTAAGACCGCAAGAGAAATCAGTCGGAGAAACTTCGGCGCAAGAATCAGGTTCTACGCTCCTAGCTTCTTAGGCTACGCTGTCGGGAATGCAGGTCGCAACACTGGAGCCTTTCCCTCGATTTCTGTAACCGGAAGAGACTGTGCATTGAAATGCAAACATTGCTGTGGAAGACTGTTGAATGCAATGATTCCTGCGGAGTCGCCCAGAGTTCTTCGAAAAGTATTCCAGGAATTGCATGAAAGGAACGTGGCAGGCTGTCTTGTTAGCGGGGGATGCGGCCTTGACGGGGCAGTTCCCTTAGAACCATTCATCGATGTTATGACCGAAGCAAAAAGGAACTTTGGATTGAGAATGGTCGTTCACACAGGTATTCTGGGCGAGAATATTGGTAAGAAACTTGGAAGAGTCGGGATTGACGCGGCTTTGATAGATGTGATAGGTTCTGAGGAAACCTTACGAGAGATCTATGGGCTTGAACACGGAGTGGAGAAGTATGACGATTCCTTGAGCCTGCTCGAGAGGGAAGGTATCCCAGTCGTTCCTCACGTTCTTGTTGGCCTTCACTACGGAACTCTCAGAGGCGAGTTTGATGCCCTGAAAATGGTGGCGCGCCACAATCCTGCAGCAGTCATAATCATCGGATTGACTCCGCTGAGGAGAACCCCGATGGCGCACTGTTCCCCAGCTTCTCCCAATGATGTGGTATCGGTGATAGTCGAGGCGAGAAAATTGATGCCACGAAAACCCATTGCGCTAGGTTGCGCCAGACCAAAGGGCAAAATCCGCGAACAAACTGATGTGCTCGCAGTAGAAGCAGGTGTAAATGGTATCGCCAATCCTGACCCCAAAGCGATTGAGCTGGCGCGGAACCTATCGCTTGACTATGGTTTCTCTGATCTTTGCTGTTCTCAGGTATACGAGGATTTTGGAACAAAAATGAGAAGCTGAAAGGCTTAGAATCGTCCGCTCCGTCACGCATACGCAGTTGCCAGAATCTGGTCTCGAAGGATAATTGCTTTAGCGGGACGATCCCAGAGTAGTAGCTTGGAGCAGCAGAGATGGTGGAAGCCAAGTTCGATCCGGTCCAGTATTACAGTCGACAGATAGTGTTGAAAGAGATGGGGAAACAAGGCCAGGATCGGCTAAGACGATCAAGGGTCGCGGTTGTCGGGGTAGGGGGGATCGGAACAGTATCTGCCCTGTATCTAGCCCTGGCGGGCGTGGGGCATCTCGTTCTTGTTGACCAAGATACAGTTGAACTTCACAACCTCCACCGGCAAATCTTGTTTGCTGTTGAAGATCTCAGACTGCCCAAGGCTGAGATTGCAGCGCGAAAGCTGAAAAACGTGAATCCTGAGGTCAATATTCAAACTATTTCAGACAATCTCCGAGAGGAAAATGTCGACGCGATTCTCGGAAAGGTGGATTTGGTTGTGGATGGCCTTGACAATATGCGGACCAGATACATCATCAACTCGGCCTGCTCTAGGTTCAATATCCCCTATGTCTTCGGAGGGGCCATAGCGATGGAGGGAAATGTATCTGTCTTTCATCCACCCGAAACCCCTTGCCTAGAATGCGTTCTTCCAGAGTTTGATGACCGATACCTCCTCGGTTGCGACACGAGAGGTGTTTTGGGGGCTACAGCAGGTATAGTCGGGTCAATTCAAGCAATGGAAGCGATAAAATTGTTGGCCGGCATCAATGACACGTTGAAAGGCAAGCTTCTGGTCTGTGACTTCAGGCAAATGGAGTTCGAGAAAATTGAGATCTTCAAAAGGCAAAACTGCAGCATCTGTGGCGAAAAGACTGTTACAAAGATCAGCCATCCAAGGCGATTGGTTTGGCTGTGCGGAGGAGAGACCGCCAATGTAAATCCGGACATGCCCACTAGCCTGAATCTTGAAAGTACACTGCAAGAACTGCAAAGGGGGTTTGAAATCCTGGCAAAGTCTTCATTTGTGATAGTTTTTCGGTATGGCAAGTTGGAGATCAGTCTGTTCAGAAATGGAAGAATGTTGATAAAGGGAGTAGCAACAGAGGAAGAAGCGCTCCAGACCTATCGTGAGCTCTCCCGTGTTTTCGTTAAGGCTGAGAAGTCATAGAAGGATCGTACTCATCTCCTGTTGGAAGTTCTTATAAGAGAGAGATGTGCGTAGCTCAACGCTTCATTCACGATGAGACTCGAAACGAGTTGAAAGAACAATGCTCCAGTTCGTCCTGATGTCGTTCTTTGCCTTCTTGGTAGGCATATTATCCTCGATGATCGGCGTTGGAGGGGGGTTCATGGTTGTCCCGATGCTCAACATGGTTTTTGGGTTTTCGATGCGCCTTGCTGTCGGAACAAGCCTTGTCATGGTCGTCTTCACAGCTTTTTCGTCCACATTTGCATATGTGAGACAAAAGCGGATCGACTATAGGTTGGGGCTCGTTATGGCAGTTGGTAGTGTTCCGGGGGCACTTCTTGGGGCTTCTGTGGTGAAGCTTTTGCCCGATAAGACCCTGGGAGCGATATTTGGGATATTCCTCGTTGCAGTAGCGCTAAGGATGTTTCTGGGTTCGGAGACGGCACGGAAGAAGAGTGGACCGAGGAGATGGGGATGGTCGCGTAGAATTCATGACGCAAATGGAGAGATCTTTGAATATGAGGTGAACGTGGTCGCCGGCCTTGTCCTAAGCGTGCTTGCCGGGTTTGCGTCAGGTCTTCTCGGGGTTGGCGGGGGAGCAGTCGCGGTGCCCGTGATGGTCCTCGTTTTGACGATGCCAATGCATCTTGCTGTTGCAACCTCCATGTTCATGATGATTTTCACTTCGGTAACAGGCGCCGCCAGCCATATCCTTCAAGGAAACGCTGTGTTTGAAGCAGCTTTAATGTTGGGTCTAGGGATAGTCGTTGGGACGCAGGTTGGCGCGCACATCGCCAGAAGACTGAACGTCAAAATGCTACAGAGCGTATTTGCTGTCTTTCTCGTGTTGTTTGGAATATACCAGACGGTCAAGAATCTATTCTAGTCTAAAACAGTTTTTCCTAGATGAGATGGAACAGGAACACGACAACACCGAGTCTGAGGGATCATCTTCGACGCGGCATCGACACTATTACAACTAGAGCTCCGATCAGCAGCGCATGTGAGCCTATGATGGTCCAAGCCATCCATTCTGGCAGGACAAGCGTGAGAAGCTTGAGCAGCCCCATTAGGATGCAGACGATGCCGAACGAAGCAAGAACGGCACCAAGAAGAGCCAGGGCCAATCTTCTCATAACTCCACGTATCGCGGCATGGACAGAATCGAGAATGGTCTCTTGCAGCATCTTGCCCACTCCGGAGCGCAAGCCTTGCAGAATGTTTGTTAGTGTCTTTCTGATCAAGGTGCATCAGCAAGTAGAGTTGGTTTGATCCCATTTAAGAGTTACATGCCTAGGCTAGGCCGTGGCGTTCTTCTTGCGACGACCAGCTCTTCTCGTCAAGTATGCTGACACAACGAAGACCGTGACGAATATGAGTGATATGATGCCCGGATTCGGCACCGCGACCAATAGTCCCTGATACATGGCTAGAGATGTGAATCCTCCGACGAGTGTTCCAGCTACTATTCCTCTCATGGCTGTGCCCATCTCAACGTCAAGGATGTAAGCCACCACGGCAGCCACCCACCAGCCTATCAGGAAAGCAAAGATCGCCAGAGATCCTGCAACTCCGAACCGGCCAGCATGCGAAAGAAGACGCTTTGACGTGGTCGTGTACTTGGATCGGATTTGACCCACATAAGGTGCAATGCGCGAATCTGCCTCGACTAGTCGAATGATTCTAAGTGACGCGTAGGCCATTAGACAGTTCACAAAGACTGCGGCAAAAGTTGAAAGAATCGGCGAAACCCCGTTTACACTACCATAGGCGATGGCTACAGGAAAACCCAGGGCCAGGGTCAAGATGATGAAGACCGCTGGTTCTGAGCTCAAGATTCCGCCTAGAATCAAGCCGATCATGAACGCGAGGGTCAGGCTGAGAAACGTCATTTGCTGAAAGAAGTTCCGTAGAGCATTCAGTTCGTTATCATAAGTGTTCTCTACTCTTGCCTTTCTTGAACGCAGGTTGTCTTTCAGAGGTAAGAGGTAGGAGTCTATTCTGTGGGCGAGTTTCGAGCGTTCGCTTGATATGAGGATTTGTGAGCTCAATCGTCGAATGAGCTTTGAGATCAGGCTAACGATACGTTCCAACGTTGTTACCTCTATGGGGACTCGCAGTCCAATGAAGACATTGCTTCACATCAGGTTGGTAGCACTGCAATTTCTATCTTAGGTTTGCTGTCCCCTTGAGCTGAAGAATGTTCTCTTGGACTGATGCTGAAGCTTTATGGATGATTGATGCGAAAAGGTATAAAGGGAGAACAACAAACCACCCACTGTAGAGGTTGCTGGGCATGAAAAGATCGCTAGGACTCGGGCGCGTCCAACTCGCGATCATGCTTGTTGTTATGATTTTGGCAGTTGGTTTTGAGACCAAGCCCAGTGAGGCGATTAGCTGGTACAATGTTACCGTTAGGATTGTGGGCGTCTACTCGAATGTTGGGACGAGGATCTACGCAGGTGCTTATCTGATGGGAACAGTCTATGGCGAAGGGACTCTAACCTTCAATACGACTTATGGGTCAGTCATATCCGCGGATGACCATACGCCTGATGGGTATCCCTACTACGGATATCCGTATTACGTGTATCAGGGGCCTTCTTGGGGGTCGTACGGGTACAACGGTGTGGCTTTCGTCTGTCGTGACAACTCTCAAACAGCACCAGCAAACACAACTGCTCCTACCACCTTAACCTTCAGATACGATCCGTTGTTCTTCCTCCATGTCAAGTCTGACAGAGGAAACCCAGTAGGGACCGGTTGGTATCTTGCGGGAACTGTTGCGCGAATTGCTGTCGTCAGTCCGGTCGAAGAAACTGCGAATACGCGATATCGATTCGACAGGTGGATGGGTGGAGTTTCAGGAGACAGTCCGACCAACCCTGTGACTCTTGTCTACATGGATTCGCCGAAGATGATTGAGGCAAGTTGGGTGACACAGTACAGACTAAGTGTCAATTCCCCGTATGGCCAGGCTGCCGGAGGAGGCTGGTATGACAAGGATCAGACTGCCACATTCTCTGTGACGTCCCCCGTGGGAGATGGTGAAGGGATCCGACGGGTCTTTACTTCTTGGACAGGTGATTATGCTGGTGGCGCTCTGGCAGGTTCGATCGCTATGAATGCGCCAAGGGCGGTGACAGCCAATTGGAAGACGCAGTACTTGCTTACAATTGACCCGAAAGGCGGACAAGCGGACAAGACAACTCAATGGGTAGATAGTGGGGTAAACGTGGCGGTAACAGCATTGTCTCCGTGCAATGTGTTCGAGAAGAATTCTAGGTCTATATTTCTGGAGTGGCAGGGAGCTGCGACAGGTAGTTCGAACCTGGCTACATTGATGATGGATGCGCCGAAGACCTTGATCGCCACTTGGAGAACGCAGTACTACCTAATCGTGGAAACGAAACGCGGAGCTGCAACTGGAGAAGGTTGGTATGACGCAGACTCTATCGTCGAGTTCTCGGTGAGCCCTGAGGTCCCAATGGAAGAGCCATTGGGCACTCTGGGAGGCAAGTATGTCTTCAATGGTTGGACTGCGGATTCAACTGCGAACATTCCTAGAGCTACAATTACGATGGATAGAGCACACATCGTAAAGGCATCGTGGGGTAGCGACTACAATATGGTTGTTATCTTCTTCGCCGTCGTTGCCGCGGTAGGAGCTGCTAGCGTTGTGCTCGTGGCTAGACGAGATATGTTGAGGGGGCTCGGAAGGAGAGTTCAGTCTCAACTCGGAGGCACGTCGTCGGTTAACAGCAAGCCTAGCCAGCCAAAGGTTCAGGGTTCACAAACCGGGAAAAAAGGCAACAAGCATTAGTCGGTACTGCTTAGACTATGGGACTATCTTCGTTCCAACGCGTTCCCTGTCAAGTGCTCTTCTTATGTTTGCTGGGTCATCTCCTGGAACTATCCAAGTAGGTATCTTTGATCTGGCGATTACTTTCACGGCGACAGGGTCAATCAACTCGTAGGCTCCTGCAACAAGAGATTGTTCTTGCAGCATTTCGAGCAGCTTCTTGACGCTAATCTCGTCCAGCTTCCTAGCGCCAGGATGCTTTTTTGGGTCTTCTGTGCAGACCCCGGGGGCATCAATTGTTTTTACAAATATGTCTGCCTTGATGCTTTCTGCTACTATCGTTGCGACGGCGTCTGTTGAATGAGCCGGTGTGAGACCACCCATTGCAACGATCTTTCCGATCGTGAAGTACTTGCGGAGTTCCTCCACAGTCTCAGGGACTTCAGGAAACGCATCATCGTTGAGGGCCGAAATCAGGAGTCTTGCATTGAGTCGAGTCACATATATGCCCATTTGATCACATTGGGCTTCACTTGCGCCAAGGGCCCTCGCGCTTTCGATATACTTGCGCGCGATTTCTCCTCCTCCTGAAACAACAACGATTTGGTGGCCTTGTCTTCGAACGTCTCTCAACACTTGGGCGTAAGCTCTGATTTTCTGCTGGTTCAGGTCGTCTTTGAATAGAGATCCGCCGATTTTTGTGACAAGTTTCACTTGGGGTTTCCTCGAATCGTATTGAGAAGCCCAATCGACTTATATAACTCAGTTCTAGGTAGGCGTCTGTGGCGTCTGCTTTGCAGTCTCAGTCCAAAGATTCACTTTTGCGATTCAAGTTGAAGCGGACGCTGGATCTGTTGGCGTCGAAGGAGGGCCGTGGGACTGAGCTGATCACGCTGTATGTTCCTCCGGATCGCCAGATTCACGAAGTCATGGGTCAGCTTCGCGAAGAAGCTGGGACAGCCACCAACATAAAGTCCAGAACTACGCGGAAGAATGTTCTTGATGCGATAGAGAAGACGATGCAACGCTTGAGGCTTTTCAAAAGGCCACCCCCAAACGGGCTGGTGATTTTCTGTGGCGCTATCCCGCAGAACGGGCCTGGAAGTGAGAGAATGGAGATATATGTCTTGGAGCCTCCTGAGCCTATCCGCGTCTATCTGTATCGGTGTGACAATCGTTTCCACACAGAGCCTCTTCTTGAGATTCTTCAGGAGAAAGGCACGTTCGGCATAATCTTGATTGACGGAAACGATGCTTTGGTTGCTACTTTGAAGGGTAGACGAGTTAGCATAATCAAAGCGATGACCTCAGGGATCCCGGGAAAGCACAGAGCGGGAGGGCAGTCGGCTCGGAGGTTTGAGCGACTGCGGGAAGCTGAAGTGAACCAATACTACAAGAGGGTTGGACGGCACGCTAACGAGATCTTCGAGAACATACCGGACCTGAAGGGGGTAATTGTTGGAGGGCCAGGTCCCTCAAAATACGACTTCAAAGATGGGGAGTACTTGAATTATGAATTGAAGAAGAAGGTCGTAGCAACGATTGATGTTTCATATGTCGAAGAGGGCCTTGATGAGGTCATGGAGAAGACCCCCGATATTCTTCGTGGTGTTCGATACTTGGAAGAGAGGAAGCTTGTTCAACGCTTTCTCTACGAAGTAGGCCATGACACTGGGATGGCAGCGTATGGCGAAAGTGAGGTCAAGAAAGCTCTTGACTCAAATGTGGCCAGCACGTTGCTACTTTCTGAGAAGCTCAACCTGACGCACGCAATGATCAGATGCAAGCTCTGTGATTTCAAGGACGACCGATTGCTCTCGCAAGACGAGGTAGCGAAAATGGAGATTGATGTGGCGTCAACTCAATGCAGAAAATGCAACAATCCATCGCTTGTGATAGAGAAGAAAGACCTACTTGACGAACTTGTCGAGATCGCCGAGGAGAAAGGAGTGGACATTGAGGTAATTTCTGCCGAGACAGAAGAAGGACAGCAGCTCCTCAAAGGCTTCGGAGGAATGGCTGCAATATTAAGATACGCCAAATCTGGTTCAGACTGACTTTCCCAAAAGATAGTGGGAGCTTCGTGTGTGGGCAAGAGTCCAAGTACGGCGCATTGGGGTCATTCCATACCTGGCTGGTACTTCCTCAACCAGGTTTCATCGATCGTGTCGTGTCCGGTCCCATTTGACCGTGCATGTTCTTGCCACAGATTCTACAGAACTTGTCTCCAAGCTCAGCGTCGGTCCCGCAATACGGACAGAACATACCATAACCATGTGCAGTTGTGCTCGGCCTTAAACCGAAGAAACTGAGTATCCTTGACGCAAGCGAAGCCTTCCTGTAAGCAGGCCACCCTGTAGGCTGCTGTTGTGAGCGATCATTCTTGTACTCTTTCGCTCTGGCCAGAAGCTTCGAGTGCACTTGAGCCAGCCTTTTGACTTCCGCGACAAAAGCTTCCCATTCGTTTCGATCCAGAACGATGGTTCGTGATTCAGCCTTGGATTTGTCAGCCAATTTTCATTGTCTCCGAATCCTTGAGCAAACGAGTTACATTGGAACGAAGTTCCTTGATTGTCGATACTCCCTTCGCATCTATCTCGCTCTGTTTTTCCAGTGATCCCAGCTTCTGCTGTATTTCTTGTTGTTGCTTCTGACTGGTGGCCAGTTTTTCCTCTAGGATCTGCTTCTCCTGTTGCAGTTGTTGCTGTTGCGTCTGGCTGGTCGCCAGCTTCTCCTGTAGTTCTTGCTGCTGATTCTGACTAGTCGCCAGTCTCTCTTCCAAGGTTCGCTTCGCTTCTTCAAGATCTTTCACCTTGGCAAGCAGCTTCTCATAGTTCTTCACCAGACGTTCAGTGTCCTGCATGAGTTGCTCCCATTCTTGGCGTTCAACAACCATGGTGCTCAAGTTGATTCACCAACTTGCTCATATTCAGCAAGAGCTTTCCTCTCAACCTCAAGCTTTTGAGACAGGAACCATATATATACTACGATGCGAGTATTCGCGGGCTATGCTGCGGTAGTTGAAGTGCAGTGGAAGCTAAGACTGCTAGTGCGCCTTTGGCCGATGTGCGAAGCGCCATATTCCTAAAGTGGATGATGGATAGCTCCAGGACCCTAGTGCCTGAGGAGCGAGAGGATAGGATTGCCTATCCTGATGTCGCAAGGCTGGTTCCAGCCGCTGACCCAGTTGAGTTTCTCGATCGACTAGCGGCTCAAGGCGTTTTGATAAAAGAAAGATATCAGTCAGAGGTTCTATGCCCGTCATGTGGCTCTTCGTCACTTAGAGACAGATATACCTGCATGTTTTGTCGAGGTGACAACCTAGAAACTGGGGATATGATCGAGCACTATGCCTGCGGGAATACTGACTTCGAAAGCAGTTATCTGAAGGAAGGGAAGCTGATCTGCCCCAAGTGCAGACGGGAGTTGAAGATCATAGGGACAGACTACCGTCGAGTTGGGAAGGTCTTCAAATGCAATGATTGCGGTAGGGACTCCAGTATTCCAAGGATCACTCACACCTGTCAGAAGTGTGGAACAGTCTCAACTTGGGAACAGGCGCGACTGCGTGTTCTGTACAAATATCGTATCAATGAAGAGAAGAAGAAAGAGATCGATTCTTTGACTGGGATCTATCTGCCGCTTGTGGAATTTTTGCAGAAGGGTGGATTTCAAGTGGAGTCTCCGGCCCTGCTCAAAGGGGAGTCTGGGGTCGAGCATTCATTCGACATTCAGGCCATCTCCGAGGAGAGACGAACACTCTTCGACATGGCGTCGGACAGAGAGTCAGTCGGGGAAGCAGCAGTGATCGCGTTCTTCTCTAAGACCTTGGACGTGGCACATGACGAAGCCGTCTTGATCTGTGTTCCAAAGGCGTCTGAGCGTGCAAGGGGCCTGTGCAAGTTGTACGGGATCGATCTGGTCGAAGGAGACAGGATTACCGAGATTCTCAATTCCATGGCCACCTTGACCTTGAGAACGCAGGCAACACCACGCGCTCCTATGCAACCGGGCGTGCCAAGTCAGGTGGTGTCAACTCCGCCTGTGCTCAAACAGGCAACACAACGTGCTTCAGTCCAGGTGGAGACCCCAACTCAAGTAAGGTCAACTCCAGCTGAAGCTGATGCTCAAATGAAAGATCTTCGTGCTAGAATAGGGACTCTCGGTGAGAGAACAACTGAATCTAAAGAAAAGGCTTCTACAAGTGAGTTGAGAGCTCTACATAGTAAGATATCTTCGCTGGAAGAAACGACTGAAGAACCCCTAGCTGAGCCCAAGGAAAAGGCTCCTGTAAGCGAGCTGAGAGCTTTGCGCAGCAAGATATTCTCTCTAGAAGAGATGACTGGAAAAACGCTGGAGGAGAAGAGCGCATCGTCGAAGACGATTCAGACGATAGTGGATCAATCCGAAGCTGATGTTTCAAAGACAATTCCTTCGGGTGCGGAGCAACCTCATATGGCGATGGAAGATGCAAGGCTAAGGGAACTTGAAGCGCTCTATCGACAGGGAAAAATGGGAGAAGAGGAATACCGCAGAAACAAGAAGAGAATCCTGAAGAGCGCGGGATAGAGATTCTGCGTGCGCTTGTCCAACCGTCTGCTCGGCTGACGTTTTCTGACCCATCATAAGGCTCTTAACCCAGACGCGTTAGCAACTAACAACCAGCATAACTATAATCGCAGCTAATGATGTGAAATCGATTGAACATTCGTTCGGTAGCCTTGCTCCTTATGCTCTTAGCAGTGTATGTTGTTACGATTGCTGGCTACGCGAGCATCCCCGAACCCTTTCGGATACCGGTCCTTGTCGGCCTGACTATTATCACTTCTATAGCGATCTTGGCATTAGATGTGGGTGAGAGACTATCTCAGGCTAGAACAGTTCTTTCAGTCGTCAGTATGTTTATGGTCACAGCAGTCTACCTATCCTACCTCCAGAGAGAGGTAGTCACAATCTCGGTAGTTCTGACAGTCTTCGTGACGGCAGTCATGTACATGCGGGTCATAAAGGAAGTCAGACGGAGGAGACGTATTTGATCGATTTGACAGCGCTAATACAACTGATCTCGCATTCTATGTCATCTGCCTATTTCTGGTATATCGCAATTGGAGTTGTGGTAATCCTCATTAATGACGTTACCTTCCTGCCGCTTGCCCTGATACATGACAGACTTCTGGCGCGATATGCGATGCTAGATGGGCACGCGCCGGTTCCTTTAGTCTCATTACTGGTTCCTGCACACAATGAGGAGGAAGACATCGAGAGCTTGCTTCGCACTTTGTTCGAACAGACCTACAAGAACATGGAGATAGTGATCATTAACGACGGAAGCACAGACAACACACGGAGTATTCTCGAACCATATGCGCAGCAGGGGCGAATCAGGCTCCTCAACGTTGGTCCTCCGAATATTGGAAAGCATGCAGCACTCAATGCCGGAATCAAGATCGCCCTAGGTGAGATCATCATAGTCGTTGATGCTGATGGGCTTTTGGAAAGAGACGCGGTCGCCAACATGGTCCTACCTTTTCGTGATCCGAACGTGATGAGCGTTTCTGGCAACATAAGGGTGGCAAATCCGGTGAACATTCTCACAAAGTGTCAATCTCTCGAATATACTCGGGACATAAACATACCTAGACGCGCGTTTGATTTGCTGAACATAACTCTGGTGATTCCTGGTCCGTTGGGGGCGTTTCGTCGGTCTGTGGCTATAGATGTGGGGCAGTACGACGCCGACACAGTGACAGAGGACTTTGATATCACGGTCAAGGTTCAGAAGGCGAGAGACGGTAGACAGATTGCGTCGAGGAACATCACAAACGCTGTGTCCTACACGGAGGCTCCTGAGAGGTTGAGGGATCTTATTCGTCAGAGGAAGCGTTGGTACGGCGGTATGGCTCAAACGTTCATGAAACATCAGCGGTACAGAATGTGGAGGGGCTCGGGGGCTTACAGCAGGATAGGTGTTCCATATTTGTTCTATACGTTGTTCATCGTGCCAGTACTTGAATTGATTATGTTTGGAGTTACCCTCATTGGTCTGGCAGTGGATCCTATTGGAATCATCATTGCATACATCATATACACGTCGATGGAGACTTTGACGTCAGTCATAGGTGTTGGACTTGATCACGCGGACTGGCGACTGGTTCTTTTGTCGCCCCTCTACGTGATTGGGTATCGTCAGCTTCTAGACTTCATACGAGTGTATGCGTACATAGAGACACTAAGAGGCAGACTGGGTTGGACAAGAGCGCAAAGATTCGGTGACACATCAGTCAAAGCTAGGTCCGCATTGGGCGCACGCGCAGAGAGGTAAGCATGACGAACGGATGTCTAGCGGCTTGATTTCCGTTAGAGAGAAAGACGTGCTTAAGCTATTAGCTGATGGCCCGACGCTGGAGCAGCTCACTAAGAGAATCAATCAACAATCTCCAGAGGTATCTTCTCAATCAATAGGTGAGGTCTTAGTCGCTCTTCAAAACAAAGGATATGTCTTCCTCGACGAGGGACGATGGTGGCGAACTCCAGAAGGCATCAGTGTGCTGGACAGGATCCCAGCAAGAGTGTCTGCCAAACCAGTGTTGAAGAGACTCGAAGACATCAAGGCAGAAGCCCTGCGGATCATGTCGCTTTGCTCTCATGGTGTCTACTACGTAGACATGGTGGCCATTGTGGCTGCAGCGATCCTTGTCATGCGATCAGCGGTATTTGCCCACCAAAGTAGTACCTTTGGCGGGGACATTCAATCATTCTTCTCATTCCTCAATCATGTGCTCAGAGATTCCATACTCCAGTCTGGCGAGATACCGCTATGGAACCCTTACTATTTCAGCGGCATGCCTTACCTAGCTAACCCTCAGACCTCTCCTTTCTACTTGTCTACTCCACTGGTTCTTCTTTTTGGTGAAGCAGACGGGATTAGATGGGCGGTGATCCTGCATGTGGTCCTCTCAGGTCTGAACATGTATTACCTGATGCTTTCGCTAAACCAAAGTCGTCCCGCCTCTCTATTCTCGGCAGTAGGATACATGTTCAGCGGCTATCTTGTGGCAAGAATTGCCGTCGGGCATCTAACATTTGTCTACGGGTACAGCTGGGTCCCTTTGGCCTTTGCATTCTGCGAAAAGGCAGTTGTAACCAAGAGGATACGGTATTCGGTACTGACCGGGGTCGTGCTAGCGTTTCAACTGCAATCCGGAGCTTTGATAATCTTGGGATATACCGTGATTGTTTTGGCCCTCTATTTCGTGTACTGCTTCCTGCTTTCCTGTCGGAGAGGCCGAAGGATCTTGGTGAACAGCCATCAGGTTAGAGGAGGCAGCGGGCAGTCATATTCAGGATGGCGGCTAGCTATTGTGCGGGCGCACACATTTGCGATCGCTGCGCTGGTGGCTACGCTTACGTTTGTTTCACTATCAGCAGTGAAGTTGATCCCCATGATTGAATTCGTCTTGCAAACGGCACGCGTCAAGGAACGTGGCGTCACATTCGGGGCTTTGCCAGACATTCAGGCCATCTACAATGTTTTGCTCCAGAGAAATGTCCGAGCCTATCATTATACCTACGGATATGGTTGGTGGGAATTCTGCGCCTATCTAGGTCCAATAGTGTTCATAGGGATAGCTGCGTTCATCCTGGCACGTAGAAATCGTCACACCATCTTCTTCTTCGTGATGGCCTTTTTTGGAGTTATCTTCGCCATGGGAAACTATAGTCCTCTTTCTATCATTGTTAGACTTGCGTACGAAAGCATCCCTTTTTTTAGTGCATTACTGCACCTACCTGCGAGGTTTATATTCATAACAGTTTTGTCACTATCGGTCTTATCTGGAATAACCGTATCGAGACTCTTTCTCAGGATTGCGGAACTTAAGAGAAGAAGATTGTATCGTCTAGGGTGTTTCCTAGTATACGCGATTTTGGTAGCATGCGTTTTGGATATGAGTTTATTCGCCGCTCCACACCTTGGAACCGTGGCTGTGCCCTCTATGCGGCCTTACACAAGCTTGGCCCCACATGATCTGAGCGTTCGGTGGCTGGACTATCCTGTTAGCATAGCTGCGGGGCCTGAAGAAGCCTTCACTATTCACATCAAGGCGAAAAACATAGGAGACACTATTTGGCTCAGGGACTCGAATCAGCCTGTTCGCCCTGGAGATCCCTGGTATGAGAAGGAAGGAACTGTGAATCTCGGTGTATCTGTGGGCGACGTAGACTACAGAGAGCCCTTGCCAAAGGACATCGCCCCGGATGACGAGGTGGAACTGTCGGTGACCATTCCTGGTCGTACAAGGCAAGGTAACTACCCTTTCAAAGTGAACTTTGTTGTTGAACGTGTCACCTGGTTCAATCCACCGTACCCTTCTGGAAACCTGACAGTCACATCTTCTCTCTACCGGCAACCCCGTGTGACCATTGTGCAGACTCCCATCGACTCATGCAGTCAATTTCATGCATTGGTATGGCTTTCAGAGCAAGCTCGAAGAGAGTACTTCAGGATAGGACCCTCTCCAACATTGGAAGGTAGCCTGACACAGATGACAGGGCTAGGATTATTCTATGTGAGCGGATATGAGACAGGATCAATGCAATTGACGCACTACGACAGATTCACGTATAGCCTATGGTACGCAGGGCAGGACAAGAAGCTTGGGCTTCTTAACGCAAAATACACGCTAAGGAATCAAAGTATGGGCGAGAATATTCAGCCTGCGTACTATTCCAAGCCGTGGTTCGTCTATGAGAACAAATACTTTCTTCCAAGAGCATATTGTGTTGAGCGCGCGATCTTGATAGTTGGAAGAGATGAAGAAGCTTTCTCGGTGCAAGACTATCTAATAGATGCTGACTACTTTGATTCAGGCAAGAGTGTATTGATCCGAGGAACCAGTTTGAATGCTAAGGACTACGATTCAGAGTTTCTGAAAAGGTTCAGCTTGGTGGTCATCTTGCCTTGGGAACCCGCAGCTGAGAAGAATTCGTTGGTGGGGAAATGTAGACTGGCAGGAGTTCCAGTAATCGAGTATTCAAAAGGTCTTGACGAACCTTTGAGGAGATCAGTGACTGCGGTTCAAGGAGGCACATACAACCGAGGGCAGGTCGTCTACTATTCAGCGAACAAGATCATCGTTAACATCGAGACCGACGAACCAACCTTCATGGTTCTGAGTGAAGTCTATTTCCAAGGGTGGAAAGCATATGTGGATGGACAGGAGGTTCCAGTCATGCCAGCGTACTCTGTCTTAAGAAGCGTGTTCTTGGGGATCCCGGGAAAACATGAGATAACATTCGTGTATCATCCGACCTCCTATCTCCTCGGATCCTTCATCAGCTTGGCAGCTCTAATCCTCGCAACCATTCTACTGTTAAAAGAAGAACTGCGGTCCTTTCTATCAGGTCAAAGAAGGACATTCTGGTCTGTGTATCAAAGCTATGCTCGTGAGAGCGAATTATCAGTAGGTCGGCCTTGCGATGGTAAGCTACCCTAGACACCAACGTGCGCAGAGATGTAAGGTGGGACATTGAGGACTTGAGAACACCAACGGAGAAAGACTTGCTTAGACTGGTCCAAGACGGCCCCACACTGCAACAGCTAGTTGAGAGAATCAGCCAAGAATCCAAGGAGGATGTGCCTTCTAAATCTGTGGGTGAGGTTCTGGTTGCTCTGCAAAACAAAGGGTACGTTTTTCTCGATGAAGGACGGTGGTGGCGAACCCCTGAAGGTGTCTCCTACCTAGACAGAATCCTTGCGGAAGAAGCGCATACAAAGGAAAAAGAGGAGAGGAAACAGAAGGTTGAGCGACTGCGACTGCCTGCGAAGGAAACGTGGCGAGCGCGAAGTGATCTTATTGTCGCACTTGCAGTAGCGCTTGTCGTACTCTCTCTGAAAGTCTACTTCTCTTATGGCTATTTGCTTCCGACCTGGGATGGCGTGATATACCTTCTTAATGCAAGACGGTTCCTTTATGGGTATAGTCCGTACTCGTTGTTCGAGCTACTGCGTCCTCCACTCTTGCCGGTCATGATAGCGATTCTGTGGAGTTTTGTTGGGGAGAACTACTTAGCGGTAATTCCGATCCAACCGATTTTCACAGTCATAGCTGCTCTTCTTCTCTATGTCGTCGTGCGCAGAATGTTCGACTGGAAGACTGCTATGCTGTCATTTCTGTTCTTTCTGTTCAATCCGAATCTTTTCGTGAATACCGATCAATTGCTTACGCATGGAGTTCAACTCGTCTTCACACTACTGTGTATTCTCTTTGCATGGAGAAGTTATTCGGAGCAAACTGACGCAACTTCAATCGAAGCCTTCGTCTACCCCGCGCTTGTCGGTTTCTTCGGAGCATTGACATCGCTCACGCGTTACCCTGCTGTTGTGTTCTTTCCGTCTGTCTTGTTTCTGGCATTGAAAAGAGACATGAAAAGGAACCTGCAATGGCTTACGGTCTGTGCCTGTTCGTTTATTGCAACTTGGATGCCTTGGCTTGGCTGGAACATGACGTACGCCGGCGGCGACCTGTTTGCAAGTGTCAAGGCAGGTTTCATCGTTGGAGCATACGTAGGGCAACCTGAGCCCTGGTACTACTATCTGACAAGCCTACCTCAACTGATCACGGTCGTTGGAGTCATATTACTTCTCATAGGCATTGCAGGCAAGACATCATTCAAAGATCCAAGGATACTCACGTTTCTCGGCTGGTTCGCGCTGGCCGTGGGAGCTCACTCAATCTTTGTTAACAAGCAACTGAGGTTCACGATTGAATGGTTCCCAGCGATTGCTGTTCTCATGGCCCTTGGAGTGCGTAGGATTCAAGGTCTCCTCAGGCTCAGGCTGAAGACGCGCGCGCTGTTCCATCTTGCTCTTGCCGCATGGCTAGTCTACTTGGCAGCATCCAGCACCATGCTGGCCATGGCTAGTGTCGAGCGGTTACGCGCATCCGCACCGGAGAGGGAGTTCCCGACGGTTGTGTCGTGGATCGCTGCCAACACGGCCAAGACCGACATTGGAGCCAGTGATGATTTGTTCACTCCGCATTTTGCATACTTTGCCAAGAGACTCTTCTACAATTTCGAGTACCTTGAAGGTGAGAGTAAGGCGAGAGGAATAAGCATGCCACAAATGTTTCGTATCGTCAATGTCAGCTATGTGGTTGTGACATCGTGGTATGCCGACGCCAAGAAATTCGATAAGGCTGACTACTTGGTATTGGTCAAGAAGTTCCAGGCTTTCATGGCTTACGCTGTGCTTGGAGTAGCATCAAAGCATCTTGGAATACTGATAGTGGGAAACTACTCAAAACTGCCGACCAGTCGTCCGCAGTTGTCTCAGTCGAGTTTTGCAATCCAAGAAACGATACGAGGGATCTTCCCTCGGTTTGACACTGTCAATCCAGATTCCTTCTTTGCGAATGTGGAAAGCGCGCTTGCAGAGGATCGATCTCCAAAACACGGCTTGATCGTTCTACTCGATGAACTCTGGTCAGGGAGCTCGCAGTCGCTGAGCCTAAGTCGTGCACAACTGTCAGTTCTGAAAAAGCTCGTTGAAGAGTATGGGGTGGCCCTTCTGACAAGCGGTAACTCGACCAGTGGCTGGCTTCTCGAGACAAGAGCAATCAAACCAACTGGAACATCAACGTTCACATCTTTTCACATCAGAGAATCAACAAAGATACCTGGCTGGTCCAATCTTCTCGGAAAGGATAGAACATGGAACATGTCTGTTTCCTCTCAGTTCAAGGCTTTTTCCTCCACTCCAGAGAACGTCGAGAGTATTGTTGAAACAAGTGGGCAGTCGAGTGGAAAAGCTCTTGTTTGGGTTGGAAATCATGGGAAAGGCAAGATCGCCTACTTCTCGTGCACTGCATCAGATCTATCTTTCAGTCGCCGATATTCAACAGTAAATCCGGTGCTAATCCGGGTGCTGTTTTGGCTTCTGGGTGACTATCCCAGGATTGTCAAGGGGAGCACGTTCAAAGTTGCGTTAAGAATTGATGATGCCCAGGCGGCGCTATACAACTCAATCGAGAAGCACGGCTCGGTCCTCACCAACGAACGACATATCCCGATCAGCCTTTCAGTCATTCCAAAGGACCTCACAGAAGCAACCGCGACTCTGCTGCTTAGATTGAGATCACAAGGATGTGAGCTTACACTACATGGGTTTCCGGGTCACTACGATTTGCTGACCTACGCAAATCAGACCCAAGCGCTCATCGACGGAAGAGAAGTCTTCCGCAAATGGCTAGGGTTCTATCCCACAATGCTTGTTCCGCCTGGTCTCTCATACAACTATGAGACAGTCAAAGCAGCTCAAGCACTGGGCTTCAAGGCTATATGCGGCGGCTCATTTGAAGACAAGCCACCTGGGGCGCATGCAAATCATTTTGGTTATCCCTTCAGCAATTCAACAGTGACAATGCTCCCAGTACTATCATTGCTGGACTTTGGTCCACAATCAGGCTGGATGCCTTCAGCCGAGGAAGCCATCGCAAGAACAAAGTGGTTGCTTGCTTCACAAAGATGGTTGCGGAGCAGTTGCATCATCGAATTCCACTTCAATGATACTAGGCTGCCGGAGATTGCGCGTCTAACTGACTGGGTCAAGGATATTGGAGGAGAGTTCGGTACCTTGGAGCAATTGATGACTGATACGTTCATGGGTCCGGCTTTGGAACAATACAGCCCCTACTCAGATGTATCAAGCTTCTCCAGTTTCGATGTGATCGAGAGCACCGGGCCTCGAGCTTATCGGATCTCATTCGTTCTGAATGAACCAGTCAAACTCAGAATTGACATGGGAGGAGAGATTGCCAACTGCTATGTAGACCGGACGGCGCAAGAACCCAAGGGCCAGCTAATAGTGACAGATCTCCTGGAAGCTGGAAAAGAACACATCATAGTCATTCGTATGAAAAAGCCATCAACATGAGACCAGAACAGTATGCCTGTCAAAGATTTCTTTCGTCTATAAGTGAGTGCGCACGAACGATTGCCACACATGAATCTCCTGGACTGAGATGCCATCTCAATGAAAATTCGAGCACAACGGTATAGCGTAGGAGTCATCTTCATTGTGTCAGTACTGATGGTCCTATTTGCGGCGATCTTAGTACAGAGATCATCGACCGGATTCTACGCAGTGTACGTTCATCCATCCACTGACAAGACGAGCGAAGCCACATTGCAGCGTTTAGCTCAGTTCGGCATCAACACGATCTTTGTTGATATCTACTATCCAACTGATGCTGGCGCAGGCGTTTTTCTAGCTGAGAAGAAGGTTCCTTGGACAGGCAGGAGCAGAGAACCTGAATTCGCCGAAATCTTCTCTCTGGATGAGACAATCGCAAATGCGAGCAAATTCGGCATTTCGGTCCATGTCACAATTTCGTGCTTCGGAGAACTCCCTGCGATAGATCCTACGAATGAATTGCATCGGATGCATCTCGGAGAAGTGGTGGAGTATATTCTCACCAATTTTCCATCCGTCAGCGGGATACACCTAGACTACGTACGCTACATAAATGAATGGGGGCTGGAAGCGAACGGAAACGGGGAACCAATAACATCATTCGTAAGAGGCATCCGACAAATGGTCAAAGGCAAAGCGCTCTCCGCAGCCGTGCTCGCCGCAGCAGATTGGGGAGAGTACAATGTCATAAGAAATCGGGCAGGTCAGGACTGCCAGGAGATCTCTCAGTACCTTGACTTCATGTGCCCAATGGCTTATCACCTGTCTTTCGGGAGGAAGTTGGAGTGGATAGGATCTGTCAGTCGATTCATGTCTAGCATAGCGAAAGAACCATGCAAAGTCTTCCCAACTGTACAGGCGTACTTCGACTTCGAAAGAGAGATTGTGGTGTCCAATCAGGGTGTCGCAGCATCTATTCTGGGACCGACTCTTGAAGTGCCTTCAACCGGAATGTTGCAGTTCGATATCGATTGGCAAAATCGGGAAAGTCAGTTCTCTTTGACTCTCAACGATTCATTCTCCAGAGAGATATCTGCTGGTTTGATTGTGAAGTATGCCGCTCGTCAGACTGGTAAGACCTACGTAGTGAACTGTAGCGTCACAGGAACATGGTCGACAGGACTAAGGGTTCATTCACTGTCTGGCAGAGGAGATGCGGTGAGCCTGCATGTGTCTGACCTAAATGAGGAATTCCCTGGATATCTGGCTCTGCGATCCGCTACTTCTACTGCAATGAGCCAGGCAAACGGATTCTGCGTCTATGCTTTGAACGACCTTTCGCCCGAGGAATTCCAAGCGATAAACGATAGTGTGACTACTGCAGTCTACAGGTTCTCATACTGGCTATCCTAGGCATTCACTCTTGGATAGTACGTTGCAGTATTTCTTCGAGGACTGGACCAGCTCTCTGCCACGAGAACTCCTTGACAACATAGTGTTTAGCCTTCTCGCCCATGCGCTTCCGTTCATCGTTATCGTTGAGCAAAGCAAGGATCTTATCCAAGAAGTCGTTGATATCGTAGGACTGTGCACGTAGTCCAACCCCATCCTTGACAACCTCTGCAGGCCCCCACCCATTATCCCAGACAACTGGAGGAACGCCGAAGTACATTGCTTCAATCACTACGCGTCCAAGTGTTTCTGGAGCCTGTGTCGGAAAGCCAAAAACGCTCGCTCCTGAATACAGAGCATTGAGCTCATGTTGAGATGTTGAGAGAATCCTCGTTGAGGCTTCAACTTCAAACCTGCGTGCGAGACGACGTAGAAATGATGTGTAGCGGCCCTTCTCACTTACAATGACGAGCGTGGCTGTTGGATGGTCGCGCAGAATCTTGGGGAGAATCCGGATCAACAAATCAGGTCTCTTGATGGGAACCGGTCGGGTAACCATCAGTATCATTGGATGGTTGATGGAATGCTTCGCGAATACTTGAGCTGGACTAGTGTAGCAGTAACGTGAGAAATCGATGCCGAACGGAATCTGGACAGCGTTCACACCATACATATCATGGATGGCTCTGCCGATCATCTTTCCAAATGGCGCAAGGACTTTCTTGGCCTCTTGAACAGACTTTTGATCAATCCACCTTAGGAACTTGCGTCCACGGAAATTAGCTATTGCTCTGATCCCCAACCTTACATAGCCACTGTCTAGAAGAGGGAGTGTGTTCTCTGCGTCTTCCAAGCAGTCTGGGTACAGAACGGTCGGGAGACTGTGGATTTGCACAATGTAAGGTCGTTTCGCGCAGTAAGCGATCCAATGTGCTGGCTCTTGGTGAGAAAGAAGAATATCATACTGCTCAAACTCGCGTCGGAAACTTCTTGCTAGCAGCGTTCCGGCGGCTATACTGGTAAAAAGCGGAAAAATGGGGCTAGAAACACTCAGTAACTGCCGTACTTCGAAACCCTTCAGATCTGAATGGTAAAAGGATGGTTTGATGTAGGTTGCGAAGAGGTCAATGCTATGATTTCGTTTCAAATAGCCAGCTTGCTCCAGAACGCATCGCTCTGCTCCCCCTATCTCATCGAATGCAACATGAATGCTAGCTATCCGCAAAGTCCGTCCCTTTCAAAACACGACTCTTCTCACTCTCTCTTTCGCAGAACAACGTTTGTAACTAGAAGTATGTCAAGTACAACTATTTTTCGTTCCTTTCGAATCCCTCATACCGATCTGAGTCGCACGTTCTGATGCATATCACGCTTGCCGCGTATTCCTTGGCGTTTGGCACGGTGCAGTGTCTACACGCGTTCCAATTGCAGAATAGTGGGCCCTCAGGCCGGAACCTATTGAGTAGTAATGGATATCGTGAGCATTGTCTCAAAAAGATGACTGAACCCGCCCGTGCTATCCAGTTCTGACGAAAGCGTAGACTACGAAATTCTCGAACTTTTTATGCATCATCAGGTAGCTGGTCTTGTCTAGGTTGTAGTGTTCAATTAGAGATGGTGTCGCGATGACGTAAGTCACGCTCAACTGAGCCATCGCCTCCTGTATGGTTATTCCTCTTACCATGCTCACCTCTCTCACGTAATCATAGCTGTAGAATAGCCTCTTGGCGAAATAGTTCAACTGCGGAGTATACAAATCACTGACGCCAATGTCGGTCTTGGCCATGTTGGTCGTAACCCATGACACAACTGTCGGGAATTCCTTTTGTGGCGAACCGTTGCTCTCATTCAAATCAGCTGTGGCAAGAACAGTAGTGCTCCAAACGAGGTAAATCAGCCATGCTGCAATCAGAATGTTGAAGGCTGCCTTAGGTCTGAAGTTGAGCTTTTTCTGGATCCTAGCGATTCCCAGTGCCATGAGAACGGATATTGCTGGAAACCAATCTGTCATGAATCTAACTGCTTTGTTCTCCAGAACGAAGCCGACCCCTGTCGCTATTGCAAACCAGCTCAGAAACACAAGTGTCTTCTTATTCCTGAAGTTCTCTTTACTCAGGATACCTGCAAGCAGTAGCGCGACTCCAACGACCGTGATAAGTTGAGGTAGGCCTGTTATGTAGATGTGCCAGGGGTCTACAGCGGTTTGTACCTCAGCAGGTCCTCGGAATGCCCCTACTTGAAACGCTGCTTTGACGCTTGCAAACGCATCACCGTTCGCGTAGGTCATGTTCCAACGCAACCAGTATGACCAAGGTAGGATAAACCCGAGTCCACATATCATGATCCACCTTACATTCCATACGATCTCGCGTCTCAAAACAAGAACCAGAACCGCCGGGAGGAACATTAGCGCCGGATAGCGGGCGAGAGATGCCAGACCCGCCAAGGATCCCACAAGTGCAGGGTACACATATTTCGGAAGAAGATCTCTTGTAGCTGATTCTGAGTAGGTTCGCCATGCAAAGAAGATGCTCAACAACACGAAGAAAAGCTCAACTCCGTGCGTGAGCAGTTGGTTGGTCCATTTGAATACTGTTGGATTAAAGAGAAACATGAATAGAGAAAGCATAGCGGTTTTCCAATCGAACATCTCACGAACAACTAAGTATAGAACTAGGCCGGCCGCGACAGTGAAGATGGGTTGAATTGACATCGTTATCCAATAGGTTTCTCCAAACACCTTCCAGAGCTCGGATACAATGTTTGGTAGAAGCGGTGGACGAAGCAACTCAAAGAAGGAGAACGGATCCCACCCGTAAAGAAACCTCCTGGCATTGAGAAGATATACCGTGGAATCCCAACCTGGAACAAGATAACCGAAGGCATATGAAAGCTTCAGAAGGAGTACGGCAAAAGACAGGACAAGCGCGAAGATCAGATCGTTAGAACCCTGGGTCAACATCCCTGCAAGAACTGACAATCGTCCATATCTTGTTTCCTTGGCGTGTGCTTCTTGGTCAACCAACTCATCTGCGAGGAGCTTGTCTAGGTAGGAGACGCCTTCAGGGGTTCGCCACCACCGCCCTTCCTCAAGAAAAACATATTCCTTATCCTGAAGAGCGACGAGGACCTCGCCTACGGCTGGAGGGGATATTCGCTTTCGTAGCTCTTCGCTGATACTGTTTGTCAGCTGTTGCAGCGTGGGGCCATCGACCAATAACTTGAGCACATCTTTCTCTTTGAGAGGCATCGAGTCCTCTTGGTCCTGCACAGGATCTTTCCTCTGTCTTACAGTTACTGCTATTTGGACCGTGTATTATTGATTTTCTGATAGCAACGTGGAAGTGCGCGGTAGATATGTAATGACAAGTCAGAAAGGAACAAGTTGTATCAGATTTCGAGATGCCCAGTTCTCGAACGTGAAGCAGCTATCACTGCACTGGTCCTAGCGCTCGCGTAGGTCATATCTCAGTCCGAGCAACATCGCGATCGCCGGCAGCAGTCTTCGCAATTTGTGTGGAATGAAGCTCCGAATGAGATCAATGTCGCTGATAGTCACCACACGGAGAAGGCGCAAGAAGCCTATGTAGATCAGCGCCCCGACAGCTATGAGCACAGGCAGCACTGCCAGTTTCAAATAGAACGAATGCACTGACGAAAGAGCACTAAACACTAGCACTCCCATTACGCCAGAGCCAGCGGTAGCGGACAAGAACGCTCTCAGATCCAGTTCGAAAAATCCGCTTTTCATGGTTGCGAACGCGTAGACCAAGGTTACAATGGCAGCCAGGCTCGCCCGTCCCAATGCAGGGCCATTCAATCCCAGTAGAGGTGTGAGGAGTGTCGACACCACAAGAAGCCCTGCGAGTCCTAGCAAGTTCGCTGCTGTGCACCAGCGCAGCTTGCCCAGCGAAAGCAGCACGTCAGCGTAGACAACCCCCAGAGCAGTTAGACCAGTTGCCACCGACACTATCATTGACGGCACTAGCCCCGTGACATATTCCTGACCGAACATCAGCAACGGTATTTCCGTCACAGCGGCAAAGCCGATCGCGATCGGGATAACTCCAATTGAAACGTAGCGGGTGCAATCTCGGATCACATTTCGCATCTCTTCAGTTCTGCTCGACGCAAACAAAGAAGCGATTGTGGGCAATAGCGCGGTAAGTAGAGCGTAAGACGCGAATCCCGCAAAACTGGATGCGACAATGGCCACGTTGTATATCGCAAGCTGCGCCAGTCCCTTATGTCCCAATGTGATGATCTTATCCAGCTGACTTACGGCGACTCCCATGACTGCGGCGAAAAGGGTGTAGAGAGAGTAACCTGCCAGGTTGGCAATAGAGAAGTGAGTTGCTGCTTCTTCTGCTCTGGAGAGGCCTCGCAAGGATTTCCTCAGAGTCAGCAATAGTAGGATGGCGTCTCCAATGATCCACCCCAAAAGTACTCCGAGGACCGCGTGGGACACCAAGAGAATGGAAGCAAATGCATACCTTAGCATGTTCCAAACAACAATGTAGACGCTCGCTGCTCTCGTATTCTTCAATCCAACGATAGCGCCAAGACACACTTGCCCTGCTGCTAATAGCAATACCTCGATGGCCGTAAGTCTGATGAGATCTGGCGAAATCGAGTTTCCTCCGAACAGGAGAATTATCTGGGACGGGAACGCAAACAAGACCGCTGCGATTCCAGCGCCCATAAGGGTCGCAGACAGAAGAGAGGTCGTGAGGACCTTCTTAGCTCCACCACGATCATTCTTGGCTAGCAATTCTGGAAGAAACTTCAGAACAGCTAGTGGTGCTGGAATAGGTGATTGGAGAACAATCGGTTGAGCAAAGAGACAGACCGTTACAAGAAACCATATCATAAGGTTGAGCGCAGTGATTATGCCAACCTGCAAAGTTCCCAGTACATTCGTCAGGACTAGAAAGTACAAGGCGTTGGCGATGAGCGAGATAACATTCGCCAAATAAAGGGAAGTTGCGCCTTTAGCAACTGACGCTTGGGTTTCCAACTAGATCTGCCTCGTACGGGAGTCACCTGATGGCAGTAGCAGCACGCAACAGGAACTGCCACATGAGTCAGCTACGATTTGTTCACTGCCTGAGTTGTGTAGACTTGGCTGGCAAAACGTCCACCCACGAGTCGTGTGATGGTGGCGTAGACAACGAATCACTCTTCTCAGCTGTATCTACACTCCATGTTGAAGTCGTCTCTTCCTTGCCATCACGATTAACATTCCTCCAAGGGGCCTGAGTAAGATCTGGGACCATTTGGAATATACGACACGTACATAGACCGTGTATATCAGGCTCGCAAGTTTTCTGCTTCTCTTGCCAGTGCTCGAAAGATCATCAAGGGCCTCTCCCCCTAGTCCCACCGTGCAATATTCGGCGATTACGTCAAAACCGTTCTTACGTAGAGCTGACTCAACCAGATTTATCGGAAGGTAATACAGATACGGCGCGGTTTTGTATCGACTCGGCTTTCGCAACATGCGAAAAACCCTGAACAGCCCCCCCTGATACCAGAAGAACAGAAGAAGTAGGCCGGGTCCCTTGAGGATCCTTTGATATTCTCCCAGAACAACCGGCATTTCTGATGGCAAGACATGATCTATTGTTGATAAGTCGAAGATTGTGTCGAACGATTCATTCTTGAAAGGCAAGTGCCTGATGTCAGCATTTGCGATGAACGTGTTCTGCAGATGTTTCCTGGCCAGTTGGCATGTGACGTTTGAAACATCGACCCCGACTATCCTCAACCTCTGGTGAAGCTCTAGTCTGCCAAGTATGTCTCGGTTTGTTTCTACTCCCTCATTCCACAGATCAGTCTTCAGAGCGCAGAGTTCAGGGGCCGTGGTATGGCTGAGGAGGATTTCGATGGCTCTCATGTATGAAGAAACGTGAGGAAGCGAATCAAGGTGTGCATCTCTTGATTCGAGTTTGGCCCTGGTCGTCTTTGCTCTCGACTCCCAAAGCTCTATTTTCCTCATGTACATCTAGACTCCGAGCTCTTCAGACAAAGGATCCAGCACACGTGTAGACACCATTGCTAGTCGTCGTACGCTGTGGCACATAATCTATTCACAACCTAGCCGTCCCATACAAACACTGCGAAACAGATGGTCTAGCAGCACTTGCTTGGCGTATGCTAGATTTGGAACCATAGCTTCTATAAGGCTCTGCGCAGTTTCGAACCACGAAAGGTAGGATACAGATGTTTGCTGTGCCCGCTTTGATGGGCCGAGAGCACGCACACATGGGCGACTCTGATTGAAGTTCTTGCTCTTGTGCAGAGAGTTCAGCCATAGCTCTAGGCTAAGAGATGCGGTAACATCAGAGGTTTCGCTGACTGCGTCGGCTCTGTCTTCTGCGGGCCACGACACTGTCATCCTGGCTGGGAAATCTCTGCCTGACCAAGAGCTTCCTGAGCAGAGTCATCAGAAAATCAACATTATCCGAATACCTGAACAGGAGATCATCAATCCTTTTCGCTACACGAAGCTCCTTGATGCGATTTCGACACTACACTGCGATGTTATCGTGACATATCTCTCGTTCATGCTTTTTCCGAAATTCAGCAGGCTCCTGAGCAGACTCTCCGTGACCGCGTTTCATCGCTTGATCCACGGAAAGCTGTTTCTTGCCGACGTGAGTCACGCGCTCCCTGACCTTCTCTTGAGATACCTTTCTGCCTACGGCAAGATCGACTTTTATGACATAGCAAGATTGCTTTATCCCACCTTCCTGTTGCGAACCACATCCAAGACCAAAGCGCTGGGTACAGTGATTACTCTGTCGGACAGGACCAGAAGAGCGTTGTTGCGTTCCGGATTCAATGATCAAAAGGTCATGACTGTGCCGCCGGCGATTGCGCCAATCTGGTTCAAAGGGCCGAATAGAGAGCGCATGACTTCTGGATTCTCGGCCAGTGAAAAGAAGATCCTGTACTATGGGGGAGGGCCATCGATTCTCAGAGGGATAGACACTCTCATTCAGAGTGTTAGATACTTGAACGACCCAGACATTCACCTGGAAGTGTATCTTCGTGGATCTGATCGATGCGACCAGAAGCTCATGTTGGGTCTGGCACGGAAACTTGGCTTATCCTCTCAGGTAACCGTTGTTATGGGATTTCAGGAAGCTGATTTTCTCGTCAAAAGAGTCCTTGAGTCAGATTGTGTGGTGCTTCCCTTCAAACTGATGGCGAAAGTAGCAGATGTCCCTCTGACAGTTGTCGAGCCAATGGCGTGCGGGAAACCCGTGATTTCAACCTCCGTGGGAGCCATTCCCGAAGTCGTTCAGCATGGCACAAATGGATTGCTTGTTAGGCCATCGTCGGCGAAACAACTATCTGAAGCGATCAATTCAATAGTGCAGAATGACTCGCTCCGAACGCGATTCTCATCAAACGCGAGAAAGAGTGCCGAGCTCTACAGGTCGGATTCAGTAATTGGAAGACTCACCAACATCTATGAAAGCGTCTAGTCGTCCCAGAGGTACGGACGCTGGGTCCTGCCTGCAAGGCAGCCTGACCATTGATGTCGAACGAAGGCAGGGCGTCTCCAGTTTCGACGGAGTCCACTCTGACGTTGCCAGGCTGCTTGATTTTCTGCGGCCCGTCTGTCGAGCCACTTTCTTTGTGACTGGAGAAATCGCGGACAAAAGCCCTGACATTGTCCAAGCGATCTCTGACGATGGGCATGAAGTGGGGTGTCACGGTCTCCATCATGAGCGGCTTGACACCTTCACTCCAGATGAGCAAGCTAAGAGAATCGCTTTGGCGACTAGACACCTGGAAAAAGCCCTTGGCAAAAGGCCGTTGGGTTTTAGAGCACCAGAACATCGAGCAAACACAGCGACCCTGCTCGCCTTGGAGCACCTGGGATACGCGTACGATTCCTCTGTTCTACCTGGCACTCCCTTTCTTCGGCCCGAGCCGCATAGAAAGTGGCGATTCCTTCTGGCTCCTCGTGAGCCCTACTACCCCTCCAGAAGCCAACTTACTCGTCAAGGAGACTGCGCGGTTCTCGAGCTGCCTTGTTCTACGTACTTTCTTCCCTTTGTCTCAAAGCTTTCCATGAGGTCGACGATTGTTTCAGATGTTCTCGCGACTACTCTTGTGAATCGAGCCAGGGTGAGGAGAACACCACTTGTCTATTGCCTCCATTCATATGACAGTTCATCGTCGTACGGAAACATGACTTGGTTACGGAGGGTGATTGAGACGCTTAATCGACTTGAGGTTAGCCTGACAACAATGGACAAGCTAACCCTCGCCTATCGTAGGAAAGGATCATGAACACTCAAGTCTCAGAAGAGAGAAGAGAATCGGACGCGCTTTCTCAACTATGGAATAGTGCACGTTCATACTTACTGGCACGGTGTTTGAGAGTCCGCGCGCTAGGCCAATATGCATATTTTGAGGTTGTCTATGTGAAACGTCGTTCCATAGTACGCGGAGTAGAATCCTATCCCGCCCCATTTGCCTCTGATTATTGACCAATCGTCCCCAGAGTACAGAAGCCCCCAATCTTTCCACAACTCAAAATGGCCTCCATCAATAATGATCGTGACATGGAACCAGACTTTAGGAGCAATAGCCCAATAGTATGACTGAGACCCAGCCACGTACCAGTTGTCTACATTAGTCCTTCTCACGAAGTAGTTCGTCCAGTCATATGTGCTCGTCAATCGAGCAGCATAGTAAGAGTGTTCATTCTCCATTCTGAATGTTAGGAATGCTTTCTGTCCCCCATCATTGTCAAAGATCATGTCGAACTCAATGATGCCGTTTTCAAAGAGACGAAGATCCGGGTCAGAGATGAACGCGGAGCAGCTGTCTGGATCACCGAACGAAGCTTCGTCACGTGCTCTGACGCCTGGGTGATCAAAGAAGAGACTCGAGCCCGATCTTCCTATGGTTGCGTCGATTCTGGGAGAGCCGTGATATGTAACCCACTTCATTCTGCCAGGGATTCTGAAGTTGTCAACATAGAAGACTCCATCGTAGTAATTGTTCTGTAGTCCAATTCCTCCCCAGCATCCTTGGCTCCACGTGTTGTCGTCAGCGACACAGATCGGGACGCCGTCTTTGTAGCAGGTCATTCTTGAACCGCCAATAGTTACCGCAACATGTGACCAAGCTCCTGTCAGGAAGACCCCTCTTTCGGACGATGATCCGATCTCTCTCCATTCCTCTATCTGCAACGCATTCCTTGCATAGATCATGAAACTGCAGTACCAGTCTCTTGTGCTAGTCAACCTTAGAGCGTAGTAGTTCTCATCACTCTGCACTCGGAAAGTGAGCATCGCACTTACACCCGCCCAACCACTAGTTTCAAAGTACAAGTCGAACTCTATCATTCCATCCGCAAAGTTGGCAGTTGTCGGATTGGTGAGATATAGTGAGGTGCCGACCGAGCTTCCAAAGGGACCTAATGGGTCTCCTGTTTCAGGATGCACCAGCTTCAGCACAGAAGGCCTTCCTCCCGCCTGAACTATTTTGGGGCTGCCACGATATGTTGCCCATCTATCACCAAGAGAGCCATCAAAGCCATCGTACACTGCCGGTCCACTGAATGGATCAAACCAGATCGAGCTAAAGCTTCGTGCTTTGGCTGTCTTGATCGCTGGGAAAAACGAGAGCATAATCATCGAAATGATTGCAGTGAGAACAACAAGTGATTTGCCTTTCATGGGTTCTCGAGGTAAGCGTGACTCTGAGTCTATTTAAACGTATACGGGATTTTTCTGTGACCTGTTCAGATTTGGTCAGTCGGCCAACCAAGAGACACGTGTATTGGGTGCCGTGACGCTGAATGTTCGTGGAACGAGCCAACGCGCGCACCGTCATTGACTGCGAAGGAAGACCCTGTTCCGCATGACACGCTGGCTTTCAGACATATTCGCGCGCTGACCTCTCTGCCGATCAAAAAGCCCAGAACACGCACCTGTTGCGGTTTCGGCATGCGTGTGTTTAGAGATATCGATCAGCCACAGTTCTCTACGGGATATGGGGCTATACTGGTGGTTCGGCTATATATCTGGTGGGAAAGGGAAATGGATGATGAGGCTTCATGCATTTTTGAGTCGAGACTTTCAGCGGCCAACCGGACCAGATATTTCCGTAGTCCCGCCAGCAAAATGAAATCGTCCACTGAGATCTTAGCTCTGGCTGTGGAGCGAGGGCTCTTTCTTTTTGGAGAAAGCGTCGCTCAAGTCATATTGTATAATCTTGACAAGAGATTCTCGATAAGTAGGAGTGACATTATTGAGGATCCCGAGCGTTTCACTGAGGCTTTGGGGCTTATGTTTGGCTCAGGCGCAGCAGTTGTGGAGAAGCTCATCATCAGACATGTATGCGTGACAATTGGCGTCAATCCCTCCACGTTGGACCCGCCGACATTCTCGAACTGCATTGACCTAGCCAAAGACATGCTTGACGCAGGAAGGAAACGCGGAGATTAGCAGCGGCCACAGTATTGAAACTCTATGTGCACTAGCGCGCGCCTATGAGCACATAGGCCAAGAACGCTCCGTTGTAATCATGACAGCGATCAACTATTAATATCTCGGATGTGCTCAAGATACGGGAAGGACAGTGTAGCACTAATTGTCGGACAAGGAGACAAAGACTGGGGGTAGTCCGTCTGAGAAGATCGAACAGCTCATCGGTGAAGCAAAAAGAATGCAGACGAATGCTGGTGCAGCAGCCACTGGAGCGGCGGAAAGCAAGGAGAGAAAGACATCTGAGAAGATGAGGGCGGAGGGAGAAGGGCCGATTCAAGAGAGAGAACTTAAGGAGGATATCCTCGCTACCCTAAAGGGTACTAAAGAGGAGCTTTCATGGATAATCGGCCTTCTTGATGAAAAGGAGATCGTGACACCTGCCTCGCAAACTCTTCCGAAGTATTGCTCCTATTGCGGCCGAGGTCTTCTTCCAAACGCATTTTACTGCGATCGATGTGGAACCACGGTGAGAGGCGTCTAGCAGAGCCAGAACGTCTTTCAGTCCCAGATTCACATTCTACAATGCGTGCTCTGCCTAAGACATGTTTTTCTCGCCCAGGTCTTCGTTTTCACATTCCCAAATCTGATCTCAACCTTAAGCACAACTGAGATCGAAATCCCAACGACTGGTGAAGATGCATGAGCCATGCTTCGAGGAAACAGGAACAGCATTGTGGAATAGGGAGGAATTGATCATATGACGACTCCACCTTTGAGGAACGGGGAACAGAAGGTCTTCTTCCAAGCAGGAGGTCAGTGGTGCTATCTCTGGACTCCACCAACCTTCAAAACAACTGGACCGATCTCACTCGTAATTCATCACCATGGTGCGCGGGGATTTGTGAAGGAAGGAGCTGCAGACTGGTTAGAGGAGAAGAGCAAGCTGTCGTACTTGAAAGCAGTGATGGATGGGGCCCAATGTGCTGTGGCTGGTTCTCACGCTTGCGGTGACCACTGGGGAAACAAGGAGGCTGTAGCTGCAAACGCAGCACTGCTTAGAACTCTGAACAGCTTTGTCACCATTGACAGGAATCGCATCGGTCTCATGGGAGGCGGACTTGGCGGTGCATTAGTATGGAATTCGGTGCTCGGTCCAATGGCTGGACTTGTCAAGGTTGTTGTTGTCATGCAGGCTGTAGCGAGTCTCGAGGGCGTCATTCGCGAACACAAGTTCAAAGCGCCTCTTCTAACAGCCTACGGTCTTCTCCAAGACACATCTGACGACGCAGCAGTCGACAGCATCACTGAGCACGATCCGTTGCCCCGGCTGCGAAAACTCAGCCTTGGCACACTGCTTCCTCGCACCGTAATCTGCCACGGGGCGAAAGATGAGAACATACCTCCAAAGATCCATGCGATACCTCTAGTCGAAGCGCTTAGAAGAGCGGGGGCAGATGTAACTCTTGAGTTCTTTCCCGAAGTGGGACACGCGGTGTATGCTATGGGAGAGGAAATCGAAAGGCGTCTTGAGGCGTTCTTCTCTTCTTGCCTGTGAAGATGCAGCCTAGGACAACGGAATGGTTGCAGTGACGCACGTTATGCTCCCAGAAAGATTATTCTATTGGCAGAGAGCTGGTTTCTAAGAAGGCGAACAGAGACGCCGGGATAGCCTAGAGGTTCAGATTAGAATCGGGCAACCAGGTAGGGCGTCGGCTTGCTAACCCAAGGCAGAAAGCCGATGATCCTTTGGGGTCACGGGGGTTCAAATCCCCCTCCCGGCGCCAAACCTCAGGTTCAAGTCTTCCCGGCCGCACCAAGCTACTCACACACAATTTTGACGATTCTCACGACGAATGACGGTTCAAATCACGACGGCCGCACCATCTATGACACACACACAATTTCTCCCTTCATGACGACGACGATTGTTGGGGGAAGAATCCTCCAAACCCCCTCTTTCCGCAACTACTGAAAGCTCTAAGTATCTGGATGACTCAAATATCATTGAGGGAACAAGATGGCTCTTCCTAGGTTACGTCATCTCCTGTTGAAATGTTGTTTTCCAGTCGCGGTCTTGATCGCGATTATTCTCGCGGTGTTGGATGCAAGTACGCCCACCGTGGTTGGACAGAAGGAGGTTACGGTGACTGTCTACGTGACGGTGGTTCGGACGCTACTCGTTCAGGTGCCCGTCACATTATTCCTCACCCTAACATCGATTGTCACGTCTGTTGTCACCTCTGTGACAACGGAGATAAGCATCTCATCCGCTACTGTCACTCAATGGAACACCGTCACCTCCATCGTAACTACGTTCGGAGTCTTCGGTCCGCTGCCGGGCACCATCTTCGGCTCCTTCAGTGACCTCGCCTTAACAGGCGGGGGAGTTTCTGTGGGGGCTGCGGCTACCGCAGCATCCCTCAAGCTTCTTTCTCGTGGTCGTTCACCGCCGACTGGCAAGCCAAAAGGTATGACGGAGACCGGTGCAACGGATATCGACTCACTGGTACAACTGACAATGGCGGAAGCGGGGGAGGATGATGACAGCACGCGAAGGGGTCTGATCGAAGAAATGCAGCAAGCGGCTAGGCAAAAAACGCGTACCTGCCCCTATTGCCATAGACGAATGCCATAGGACCGGGACGCGTGCTCATCGTCCGTGACATATCTGTTCAGTCACACGTGCGGGATAGATTCCCAGCTGACTCCGAACCTTGGTGGAGATCTTGAACGAACGTTCACGCTTGGCATTCACGCACAAGTAGTGCAGTGTGCTGCTTCCGATTCCGATCTTCCGTGCCTTCGATTGGGAAAGGCCAAGTATTCGACTTCGAAGTTCTATGCTGTCGTTTCTTTCTAACTCAGGAGAAGGTTCAGGAAACTCCAGAAATGTAGATTTCCCAACGAGGTATCTCGCGAGCCCCATTGCCTTCTACGGCAGACCCGAATGACACTGACACCATGGCAAACGAATCTCAGACCCCCTTGTATGCCACCGGGTACTTTTGCAGATATACTGGCGGTGCCAGCGCGGTTATCTGGGAATTGTTCTGCGAAGAGATTCTCTGAACGGAAGTAGTTTGAGTCACAGGCGGTTTGGGGGATTCCTCCCCTAACCATGCGTCGTCGTCCGTCAGTCGTCGTTCGTCGTCGCAGGAAGGGTTTTGGTGTGTGTGGATCTCCTGGTGCGGTCGTCGTAAATTGAACCGTCGTTTCGTCGTCGTTCGTTAGAAAATTGTGTGTGTATCTCTTGGTGCGGCCGAAAGAATTTGAACCGTCGTTCGTCGTTCCGTCGTCAGTAGTTTGTGTGTGTGCGCGCACCATCTATGAACCATGCTATACACACACAATTCTACTACTCACGTTTCCGATCTGTCACAGACTTCGCAGAATATCTCTCCAAGATATTGTCCGACTACTCCGGTCATAAGACAGCCACATTTGGGGCATTTCCGCTGAAACACGATGGAATATGTATGGCCGACGCGACATCGCCAAACGTTATCGACGTCATCCATGATGAGCTTGTTACTGTCGTCAGTTGTTATCTTCATACATTTCGGGCAATGCAAATTGACACCTAGGAGAAATCACCTGGGGTTCGAGATGAACCTTGCTACTGTATAGCACGATGGTATGTGAAGAGGATTTGTTGCGCGCGCTTCGTCTGATCGGCGCCAACTACCTTAAGATGCTGAGGACATGGTGGAAACTGGAGAAGCCTTAGCGCTCTCTTCGTGGGGTTCGAGGTCGCATCTCTGCCTGACGCGAAGCCTGTTTCAGTTATACAAATGTTTAAATTGCGCATACCACAGTACTACTTTGGGATACCATGGTAGAACTGAAACTGAAGGTCGGACAGAAAGGCCAGATTCTCATCCCGAAACTGCTCAGAGAGAAATATGGGGTGAAGGAAGGGGAGGCCGTGTTGATTGAGCTGACAGGCGAAGGCATCCTTGTCAAGGGTCGCCCCTCACCTGAACAGATCCTGGAGATGCTGAGGCGCCACGAAGAGGAGGTCAAGGCTCTGGGAGGGAGGAGTCCGAAACTCGGAGACCTCCAGAGATCATATCTTGAGGAAGAGTTTGAGGAACAACCGTCTTGAAGGTATTCCTAGACGCCACCCTCCTAATCTACCTAAACGCTCTCACCGGCACCCAAAAAAAACCTGTAGAAGATTTCTTCATCAGACTGCTCAAAGAGGATCTGTACACAAATCTGCTCGTCCTCGACGAGACACTCTACATCTCCAAGACAAGATACAGAATTCCATACGACAGCAGCCTAACCCTCATCAAGAACACAATAGTGCCCTATTCAGAACTCATAGCCATAGACGAATCCGACATCGACGCAATGGGAGACTACCTCCAACGGTACGATCTCAAGCCATCAGATGC
>Ga0315296_10000447_pt1 | contig 37641 bp, 40 predicted proteins | sample YL17G14_18_MG_FD_203921 | JGI IMG/M metagenome (GOLD analysis project Ga0315296, IMG submission 203921) | Sediment microbial communities from Yellowstone Lake, YNP, Wyoming, USA - YL17G14_18 | ecosystem: Environmental > Aquatic > Freshwater > Lake > Sediment | place: USA: Wyoming | collected... | reverse complement strand
AGATAGTTGAGAGCGAAGATGCGGGTTTCTTCAAGAAAGGCGCCGGAAGCAAGGCGCTCCGCGACGGTGTAACTGCGCTCGAAGGAAGACTTCCGATCAACCCGTCGGGTGGACTGAAAGCCAGGGGGCACCCAGTGGGGGCTACTGGCGTAGCCCAGGTAGTGGAACTGACTTGGCAACTTAGAGGAGAAGCGGACAAGCGTCAAGTAAAGAATGCCGAACGAGGATTCTCCTGTAACCTCGGAGGCTTCGCCAACAACATACTGGCCTTTGTCTTGGAGAGATCCTAGATGAGTGAGAATAGACTCGTCGCGTACAAGTGCAAGAAATGCGGAGCGATTGTCTATCCGAAGCGATTCCTGTGCTCCTCATGCAGAGGGAGGGACTTCGAGGAATACCCTCTTGGCGGCGAAGGCAGGGTCTTGACATACACAAAGCTCTGGGCGATACCAGAGGGAATTGAACAGTTGCCATTGACGCTGGCAATAGTTGAGTTCGACGGCAAGGTCAGAGTCACTGGCCAAGTCCTGAGCGAAGAGGTAAAGATTGGGGATAGAGTGCGCCCGGTGTGGGGCCACATCCGCAAGATCAGAGGAAAAGAGATACAGGGATTTAGGTTCGAACGACTGCCCTGAGAAAGGAGTGCGTTTCTGAACCTCTAGCCAAACGCTCACGACGACCTGAGATCAGTCGTCTGTTGGGTCCCGTGCTGCGGATTTCAACGTGCTCCATTTGCGGAAGGTACTGCTACGCGGATCAGAAATGATGCCGACTCGTGAGCCTCATGATAACCTTCTCAGTCTGCCACCGACGGTTTTGGCAGCTTCAGCGAACACGAGACCCGAGATACCTGCCAGCATTGCGATTATCCAGTCTTCGATGGGCATTGGGTAAAGATCGAAGAGAAGAGCGAGCTGTGGCGTGTGAGCTATTAGAAGCAGCAACGCCAGCTCCCAAAGGACCGCAACGACGAGATACCTATTACTTGTGAATCCGAGTCGAAAGATCGTTTGCACTTGTGATCTGCAACTGAACGCAAAAGCCAACTCGAATAGGATTATTGAGACAAAGGCAATGGATCTCGCTTCGACGATGCCTTTGGGCAGTAGATTGTAGGTGAATACTGTTGTTATCACGATGGTTAGAAGGACAGAGATGCCAGCTATCCATGATTTGAGACCTGCGAATATGCTAAGGCTTGGATCCCTCGGACGCCTGCGCATCACATCCCGTCCAGGCGGGTCCATACCGAGAGCCAATGCGGGCAAACCATCTGTGGCTAGGTTCATGTATAGTATCTGGACAGGCAGAAGTGGAAGGGGATAGCCGAGCACAACTGCCAATAGCATTATCGCAATCTCACCGATGTTCGCCGAAAGCAGGAACACAAGGTATTTTCTTATGTTGTCGTAGATCCCTCGTCCTTCTTCCACTGCCGCAACGATCGAGGCGAAGTTGTCGTCCGCCAACACGACATCGGCGGCTTCTTTCGTAACATCGGTTCCGGTAATTCCCATGGCCACTCCGATATCTGCGGTCTTTAGGGCAGGCGCATCATTGACACCGTCGCCGGTCATCGCCACAATATGCCCTTTCTTCTTGAGGGCATTGACGATTCGCAGTTTGTGCTCGGGAGACACCCTTGCATAGACCGTAATGTCCTCGACCACTCGGTCGAACTGCTCTGATCCCAGAGCGTCAAGTTCGGCGCCTATCATGGTGTACGTCGTTGAACTTGACAGGCCGAGCTCCCTTGCTACAGCTTCAGCGGTCCCTTTGTGGTCGCCAGTAATCATGACAACCTTGATGCCTGCATCTCTGCATTTCTGGACGGCTTCTTTCACTTCCTCTCTTGGGGGATCAAACATTCCTACTAGACCCAAGAACGTCAAACCGCGCTCAGATCCGGCTTCATCCAAGGCGTCATTTGTCGAAGGCGCAGTCTTGTATGCGAGGGCTAGGACGCGTAGCGCGTCTCCCACCATCTGATCGCTTGCCTCGTGAATGCGACGAGTCATATCCTCGTCCAGGCTGACGGATTTGCCCTGGAAGTGAACGCTTGTGCATTTTGGGAGAACACTCTCGATTGCTCCTTTCATGCAGTATAGCAGTGGGCCGTCAGGAGTCTGGTGGACCGTTGTCATCCGTTTGCGCTCAGAAGTGAACGGAACCTCGAAGACTCTGGGGTTATCATTTCTCACCTTGTCTACTCTTTCGCCTGCCTTTGCTGCGAGAACAAGCAACGCAACTTCAGTTGGATCGCCAATGGCTTGCGGCGGACTCGCATTAGCCAGCGAGGCATCGCTGCAGAGGATGCCGACCTTGCCGACTAGAGCGACATCGTCGTTTTGAGCAGGTACACCTTGTCTGAGTATTTCGCCTTGTGAATTGTACCCTGCGCCGGTGATCTCGTATAGATCCTTACTGACGAAGACCCGGCGAACGGTCATCTCACCCTTCGTCATCGTCCCAGTCTTGTCAGAACAGATGACCGTAGTTGAACCAAGTGTCTCTACTGCCGGCAATCGACGGACGATTGCGTTACGCTTAGCCATCCTCCTGACGCCAATAGCTAGCCCACCTGTAACAACTGCAGGCAATGCCTCCGGAACTGCCGCGACAGCCAGGCTGACTGCCCAGAGTAACATCTCAAGCAGTGGTTGGCCTCTAGCGAGCCCGAGCACCAGCACCAGGACCGCGACGGACACCATAAAGATTCCAAGGATGCGCCCGACCTTCTCGATGCGTAACTCAAGAGGAGTCTTGGCCTTTGGAGTGGCTTGCATCATGGAGGCGATCTTGCCGAATTCCGTTTGTTGAGCCGTCGAGAAGACAATGCCTCTCCCTCTTCCGTAGGAGACGACAGTGCCGGCGTAGACGACACAGGCTCTCTCAGCAAGGGGAGCATCCAAGGGAACTGGATCGACCGACTTCTCGGATGGAACTGACTCACCGGTCAATGGCGACTCATCAACTCGTAGGTTGATCGCTTCTATCAGACGTGTGTCAGCTGGAACCTTGTCGCCGACAGACAACATAACTAGATCCCCGGGCACCAGCTCTCTTGCCGGAATCTCACTCTCAACACCACCGCGGATCACCGTGGCGGTGAGAGCGGCCATCTTCTTGAGGGCCTCAAGCGCTCTTTCTGCTCGATGCTCCTGAAAGAATCCCAAGAACGATATCGCGATGACTATTGCGATTATGACCGCCGCATCGACGGTTTCGCCCAGTGCCAATGACATCAGTGTGGCGCCAAAGAGGATGAGCACGAGTATGTTCTTGAACTGACGAGCAAAGATGGCGAGAGGCGAAATCTTCTCTTCCTGCTCAAGCTCGTTGTGCCCGAATCGATCGAGTCTAAGCTTGGCCTCTTCCCCGGTGAGCCCTCCAATACCCGAGCCCAGTTCAGCGATCAACTCTTGGCTTGGGACCGAGTGCCAAGGCCGTGACTGAAGCAGCCTACCTGAAGGGTTCCTGGTTTGCTGTCTCTGGGTCATCTATGGCTACCTGTAAGATGTTTTCTGGGTGCAGTCCATTTCTCTCCTAGATGAAACCTTCCCTCGGAATCTCCAGAGCAATCAAGCATGTGAGCTGAGATCCGACTCATGATGAGACCATTGTCCTGCTGGTCCAGAAGCCCGGTTCTCTTAGTCATCGGGCCCCCTTGTGTTGTCTAGGCTTAAGAGAGAGGACGCCGCTAGGCACGGCTTCGAGACAGCCAGGTGAAGCCACTTTGGGCATGCACATGGAGGCCTTCGCAGTAACGTTGCTCACAATTGCTGCAGCTGAATTCGCTGACAAGACTCAGCTAGGGCTTATGCTGTTGGCCGCCAGCCTCCGAAAACCCGCAGCCATCTTTTTCGGTATGATTGCTGGATATGCAGTGGTTGCAGGTGCAGGCGTGGCAGTCGGACAAGTGCTCTTGACGGTAGTCCCATTGTCCGTGCTCACGACCATCTCGGGGCTCATATTCGTGATCGTGGGTCTCTTGATGCTCAGGATAGATGTTCAGAATGATGTTGCAACAAAAGGTTCGGGGGGCCCATTTCGAACCGCGTTGCTCTTGATAGTCTTGACGGAGATGGGCGACAAGACTCAGATCGTGACAGTAGCTCTTGCAGTTCGGTTTGCCCAACCGCTACTCGTGTTCACCGGCGCGTTGGTCGCATTTGCAGTGATTGACGGTCTGAGCATTATGCTGGCAAGCACCCTCGGCAAGCGACTACCAACGGAGAGAATTAGGAGAGTATCAGCGATCATCTTCATCGTGCTGGGAATTCTAACGCTAATCGGCTTTCCTTAGGGCTCCATTGAAACAACTGATTGGACAGCGAACTAGCCCACACGATCAACCACTTCCCCCCAGACGAACAGGGACAGATTATGGCGGAGTAATCGGCGTCATTTACGCAAGCGGCATCGTACAGTATCCCGCGGGTTGTGCGGAGTGCGATTCCTTCAAGATGACATCATGTTATGTGTCTACGAAAACGCTCGTGGATCTTCAACGCAGATGCTTGAGGAACATATATTCCCGCAATTACTATTGTTGTGCCGGTCACTATGGCAATCCGAGTGAAACTGCACGGTCGCCTCCGGATGGTCGCGGAATCGGACCAAATAGAGCTGACTGAAACCGTGAGGAACGTCGGTGACCTATTGGACGCGCTAATCCGTAGAATTGGAGAAGAAGCTGAGAAGTACATCTTTGATCCGGGCTCGCGAGAACTCAGCCCAAGCCTCATCCTGCTAGTGAATGGACACAGCATCAGAATGCTCAATGGCCTGAATACTCAGCTCACGGAGAAGGATGATGTTACGATCGACAGCGTCGACATTATGGAAATCGTGGGCGGAGGCTAATAGAATAGCAGCGATGTCGTTGTGAATGGCATAGTCATGTGAATTGATGCTAGCTGTTCTAAGCGAGACTACTTACGTAGTCTTTAAGTAAAGTTCTCAGTCTCACGGTAGACTCGAGGTCGCAAGGCAATGAAATTGATCGATCTGTCGCAGCCTCTGTGCCAGGATACTCCGTTCTGGCCGCTGTACCCTCCGTTTGAAGTCAAGTACATTAAACGAAAATCTGAGCACGGCGTGAACGCGCAGTATATCATGACCTCGAATCACATTGGAACACACCTCGACGCACCACTGCATTTCGTCACAGGCGGCAAGGACATTGAGAAGATTCCACTCGAATGGCTCTATGGACCCGGAGTCATCGTCGATGTTAGCGACGTTGGAGATCTGGGCCTCTACACACCGGAGATGGTTGAGAAGCGTGTCGACTTGCACGATGGCGACATACTCGTGGTGCACACAGGGTGGTACAAATACTCGTGGTACCAGCCCCAAGGAATGGCGGACGAAGAACGATACATCCAGATGCACCCGGGACCATCAAGAGATTGGGTCGACTGGCTCATACGTCGCAAGATCAAGGTCTGGGGAGTCGACGCTGTCTCGACGGACCATCCACTGAATCTGCCCATCGGGCATCCAGAATTTGGTCTAAGATGCGTCCCCAAGGTTCGTGCGTTTGCTGAACAGAAGTTCGGAAAAGGCAGTCTAGAGAAGCTGTTTCCGATGGAAGACTATCAGGTCACGCACAACAAGCTCTTCCCACACGACATCATACACATGGAGAACCTTGGCGGAGACATCGGCCAACTTCTGGACAAGCGTGTCACAATAGGATGCTTCCCATGGAAGTTTCGCGGAGGCGAAGCAGCCTTCGCACGGGTCGTCGCCTTCGTCGAGTAGAAAGCATCCACGCTCTCAGAAGTTACCTCCCTTTTTCCTCTTCCTTCTTCGTTCTTTCGAGAAACCGAAAAGAGCAATATAGAAGCCAAGCCGACTTTACGGCTGTGAATTGGAATGCATTTTGAAGGCAAAGCAGTTGTGAAGGCTCCGCCTGACAAGCTTTGGAACTTCATCTCCTCGCCAGAATCGGTTGCACAGTGCCTGCCAGGCGTGGAAGAATACAAGGTGCTAGATGGCAAGCGTACCGAGGCGAAAGTGAAGATGGGCGTCGGATTCATCAAGGGAACATTCAAGGTCAATAGTCGAGTGTTGGAAGAGGATCCTGCAAATCGCCGAGCAAAACTGCTAGTTGACGGCTCAGGCGCCGCGAGCGCATTCAGAGCTGAGATACAGATCACTTGCAGCCCGCATCCGGAAGGTAGCGAGCTTGGGTGGAATGCTGAAGCCACCGTGAGCGGCCCGCTCGGAAGCGTCGCCGGGAGCCTCATCGAAGGCGCCTCGCAGAAGGTTGTCAATCAGACACTTGAATGTGTGACGAAGAAAGTCTCACAGTAGTCTTGAGTCGTCCCAACAGTCGATACGATTAGTTAATACGCTCTCCAGAGCGAAGCCAATTGTGCTGGTGACCTCTTGGGCTACAAGTACGTTGGCAAGGGACTGCCTAGAGTTGACGCCTTCGAAAAGATCACCGGTATGGCAAAGTTCGTCGCGGATATGGAAGTCTCCGCGATGTTGTATGGGAAGTTCCTTCGAAGCCCACATGCTCACGCTCGCATTCTCAGTATCGATACGAAGCGAGCGGAGAAGCATCCTGGAGTTGTCGCGGCCATCACCGGGCAGGCGTTCCCCTACAGGATGGGCCTGTACGTCAGAGACAAGATGGTCCTTGCCAAAGACAAGGTACGATGGGCAGGCGAACCCGTCGCGGCAGTAGCAGCCGAATCTGAAGAATCGGCTGAGGAAGCCATCGAGCTAATCGACGTAGAGTACGAACCGTTAGCACCAGTGTTCGATGTCAATGAGGCGCTGAAGCCGGGTGCCCCGCTCCTCCACGAAGACCTTGCCCAGTATGAACACTCACCTGTGTTCACTCCCGTTCCTGGAACAAACATCGCGAACATCTTCAAAATCCGCAAGGGCAATGTAGAAGACGGCTTCAAGCGTGCAAGAACGATCGTTGAAAACGAATTCTCAATGCCTCAAGTCAGCCATGGGGCGATGGAGCCACGTGCATGCATAGCACAGTATTTCCAGGATGGAAGCACTGAAGTCTGGACGTGTGCGCAGTCACCATTTGCTGTGCGCTACATACTGAGTCACGCGCTTGGAATGCCATTGCAGAAGATCAACGTTCACGTTCCGCATGTAGGCGGAGGCTTCGGTGGAAAAGCGGGCATCAACTTCGAACCTCTCGCCGTGCTCCTTTCGAAGTTCTCGGGAGGTCGCCCAGTCAAGCTCCTCCTGACGCGTGAAGAGGAGTTTACCACAGCTCCGTTGAGACAAGGATTCTACGCTTCGATCAAGACCGGGGTTGACGGAGATGGAAAGATCATAGCAGAACAGATGAGGTACATCTACGACGCCGGCGCCTACGCGGACTATGGTGTCAACATCGGCCGAGCTGCGGGTTACTCTTGCACCGGCCCGTATGAAGTGCCTAACATTCACTGTGATTCAATCACAGCGTACACGAATCATCCGTACGGAACTGCATACCGAGGTTTTGGACACCTCGAGTTCCTGTGGGCCATCGAACGTCAGATGGACATGGTCGCACACAAGATCGGGATCGACCCGGTAGAAATCCGACTGAGAAACGCATTACGGCCCGGCTCGATCACAGCTACAGGAGAGAAGCTCAGAGAAGACGCAGGCAGAGTTGACCAATGCATCAAAGCAGCCGCCGAATCCATAGGCTGGGGGAAGAAAGAGAAACAGACTTGCGATGGCAGACTGCAAGGCATCGGAATTGCTGCGTTGTGGAAGGCTCCTGCGATGCCTCCAAACGCAGCTTCTTCTGCGATCATCAAGTTCAATGAAGACGGCAGCGCTAACCTCTCTGTTGGTGTGACCGAGATCGGTCAAGGAACGACCACAAGTCTCGCTCAGATGGCGGCTGAGGAGCTCAGTATGTCCTTCGAGAAGATCCGAGTGGTCCCAGTTAGGATCACGGATCTGACGCCTTACTCGTGGCAGACTGTTGCCAGCAGGAACCTCTTCATGGAGGGCAGAGCGGTCATCGCCGCTGCTCGAGACGCAAAGGAACAGATCCTCGACATGGGGGCGCAGGCGCTCAGAGTTCCGAAAGCGGATCTAGTACTTGAGAACGAGATGGTCTTCCCAAAGGGACAGCCTGACAAGGGCATTCCTCTACAACAGTTCGCGATGGGTTACACATACCCGAACGGCACCGCAATAGGCGGCCCGGTGATCGGGCGAGGCGGATACGTTCCACGCGGACTGACGTACCTTGACCCTGAAACCGGCCAAGGCTTCCCTGCGCTCAAGTGGACTTTCGGAGCACAAGCAGTCAAGATTGAAGTTGACCCTGAAACCGGAGAAGTGGAAGTGCTCAAGGTCGCCTCAGCATTTGACATAGGAAAAGCGATCAACCCGCTCCTAGTCCGGGGACAAGTCTACGGCGGTATGCTGCAATCACTGAGCATCGGCCTGATGGAAGGATACGTCTACAATCAAGCTGGCGTGATGCTCAACAGCAATTTCACCGACTACAAGATCGCAAGGGCATCTGATGTCCCAGATGAGCACGTTGTCACGTTGATCGAGAATCCTCAGAGCGACGGACCTTACGGTGCAAGAGGTATAGGAGAATTGACCATGCTCTCGATACCGCCCGCCATAGCAGGCGCCATCTTCGACGCAACTGGAGTACAGATGTTCAAACTTCCAATGACGCCTGAGAGCATCTGGACGACGATCAAGCAGCAGAAACCGGAGCTTCTTGCACGGAAAAGGTGAACAGGATGCTTCCAAAATTCGACTATATTGCTCCGAAAACGATCGAAGAGACGTTTGAACTACTCGACAAGCATGGGCAAGACGCGAGACTGCTGGCCGGCGGAACAGATCTCATCGTCAGTCTTCGAGCTCGAGAACGGATTCCAAAAGCAGTCATCGACATCAAAGCAATGAAGGAACTTCACGACCTCTCGTTCGATGAAAAACGCGGACTCAGCATCGGAGCCGCAGTGACACTGAACAGACTCCTTCACTATGATGCGACATCGAAGCACTTCCCAGTCCTGTGCGAAGCTGTGAGCACGATCGGAGACTATGAAATCCGGAACCGGGCCACGCTTACTGGGAACATCTGCAATGCCTCTCCAGCAGCGGATTCAGCCCCGGCACTTCTAGTCCTTGAAGCGGCAGTCAACGTAGCCAGTCGGAAAGGCAGGAGGAGTATTCCGGTCCGAGAGTTCTTTGCCGGTGTAAAGAAGACGGTTCTGGCCCGAGGTGAGATGGTGACCTCGATCAACGTACCGACTCCACCAAAAGGATCCAGAGGCGGCTACCTGAAGGCTCGCAGAACCATGGGAGAGGATTTGGCTGTAGTCGGAGTCGGAGGACTTGTCACCCCCAGCAGCAAATCAAGCAAGACTGTCAGGCTCGCCTATGCTTCTGTCGCGCCCACACCTGTAAGGGCGCTCGAAGCGGAGAAGATCTTTGAGAGAGACAAACCACTCGATGAGCTTCTCGATCAAGCGATGCCGATCGTGAGTAAGACGATTTCACCGATCACAGATGTGAGAGGGGGCAAAGAGTATCGGACCAACCTCGTCGAGGTTCTGACCAGACGACTGCTACAGCGGTTGTGGGAAGCGAACTAGGTTGAGCAAGCACACAATACACTTGACCGTCAACGGGATTGACCGTACTGTTGAAGTCGAATCCAACAAGACACTACTGTGGGTCTTGCGACATAACCTAGCTCTCACAGGGCCCAAAGCAGCGTGTGAACGTGGAGACTGTGGCCTATGCACAATCCTCATGGACGATAACCCAGTGAAATCGTGCTTGATACTCGCAGTGGAGGCTGACGGACACAAGATAACCACAATCGAAGGTATTGCTAAGGACGGAGTGCTTAGCCCCGTTCAAAGGAAGTTCGTTGAGCACGGGGCGCTCCAGTGCGGCTTCTGCACACCAGCAGCTGTACTCGCAGCAGAGGCTCTGCTCAAACGTAACCCCTCGCCGACACGGGAAGAGGTTGTCGAGGCGATTGAGGGAATACTCTGCAGATGCACTGGATATAGGCAAATAGTCGATGCGATTCTTGATGCAGCACAGATGAAGACCTGATCATCTTTCCCTCTTAGCTACCAGACAATACTAGTCCTGATAATCGAAACCGGTTCTCAGGAAAGGCCGATATCGTTAAAGCCGAAAGTGGTCTCGTCCTAATCCACAACGAGTTCGAGAAGATCTAAATGGGCTACATTGGAAAGTCGATGCCCCAATACGATTCCTTCTTGAAAGTCACCGGCACTGCGACTTACGCTTTCGATGTTGAACTCCCAGGAATGCTGCACGCGAAACTCGTGACGAGCCCTCACGCACACGCGAAGATAGTCAAGATAGACACTAGCAAGGCTGAGAAGGTTCCGGGAGTAGTTGCCGTAGCCACTGGTCAGGAATTCCCCTACAGGCTTGGCATCTATGTCGGTGACAGAGACGTACTGGCCATCGATAAAGTGAGGTGGGTAGGTCACCCAGTCGCGGCGGTGATCGCCGAAACGCTAGAGGCCGCTGAACGAGGAATCGATCAGGTCGAAGTCGAATACGAACCTTTGCCGACTGTATTCGACCCAGTCGAGGCACTGAAACCCGACGCACCGATTATGCACGAGAAGATGTCCGAGTATAGAGTATCACCGGCGTTCAAACCCATCCCAGGTACAAACATCGCGAATCAGTTCAAGCTGGTAAGAGGCGACGTTGAGCGAGGCCTCAAAGAATCTGAAGTCGTAGTTGAAGGCGAATTCGATATCCCTCACGTCAGCCACGGATTCATGGAACTCCAGTCTGTAGTCGCTCACTACAAGAAGGACGGAACTATTGAGATCTGGACGAGCACACAGTCACCTTTCTCGACACGTTACCTGATGGCGTTGTCACTTGGGATACCGATCGACAAGATAGTAGTCAAGGCGCCCCTATGCGGAGGAGGATTCGGCGGCAAGGTCGGAATCGGCTGGGAGCCGCTTGTAGCACTTCTCTCGAAAAGAGCCGGTTTCAGACCGGTCAAGCTTGTACTTTCGAGAAAAGAGCAGTTCTCCTCAGCACCCGTTAGGGAAGGCTTCCATGCGTCGGTCAAGGCGGGATTCAAGAAAGATGGAAAGATGGTGGCGTACAAGACTCGTTTCGTCATGGATGCTGGTGGCTATGCAGATTACACAGTGAACGTCTGCCGAGCCGCCGGATATTCGTCCGAAGGATGCTACGAAGTGCCCAACATCTTCTGCGAGTCACTCGCAGTGTACACAAACAAAGGCGCGACGAGCGCTATGCGCGGGTTCGGCTACCCAGAGAGCCACTGGGCGCTTGAGAGAATCATGGACATGGCCGCCGTGAAGCTGAAGATCGATCCACTCGAACTCAGGCTGAGAAACCTACTCAAACCTGGAGAGTCGGAGACTGGAACTGGTGAGCGGCTGCGAGAGGATACAGGTGACCCTGTCGCACTTGCGAAATCTGTCGCTCAGGCAATCGGCTGGGGGAAGCCTTCCGAGAAGGCGAAACGCCCAGGTAGGTATAGAGGCAAAGGCCTCGCATTGTGCATCAAAGGGCCTGCACAGCCGCCGAACGCCGCTGCCTCTGCAATCATAAAGTTCAACGAGGATGTCTCCGTCGACCTGAACATTGGAACAGCCTCTTTTGGCCAAGGAACACCGACAAGCCTCAGTCAGATCGTAGCTGATGAGTTGGGAATACCGGTAGACAAGGTCCGAGTTGGACTTGTTCGAAGCACTGACTTGTCAGCCTACACTTGGCAGACTGTCGGTAGTCGCGGACTATTCACTGACGGAATAGCGGTGATGGATGCTCTCCGAGACGCCAAAGCACAGATCAAAGATGTTGCTTCACAAGTCTTGAAGGTCAAGCCTGAGGAGCTTGAGATCGCGAACGAGCAGGTCTTCATCAAAGGTGCACCATGGCACAGGCTCCCACTCTCTGAGGTCGTGTTCGGCTACACATATCCGGATGGAAGGTCGATCGGCGGGCCGATAATTGGTCGAGGGAAATTCATGTCACCGTTGACGACCTACCTTGACCCGGACACAGGCCAAGGAGTCCCAACAATATTCCACACTTTCGGCGGAGCAGGCGTCGAGATAGAAGTCGATGTCTTGACTGGTGAGATCGAGATTATCAATGCGGCTCAGGCTTTCGATGTTGGCAAGGCCATCAATCCACTTCTAGTGAACGGACAGATAGACGGGGGCTGGGTAATGGGGCAGAGTGTCGCGCTTTACGAACAGATCGTCTTCGACGAGCAGGGTTGGGTGGTGAACCCCAATCTTTCCAACTACAGGATAATGAGAGCCAAAGAGATGCCGCACAAGATACAGGAGATCATCCTGGAGACACCTCAGAGCAACGCGCCACACGGTGCCCGAGGCCTTGGCGAACTTGTCATGGTCGCAGTTGCCCCAGCGATCGCGAACGCAATCTACAACGCGATCGGCGTGCAGATCACAAAACTTCCAATGTCACCTGAGAATGTCTGGAGAGCGATACAGGAACAGAGACCAGAACTGATCGAAGAAGCAGGACGAAAACTGAGAGAGAGCGGAGGCGAGTGAGATGTCATTCGGATCAGCATACCTGACATTACCCGACTTCGAATACGTGAAGCCGAAGTCGCTGCAAGAGGCACTCCAATTCATCGACCAACACAAAGACGAGGCGGAGATCCTAGCGGGTGGTGTTGGCCTGTTCGCCTTCATGAAGGAGCGCCTTGTCGAGCCGAGATGGGTTGTTGATATCAAAGCGATCAAGGAACTCCAGACACTTCGCGATGATGGTTCCAAAGGGCTGACCATCGGCGCTGCGGTGAACATGAATCAACTTCTCGATTTTGCGCCGATCAAGGAGAAGTACAAGGCGCTTCATGATTGTGTCTCTCTTCTGAGCGATCCACTTCTCAGGAACCGATCAACGATCATAGGAGACATCTGCGAAGCACTCCCATACGTTGACGGCCCAACACCGTTGCTGATCTTTGACACAGAAGTCGAAGCCGCGAGCGTGAAAGGCACAAGACGTATCCCAATGAACGAGTTCATCAAAGGTGTAGCAGAGAATGCACTGGAACCCAATGAACTCGTAGCTGCGGTTCATCTGAAGCCTCCTCCTGAGAACTCGAAGAGTCTCTTCCTGAAACACACTTCGAGCAGCGAGTTCAGCATCGTGAGTGTAGCCGCGCTGTGCGCGAATCCTTCACGGGCCGAAACGCGAACCGTAAGGTTCGCCTATGGTGCAATCGCCCCGATCCCAAAGAGAGTCCACGAAGTCGAGGACATATTCAAGCGCAAGACTCCTGTTCCAAAGCTGATAGACGAAGCCATCGAGTCGATCAAGAAAAGCGCGGAACCGATGACAGATGTTCTTGCGAAGGCAGAGTACCGATCACACATGCTGGAAGTGCTCGCAGTTAAGGCCTTTCGGAGGTTGCTCGGGAGCTGAGCAAAATGACACAAGTGATCAGCATCAAGGTAAATGGTGTGGACCGCAAGGTCACAATCAAAGACAACGAGCTGCTCCTAGATGTCATACGCGACAAAGTCGGCGTCAAGAGCGTGAAGGCCGGGTGCTGGAGAGGGGAATGCGGTCTGTGCACGGTTCTCCTCGACGGGAAGCCTGTAAAGTCGTGTCTAGTGTTGGCGGTGGAGGCAGACGGCAGAGAAGTGAAGACAGCAGAGGGATTAGCACCAGAAGGACAGCTTTCTCCTTTGCAGAAGATCTTCGTTGAGAAAGCGGCGATGCAGTGTGGATTCTGCACACCCTCGTTCGTGCTGACTGCGCACTATCTACTCTCAGTCAATCCCGACCCGACCGAGAGCGAGATCAGAGACTACCTGAGCGGGCACATCTGCCGCTGCGGGACATACAAGCAGATCATAGAAGCCATACTCGAGTATGCCAAACAGAACAATCAGGGAAAACGGGCCAGACGCTGAAGAGCCAATTCCCTGCAGATGAACGAATGGCCCCCGATCCGGGGGTTTCCTAGAGCTCACTTACTGGCTTGCGGGTGAGAGGCAGCATTTCTCAGGAAGTCTTCTTGCTTCCGCGGGGCAGCTTCGAGTCTGAGCCCACGAGCATTGCGTGTGTGGGATGGATTATGTGCACTTTGACTTCGGGCTTCTGATCAGTCATGTTGGGTCTTCCCATCGTGCATGTGTCACGGTATATAGCTGTTTTACACTGAAACATTGATGTCCTTCGAGCATGCTCGGCCATGAAGAATACTAGTTGACGATACCGACTCCTTTCCTGCGGGCTGCCTTCTAGGCGGAGCTAGAGTATCTTGGAGAGTATGTCCTCGTACTCTTTCTCCAGCTTTGGAGGCGGTTGCCATGAGACTTGAACGGAGTTGACGCCTTGGGCTTTCAAAGCGTCGTTGAAGAGCTCGAGCCCGATATTGATGACTTTGAGCTCCGAAGAGAAGAGCTTCAAGATCTTGTCGACCAAATCATTCCCTCCTGCTAGAATCCTTTCAGGTAAGTGTTGTACACATCCTCCATGATCGGGCGGTCGATCTTTCCTTTTCGGGCAACTAGTGCGCTTGCGATCGCCATGAGCGCGTTTGTAGGCAGCACCTCGATTCCGGCACCTCGCAGCTTTCCGATCTGCTCCGATAGGGGCTGCGGATCCTGTTCCGTTCCGCATACGTGTGCTAGGATCGGCAGTACTCTGCCGTCTTTTTCTGCTATCCTCCTTGCATCTGTGATTGCGCCAAGCATCGCTCCTGCAGGGTCAGAATGCGATCCGTAGCCGAGCATGAAGTCCATTATGATGACAGCAACTTCCGGATCCTTTGCCTCTTCGACTATCCTCATCTTGCGGATTGTGGGGTCTATCATTGGATGAGCTCTGCCGACGGTGAATTCCTCTTCGCCCAGGTCAACGATCGAGTCCTTTACGCTCTGGTAGGAATTGGCCAGCTTCAGCCTGGCATCGATAGGGGCATTGGAGTACACGTCGCCAATCATGCGTCCGAGTATGACGAGCGTTTCGTAAGCGAATGTTCCACCTGTGTAAAGCCCTCTGATGTACTTCTGCTTATCATTCAGTCCTTTGGAGATCTTGCTCGCGAGAGCCATCAAGTCGTTCTGGGACATGGAGAAGGGCTTGGCGATTTCTGCGTAACGGCCTGGTTCTGTTGCCTGAATCGCTTCCATGACTGCCGCGTGGAGTGTCTTTGTCGCTCTGACCCGTCCTCGCGTGCTTGCTGGCATCGCGTAGCTTTCGGGACCTATGAAGCAGGTCACATACTGCTTCTTGGTCCTGTTGGCGATATGGTCGATGATCTTCTTCTTCACGTCGGTGTCCGGCGGTTTCGACACCACAACCACGGTGCTGCTTCCAGGGTCCTGTTCTAGTGCGTCGATGGACTGGAGCATCATTATGCCGCCCATCTTCGCTTTGATGTCTCCTCCTCCGGTTCCCAAGCCTTCGGAAACTCCTAGGCCAGCCTCGCTGAGTAGGACTGTTACCTCCTGGAGCCCTGTTCCGGCTGCTCCGACGACCCCTATCTTACCTTTCTTCACAGCATTGGCAAACGCGATAGCCTTGCCGCCGATGACGGAGGTTCCTGCTCCGGGGCCCATTACGAGCAGCCCTCTCTCTTTCGCGTACTGTTTCAGTTCGAGCTCGTGCTCGGGCGGGACGTGATCGCTGAACAGATGTACACTGATGCCCTTGTCGAGTAGCTTCAGTACGATTTCTCTTGCGTGCTCGCCGGGGATAGAGACAACGGCAAGATTGGCATCTGGGACTGCTTGCAGGGCGGCCTCGAGGCTGAAGTAACTCCTGCCCTTGGCGGGAGGAGGTTTGAGTACCATGTCTTCGATCTTCTGTAGGCCTTTCTCTATGAGCGGCTGAGAGTCAGCCATCACAGCGAGTATCATGTCACTCTCTGAGGATGCTCTACCTTCATCTGTGAGAAGACCAAGTTTCTGCAGAATCTCCTTGTTCGTCGTCGTCCCCATAACGACGGCGGCGTCTGTGATGCCGTCAATCTTCTTCGCCTCCTCAGAGAGGTGAAGAAGTTGGACAGAGTCTCTGTGAAAGTTCCTCTTCACTAGATTGCGCACTATACTCAATCGCTTGCGCCCGCGCTCACTATCTGCGAGGACAAGTTAAGCATTTCAAAATTCTCTTATACTCTGTTCAAGGTTGAACGAGCAGGCGACATTTCGTGACTTCGCGGAATCCTAGCCAGATTAAGGATGAGATTGAGAAAGCCAACCAGCAAGCCGTAGAGAGGATGATGGAGTCTGACCCTGTCTGGGTTGACATGGGACTCGCTCGCAAAGTCATCCCCGGCATGAAGGAGAAAATGCTCCTACACGCGGGACCTCCCATAGAATGGGATAGGATGAGTGGCCCGATGAAGGGAGCCGTCATGGGCGCCTCGATCTATGAGGGGTGGGCGCGCGACGGAGCAATGGCGGAGAGACTCGCGAAGTCGGGTCAGATCACGTTCGTTCCGAATCATCATCATAATGCGGCTGGACCGATGGCGGGGATCATCTCACCCAACATGCCCGTCTATGTGGTGCATGATCGTAAGTACGGCAACAAGACCTACTCGAACCTCAATGAGGGGATCGGGAAGGTCCTCAGATACGGTGCCTATTCGAGCGAAGTTATTCAGAGACTGACTTGGATGCGAGACACACTCGCGACAACTCTCGAGGCCACGATCAAGGAGATACGGAAGGAGAAAGACGGCGTCCCAATGAAACCCATCATCATTCAAGCATTGACGATGGGAGACGACTGCCATAATCGCTACAACGCTGCAACGCCACTCTTCCTGCGTGAGATCACACCCTACATGATGCAGACTGGACTTGACAAGAAGACGTTGATCGAGTCGTTCAACTTCATGGCCCAGAACAACTTCACTTTGCTCAACTTGGGAATGGCAAGCGGTAAGGCGATGACGTTTGCCGCTCATAAGATCAAGTACAGCACAATCGTCACGGTGCTTACGAGAAACGGAACAGACGCTGGAATCTGGGTGAGCGGACTTGACGACGAATGGTTCACCGCTCCGGCCCCCGTGCCGAAAGGTGTTTGGTTCCCAGGATACAGCGAAAAGGACGCGAACCCCGACCTCGGAGACAGCTCCATCACAGAAACAGCCGGCTACGGCGGATTCGCCATGGCTGCGGCGCCCGGAATCGTTTCATGGGTCGGCGGATCCGTTGCCTACGCCATCGAGAACACCCAGAGGATGTACGAGATCACACAAACCAAACACAAGTACTTCATCATCCCCTTCATTGACTTCCAAGGCACACCAGTCGGAGTTGACGTCCGCAAAGTTGTCAGAACCGGAATCACACCCACCATCAACACTGGAATAGCTCACAAGGAAGCCGGAATCGGACAGGTCGGCGCAGGAATGGTCTCATTCCCGCTCGAGATCTTCAAGCAAGCACTCAAATCGTACGCGCAGAAGTACGGCCTCTAAGGGCCGAAGTATGCCAATCACCCTGCGGGCCAACTGCATAGGTTCACTCGCAGCCCAAGTACTCTCAAGAACAAGGGCAGAGGTGGTTGGGCAGGTACTGAACACCTTCCCAAACTCATTCTACTTGAAGACTCCAGATGATCAGCTGATTTTCGTCACAAATCGCACGCTGCAATCTCCGATCACTATCAACCTCGAGTGGAGTCCCAATCTCGAAAGTGCTGTCAAGCCGTTGGATCAGTTCCTGGTTTACGGAAAAGGGATCCAGACCAGAGAAGTCTCAATTGACATCAGCGACGCGTCATCATATCACAGTCAACCATGGCTCGCAAAACAACTGAGCCCCGATTCTGACAGGATAGGAGCTGCCACGCGAATCGTCTCGTTCATTCTAGGAATCATTGACACGAGCCAAAGTGTGCTTGATCCGCGAGGCCTTGCCCACGCAGGCGTGAGGCGATTTGTCAACGACGGAATCCTATGTCTAAGACAGTCGAACATGGAGAAGCAATTCGAGAGAATTGCGCTCGAGATCGTGGGCTTGGGATCGGGCTTCACACCATCGGGCGATGATACTCTAGGAGGATTCCTTTCCATGTACAACTCTCTTGCACAGTCAGCTGCACGCCCACAGATACTCCTGGATTCCGCAACGCTCCATGGGAGAACAAGTTGGATCAGTGCGAAGTTGCTGGACTACATGCAACGGCTCATCCTCGATGATCAAATTCGCCGTGTGATTCATTCCGCCGCCGAAGGAGATGAGAGCACGACGGTAATTGAACTGGAATCGCTATTTCCGAGAGGGCACACATCAGGGATTGATATCTCAGTTGGTGAAATCTTGGCGCTTAGTCTGGTTCGCGACATTGTATTCGAGAAGCGAGAGACGGAAATCGTCACTGGTGCGCTTGGGTTTTCCTCGCAAGTTGTGTAGAGAAAGAACTTGCTCAAGTCGATTACGCAAGACGAATGATCGCGGAAACAGCTACTGATTGGGAAAGTTCGGTTATCATATTAATACTAGCTTGGGCTGAATAGAAGACTCGAGGTATTGATGATGAGTACGGTCTACTATCCGCCACCTGAGACTGTTTCTTTCCCGGAGCACAAGGTCAAGGTCGAGGACATGGAGCCGATCCTCAGATGCGGCATGCCAGAGATGCAGATCATGAAGGATCGTCCTTGGAAGCCGAAGGTTGTCACTCTGAGGGGCGGCCAGCAGATGCTAATACGGTCAATCAGAGATGATGAACTCGATCAGCTACTTGAGGCCATAAAGCCCTACATGTTCGTCGCGAAAGACTTCTACGACATAGTCGGCGTGAGGACATACGGCGAGATTCTTGCCCAAAAACTGCACAGAATCAAGGACGCCTACACGCAGGTAGGCATAATCGACGGACAGTTAGCGGGTTTAGCCAATGCCCGGATGTTCAACGAAAAGGTCGCCTACAGTCTTCACACAATGAGCTTCATGAGAGGCGTCGACGCAGGGCCCGCACTATATTACGCCAAGGCTGAGTACGCCTTTGAATATCTTGGAGCTGACATTTGGGAGGCTTGCTTCGAAAGCTACAACGGATTCCGAGTCATCGGACTACGGTGGGCTCACAAATCCAAGCCTTATCCAGAATTCCAGACCGAGCTAGGCGGAGCCAGAGTCTTCTACCTAGACAAAGACCTGTGGAACAACTTCATCAAGAAGAAGTTCCCCGAATACATGGGATCCTACAACGTCCCACAGGAACTATTGAAGAAGTCAGAGCACTTCGCGGTCGGCCCACCGATCGTATAGAAATCGCAAATCTGCAACGAACGGTTCGCCAAGATTGTCGTCTAGCAGAGATAAAGCTAGACGATGATCTTCATAGCTTTGGGAAGCATCTCGAATCGCGCGGGCAGGCGTCCGACTACTTCTCCCTCCATCTCCACGAGCTGAGTCTCCTTGGAGTCTGCAACTACTGTTTTGCCTCTCCAGAACGAGACCTCCGGTATCCCTAGGTAGCTACCCTTTCTGAACTTGCCTAGGCTGGAGACTGCTTTGAGGAAGCCGACATCTCCTATTGACACAATATCGAAGAGACCATCGTCCAGCTGCGCCTCAGGAGCGGGCTTGAGCCCGCCGCCGTAGTACCGTCCGTTCGCGACCACGAAGGTGTTCAGGACCTTCTCTTCTTCCGGGCTGTCATCGATTCTGTATTTCGTCAGTTTGTTCTTGTATGTGGGGAGTGTGGTTAGTATTCCCCACAGGAAGGAGATTTGTCCCCCGAAGGCCTTCGTTGTTCTGTTGACCTTGTCCACAACCGCTCCGCCTGAACCAAAATCTGCGATGTTGATGAACAATCTTGACCGCTCCGCTCCGTCGAGCCCAACAACGGTGCACTTGCCCAAGTCGACGGTCCAAACCTTTCCCGTCCTGATCCTTTCTGCGGCCTCGAACGGAGTTGTGGGAAACTCCAGCGTCTTGACGAAATCGCTGCCTGTTCCGATCGACATTACAGCCATGGCCGCTTCAGGGTTGAGTGGTTTGCCGTTGCGAAAGAATCCGTTGACGGTTTCGTTGATTGTTCCGTCTCCGCCGACTGCTATTATGAGCTCGTAGCCGTCCTTGATTGCCTCGCTTGTGAGCGAGGTAGCGTGGCCTTGTTGCTCGGTGAACCTGACATCGTAGTCTGTTCTAAGCCCGCGCCGTATCTCCTGGTCAATCCAGGTCCAGGTCTTTCCCACTTCTCCGTTGGCGGATCTGGGATTGACTATGATCGCGGTCTTGCGACCTGCAGATGGCGACATGTTCCCACACCAATCCTATACTCTAGCGATCAAACTCTAGAAGTTTACCTGGATTCATTATTCCTGTAGGATCAAGCTGCCTCTTCATGGCTTTGAGAAGCTCGAGCCCATTGTTGCCAAGCTCCTGCCTGATCCAGGGTGCGTGATCTCTTCCTATGCCGTGGTGGTGGCTTAGTGTGCCGCCGTTGCGCATGATGCAGTCTGTCGCGGCCTTCTTGATCCTTCCCCATTGCTGGAACTCCTTCCCCTTCACTTGCGGCGCGACGAGAGTAAAGTAGAGAGACGCGCCGTCCCGATATGCATGCGAGACGTGACAGAAAGCGAGCCCGGTTACACCCATCGAGGACATCGCATTTTGGATGGCTTTCTTGATCGCCCCGTGAAGCGTTTCCAGTTTATCCCATGTCGTGGCGGTCTCGAGAGTGTCAACAAGAATGCAGTGGTCGAGCAGAACGTCTCGCAGGTAGGGAAGCTCGTACCTTTCTTTCGCCCAAGTCTCGCCGACTCCCGAACCGATCACGAAGCTTCTATGGCGCTTGCACGCCTGCAATGCGGAGTTTCGCTCGGCTTTGACCGATGCCTGAGAGCCTTCGTTTGCGAGAATCATTAGGCAAGCATGAGGGGAAAGATATCCTAGTCTCTTGAGCAGCCAGAGTCCAAGTTTTGTCGTGACGGATTTCATGAATTCCCTCGGTTCGGATGAGAGCATGAGTGAGATCCTGGTCTCGTCAGGGTCTGACAGTCGCATCATCTCAGGAATCAAACCGTTCTGCATTGTCTCACGGATCGCATCGATGCCGTCTCGAAATGACTTGAACATGAGGCCCTCGTACTTTCTAACCTCAGGCAGGCGACGTATGCGCACTTTCGCCTTCGTAATGACTCCAAGAGTCCCTTCCGATCCAATCAGAAGCTCCTTTAGCTCGGGGCCCGATGCGGACGCTGGCACCGCCTTTGTGTCCAATCTACCTGACGGCGAAATCAGCGTCAAGCATTCGACCATGTCCTCGATCTTACCGTATTTCGTTGATTGCTGACCTGCAGACCGGGTGGCTATCCACCCTCCCAGTGCCGAGAACTGAAATGATTGAGGAAAATGACCGAGCGTGAAGCCTTTACTGTTCAGCGCATCCTCGAGTTGAGGTCCCGAGATGCCCGCCTCAACGATTGCTGTGAGCGATACAGAATCCACTTCGAGTACTCTATTCATTCTGCGCAGGTCTAGAGTGATGGCTCCTTTGAGACCTCTTCGCTTGATCGGCTCGACTCCGCCGACGACGCTGCTTCCCCCTCCGAACGGGATGATTGAGATTCGGTTTGCTCGAGCAAATGCCAGAAGCTTCTCGACCTGGTCCTCGCCATTTGGGTACACAACTGCGTCTGGCGGGTTTCGAATGACACCTCGGCGCAGACTCAGAAGGTCAGGATAGGATCTTCCAAGACTATGCGTCAGTCGATCATACTTCTCCGCAGAAACGTTCGCGGCGCCAGCGAACCTCTTCAGTTGCGTGAGGGTTCTGTTGCCAAGTCTCGACGGAGGGAGCTTTACATCTTCTATCCCAACGCGTGGACATTCAACCAGTTCTCGCAGCTTGAGCGTCTTGAGAAGAAAGGGCCAAAACTGCGACTTGTCATCCAGCGGATAGGTCTTGGATTCGAGCCCCCAACCCCACCACTTGGCGGCACCTGATTCGGTCTGTGGTCTACCCACGAGGTTCACCTATGCCTAGAGACAGTCTGGATAGGTTAGCGTGCTGTTGTATTTGATGCTCTCTGCTGACTGAGCTGTAGTTGTACACTGGCATCGCTTGTTCTCGCGGAGACCTATCCCGTGACACAAGTTCGGAGTTCTGATGTCAGCGTATGAGTGGCTATTGCTTGGTTGGTTTCCTCACCTTGTCTACGATGAGGAGTACTATGCCAACGATTATGCTCCAGATGACTATGTCACCGAAGAAGTTCAGCAGGTCCATTCTCCAAGGGTTGTATTCCGGAGCGATAACCAATCGATATAGCCAAGCTAGTGGGAACCCGTACCAGGTCGCGCCGACCAACAATTGCGGCGTCGTAGGAATAACACCTGTAACCAAAGTCACCAATTCTCCAATCAGAACGGACAGAAGCCAACGCGTTGTCGAATTCATCTTGTCTCTCTTCCTCCTTGAGTCGAGTTCCACAATCTCAGGGATTTGAGCCTTTCCAGCGCAACTGCAGGATCCTCTATTCCAAGGACGGCCTTGTCGAAAGGACAGATGTCATCCTTCCTGCGATTCAGTATCTTGGGAACGAGTGTCCCAAACTCGTACGGAATCCCGTTGGCTTTCAAGAAAGATGCCGCAGGCTCACTCAAAGTTGAAGCATAGACACCGACAATTCCCGAGTAAACGCAGAGTAGTGCGGCGGCTCTGCCGACTATGCTGTCGGCGAGAGAAGATCCCGCTGTCAATTCTCCAAGGGCGTTGATCATTTCAAGCATGTCGCCGATGCCTTGAGATTTGCCCTTGAAGAGAATCCTCTCGTTCTTCACGACGACGAGACTCAGATCGTTCTTGAGAAGAACGTCCTTCGCCAGAGTCAAATCCTTTCCAATGCTCGACGGCATCATGTCCTATGCTCCACCGAGATGAGTGCGATCGGCTCGTCTACCGGAACATCAGACCCGGCTGCATACAGGATTTTGTGAAGCACGCCGGATTCCGGAGCCTCGATCTCGAAGGTTGTCTTTTCTCCTTCGACGAGGGCGATTGGGGTGCCCTTCTCTACTCGATCGCCTTCTTTCCTCATCCATTCGATGAGTTTCCCTGTCCTCATCGAATCGTCCAAGCGCGGCATGGTGACCTCTAGCATAGACGGGTCAGATCTCGCTGCGCGCTCAACTCCAGTGTTCGGCCAAATTAAGTTTCAGAGTCGCCCTAGGCGGGACATTCCTTGAGGATCTGAACAGTGCGACTGGTTCCGATTCTTGTGGCTCCGGCTTCGATCATTTCAAGCGCATCTCTGAGTGTGCGGATTCCACCCGAGGCCTTTACGCCAAGTCGGTTGCCAACCGTTTTCCGCATCAGCGAGACATCAGAAACTGTGGCGCCACCTGCACCGAAGCCTGTCGATGTCTTCACAAATGCTGCGCCTGCCTCTTCGGCGAGCCTGCATGCAAGGACTTTCTCCTGATCGGTCAGGTATGCCGTTTCTATGATGACTTTCACAGGTGATCCTCCGGATGAATTGACCACTTGCATGATGTCGTTCCGAACTGTGGCTAGGTCTTGAGACTTCAGCGCACCGATGTTGATGACCATGTCAACTTCGGCTGCGCCGAGGCTCACAACGGTCTTAGCCTCGAACGCCTTGACCTCCGGCAGAGATGCACCGAGCGGAAAACCCACGGTCGAGCACACCTTGACGCCCGATGCTTGCAGCGAACTGACGGCTAGAGGAACCCAGTTTGGGTTCAGGCAGACGGCATGCACATTGTAGGCTCTTGCTTCCTCACACAGCTTCTCGATTCTCTCTCGAGTTGCAGTCGGGTCCAAGAGGGTATGGTCAATCATACTCGCAAGCTCTTTCCTGTGAATGTCCATGTGTGCTGTCCCTCAGTAGAGAACTGAGAGGTCTCGTATTGAGATTTTGAGGTTCCTACCGGGAGCCTGAGCTTCTCGACGCCAGGACTATGGATATGCAGATCAATGCGGCTCCGAGTCCGCTGCCGAGAGCGAGTTGCTCTCCGAGCATAAGGGTTGACGAGACGATGGCCACGACGACTTCTATCAAGAGAACTATTGCAGCAAGGGTTGCGCTCACAAAGCGTTGTGCCCTAGCGAAGAGCAGGTATGGCAGGACTGTGCAGAAGGCTGCGGTGTAGGCTACTGCTCCCCATCCTTCCCAAGGAAGCACGGCACGTGTCATGCTACCCAAGACCAGGGCGAAGGGAGCGGTTGCCATGGCTGTGACGAGCATCACCCATACAACCATTTGAGAGATGTTTGTATCCTTCTTTGAGACCGTGTGTTTGTTCAGCACGAGGAAGAAGGACCACATCCACCCAGCCAGAATCACCAGAAGATCCCCTGTTGCCTGACCGCCGGACAGAGCGCTGAGATCTCCTCCAGTTACGAGTAGAAAGACGCCAAGAGTTGCCAATGGTAGCGCAATGAGGTTCGCGAGGCCCATTGGTTCTCCCAAGAGCCTCCAGCTGACCAGCGCTGTAACAACCACGTTCGATTGAGTCAGAAGTGCGGTCCTCGTCGCTGTAGTTAATGCGATTCCGACATACTGGAGGATGAAGCCTCCACCGTTGAGAACACCAAGGGCCCAGACTCTCCAATCACGAAGCATGTCCGCTCTCGGTCGCTCTCCGGAGCGGAGAAGAACGACGGAGAACACGAATGCCAACAACAGTCTCAGGAAAGCAAACGAATAGGGGTCAACATATTCCAGACCAACTTTCATGGCGACGAAAGAAGTGCCCCAAAGTACACCAGAAAGAGCTATAACGGCTATAGGGTTGCTGACTTTCGAACCCAAATCTGTCGCCTAATCTTGCATGCGCTACGGCCATCCATACTGAGTGAGGGACTGTCGATAGGTTATCGTGCTCGCTTGAGGTCAGGTTTGGCTAGAGCTGTTGTCCGACATCGTATGAGTAGATCGTGTGCCCAAGCAGTTCATTATAGACTACGGACGGTTTCCAGTTGCCAACCTTGAAATCGTGGGAGATGACTTTGGCGCCCTTCTTCAGTTCCTGCTCAAGCTTGGGTCGGAGTCGCTCGTTACCGCTTGTGGTTAGGTAGAGAGTAACGGCATCAGCATCCTTGAGGTCCACACTGAAGAAATCCTCGTGGACCATCTGGACTCTCTCTTCGAGGTTGAGCTTCTTGATCTCCGAGCGGGCCCTCTCGACGAGATCCTCTCTCATTTCAACGCCCACCGTATGAGCGCCGGTTTCCTGAGCCGCCATGATCACGAGTCTGCCATCCCCGGCGCCAAGATCGTACAGTGTGTGTCCTGGCTTCAATGCTGCCAGCTGAATCATCTTCTTGGCAACTTCCACTGGAGTCTGCACAAACGGCGCACAGCTCATTCTTTCCTACCCCGGTGAGGCTAGGTGTAACGCCTCTCGACTTCGTCTCTTTCAGTCTTCGCTGTCTTCGGGACGGACTGTTCTTTCATTCCGGTCCATTTGATGTCTTCTTGAAGAAACTTTGCCGTGATCTCTTTGAAGCTGGCGAATATCTGGTTCAGCTCCTCAAGCGAAAAGGTCTCCATGAACGCGGGGGTCCTCAGCCAGCTTTCCCAACCTCGCACGCTCTCATAGAGAGCGGAATTCAACTTCACTAGTCCTGAGTACAATGACAGTCGATCGGTTGGTTCGAGCTTCTTAAGATCCGCCAGGACTTTCGCGCGCTCATCGGTCCAAGACAAGACTTGCTGCTCCTTGTTTCAAGCGCCTGCATGAGGAGAGCCCCAATTTAGACTTATTCCTGTCGCAGAACACGAAGAGACTAAAGAGCTACGCTAGGACATCTGTTCTTCAGATTCCTTTCGGGGAGATTGGTCTTGGAGTCGAAGGTCATCCTGTTTTCGTACGATCCGAGCATGGAGCGGGTTTGCGCTGCTTCAATGCGTTCTTGCTACTCTGCGTATCCCAGCTACGACCTGTACTCGTACTCAGATGAGAGCGCCGGAGAGTTTGAGGGAGAGCGACCGCTTGACGATCAGAGAGTCAAATCACTTCTGAGCAAAGCACTCGAACTCGAACATCTGGATGTTCTTGAGCATGCGCAGTTGACCTTCGACCTGCAGCATATCTCTCGGGCTTGTACACACCAGCTGGTCCGCCATAGGCTTGCGTCATTTTCCCAGCAAAGTCAACGATATGTGAAGATCACACGGAGTCGTGGCTACGTGACACCGCCGAGCATAGGCAACAACGTTCGTGTTCCGGTCAAGGTCCGCGGAGCGGAGTTGGAGATGACTTTCGAGGATATGATGGATGTTGCGACGCAGATTGAGGAAGGGTTGCTGAGAATGGGGATCAGGGCCGAGGATGCCAGATATGTGCGACCCAACGCCGCCGCGACCAACATCGTCACTTCAATGAATCCACGACAACTGCTGCATGTGATCTCGATGAGATGCGCGCCGGACGCGCAGTGGGAGATCAGAGACTTAGCTTGGGCCATGCTCGCTTGCGCAAAGCTTGTTGCGCCGAACATCTTTGAGACGATTCCCACTGCGAAGGATAGCCGCTATGCGCAGGAGAAGATCGCGAAGCTCGATGCGCCCGTGAAGGAAGCACGAACGACGCTTGAGAAAGCTTCGAGAGGAGATCTGATTGAGATTCCTCTGAGTCAAATTGGCCTGGAACATGCAGTGAGGGCATTCGCAAGGAAGCTGTAACGAACAAGACGATAGAATTCCGAAACGCTATTAGTGCGAACAAACGAATACTAGATCCATGCCAAAGCGAAGAAAGCGCGCCCGAGCGAAACCCAAGCGTCGGGTTCGCAGGCGACCGCGCACATTAAGAGGAAAACTGAGAAGAAACTATCGGGGCGCGAAGAAGAGCGTCAAGAGGAAATTACGTCGGATAAGGCGTAAGCTGTAGACGTACAGAAGAAAACGACGCATTGATCCTGCAGAGCTACTCTTTCTCTAGAATGACTACTTGACATGCTGCGAGTTTCTTGAATCTCTCAGCGTCGTTCTTGTCGCCAACGATAGATCCGTAGTGCATGGGGATCGCGATCTTCGGCTTGATGCGACTCACGGCCTCTGCGGCCTCCTCTGCTGTCATGACATAAGTGCCGCTGACGGGTAGGCATGCGATGTCCACGTTCATGCCCTCCATCTCCGGGATCGAGTCGGTGTCTCCGGCGTGGTAGATCCTGACGTCGTTGATGGTGACGATAAACCCTAGCATCTCTTCTTGCTTGGAATGGAACGGTTGGCCTGGAGACCTGAACTTGTTCAGGTTGTAGGCGGGGACCGTCTCGACTGACACGTCGTCGACGAGGATCTTCTCGCCGGGCTTCACGGCTCGTATCTCCTTCGCCTTCATTCCGGACAATTGGCGTTTCACCAGAGCTGTTGTGATTATCGTCGTGTTCGGGGTAACTATCTTCTTTATGATGCCTGGACTACAGTGGTCGAAGTGTTCATGACTCATTAGGATGATGCCGGCTTTCTCGCCAGCTTCCATCACATACGGGTCTATGTAGACCGTCTTTGAGTTCTTGATCCTGAATCCGTCGTGGCCGAGCCAACTGATCTTCACACCATGATACTCGAACAAAACCGTCAACCTAGCAGTTCTGAAGTCAGCTTGAGCTGATAAACCCTCTAGCAGCGTCTCCTCCCAACACTGGATGCCAGCTCAAGTTCGTTTTGGGCAAGGGTTTGTATCCATGCCCGCAGAACCACTCTGAGTAATGCTGAGGACGAGCGTGTTGGTGAAGGTGAGATGGGAAAGTGGAATGCGTTTCACTGCCACAACCGAGGAAGGCGATTCCGCCTCGATGGATGCTGATCCTGAGGGGGGCGGCGAAGGGAAAGGATTCCGACCGGTCAAGCTTGTGCTCGCTGCGCTTGGAGGATGCACGGGCATGGACATCATCTGGATCCTGAAACGTCAGAGGCAAGAGGTCACCGGACTGGAGATGAATGTCACAGGAACGAGAAGGAAAAAGGATCCACGATACTATGAGAACGTACAGGTTGAGTATGTTGTCCGCGGACGAAACCTGAGAGATTCCGCAGTCAAGAGAGCGATTGAACTCTCAGAACAGAAGTACTGTTCAGTGAGAGGGATCTTTCGCCCAGAAGTGAAGGTGACCACGAGCTGTCGTATCGAGCAGGAAACCTAGCCAGGCGATTTGGAAACCCTTTTCTTCTCGACAACCTCTCTCGCACGTTCATGATCTCCAACCCCGAGTCACTTCTCTCCGAGCTCAGATCGCTCCCCGGGATCAAGGATGTGGATATCGTACAGTTCCCATCAGGAAAGGAGCTCTGGGTCGTCCTGAGAAACCCGATCGACCTCGACAGACTCCGCAAGGCCTCCGGTAGCCTAGGCTACACGGTTGACAGAGTAGGATCTTTGGCCTCGAAGCTTCCCCGAAGTCTAGCTGAGATGATCTGGGACGGCGTCATGTATGTCGTCGCGAAAGAAGCGCATGGCTGGAAGAGATTCGGATTCACTCGTTCATCAATGGCGACCGCCAAGATCGCGAGAGATCTTGTGACAGGAGACACAATCTATCATGTCAACAACGATGAAGGACTTGCTATCCTGCGAGACTACCTAAAGGACTGAACAGGCAACCATTCTAGGTGCCATAGAAGACTCGCACGTACAGCGTTCACCTGAAGCACACATGGCATTGCGAAGGAGTAGATGCCTGTTTTCGGAAGAATTATCAGTCTCCGGGAACGCTCAGGCTTGGTTGGATGCCGGGGTTGCCTAGAAATACGTGAAGAACGTGTTGGGCAGCCAGGTAAGGCGTCGGCTTGCTAAGCCGATGGTCTTCGGGCCTCGTGGGTTCAAATCCCACCCCCGGCGCATCTCGCCGAAGCCCTGCCTTCTGCGGCTCTAGGAGATCCATCGTCAGTATTCTCGTGTGCACCTCTGAACAGGAACTGGGTGCTCAAAATCCTTGTATTGACACATTTCTTTGTACGACCAGCCCAACCCTTATGCTACGCAAGAAGCAACTCGTCATTTGCCGGATCGAATTCTTGCAGGACACAATCGTGCTTGAACCTGCTGGATTCAGGCAGATTCTGCTTGAGGCTGTTGATTACGGACTGATGGTTCTAGGCGAGGTCGTGAGACAAACCATCTACGGACAGATCGAGAATCGTCACGGACTCAAACGCGCAGAAATCCCTGAACGACTTGAAGCCTTCCACACGGCGCTTGGGAGCGTGCTCGGGGTAAGCGCAAAGACGGTTGAGAGACTCATCGCCAAGAACCTCTACCAGAGACTCAACTTGACCTTGATAGCTCATCCAGAGTGGACGATCGTCGAGTATGTGAATCATGCAAGAGCGACGCTGGAGTCGAATCAAGTTCACGCCTCATCTGGAATTTGAAGGGCAGGTTTGAATGACACAATGAAGAGGAGAAGAAGCGGCATAGGTCGCTCAAACCGACGTCATCCAAAAGCGGCAAAGCATATCTCAAAAGAACGTGGAAGAAGTAGATCAACTCGCATTACTAGCGAACGGGAACGTTTGGAGAGAGAACTAGAACCAGCGCGTCTCAAGCTCGAAGAATACTTTGAGAACCTGCCATTGCTCGCCTACAACATTGCCCTTGACGGTACCATACTCGACTGCAACAAGCAGGTTGTGAAGACGCTCGGCTACAGAAGCAAACAGGAGCTTGTCGGGAAGCCTTTGCTGACGACTGTCTATGCACTTTCTTCAAGAGAGAAAGCCAAGCGGTTATTCATCGAATGGAGAAAAACAGGGAGAATAAGGAATGAAGAACTTCAAGTCATTACGAAGCAAGCCAAGATCATCGATGTGCTGTTGAATGTTGACACGATCTACGATGAGAAAGGGCAACCGTCGCACAGCATCTCGACACAGCTTGACATCACCGAACGTAAACGTATGGAGGAAGAAGTTAGAAGTCTGGCACGGTTTCCCTCTGAAAATCCAAACCCTATCCTACGGTTAGACAGTCATGGCACCGTCCTATCCGCGAACGAAGCAAGCAAGGCGCTGTTACAGGACTGGGAATCCGGAATTGGGCAAGCCGCTCCCAAGTCCTGGCGCGACCTAGTTACTGACGTTCTTTCCACAGGACAAAGCAAGAATATCGATGTCGAGTTTGGCGGGAAGTCGTACACGCTTCTTACTAAGCCAATCATGGAAGCGGGCTACGTCAATCTCTATGGAAGGGAGATCACCGAACGCAAGCGGGCAGAGGAGGTGCTGAGGAAAAGCGAGGAACGATACCGGCTGTTGATCGAGAGGCAAACAGAAGGACTCACCATCGTAGATCTCGAAGAGCAGTTCGTCTTCTGCAACCCGGCAGGAAACGAGATCTTTGGTGTGCCGCGAGGAGGACTCGTTGGCCGAAACGTACGTGAGTTCACAACCACGGAAACCTTCGAGCTCATCAGGAAGCAGACTGAGAAACGATTTTCCGGGGAAAGTAGCAGTTACGAGATTGAAATCATCCGCCCGGATGGTGAGAAGCGGCAACTGCTCACGACGGCAACTCCGTGGCTGGACAAAGACGGACGAATAGTCGGCGCGTTAGCGATCTTCCGTGATGAAACCGAACGCAAGCGGGCGGAAGAGGCGTTGCGTCGCCGGGCAGAAGAGCTGGCTGCGCTTCAAGCAACGGTCCTGGACATCACGGCTCAGCGTGATTTGCCCACACTGCTTCAAACAGTTGTCGAACGGGCGGCTCGGCTCTTAGACGCTCACGGGGGAGGACTATACGTCTGCGATCCCGAAAAGCAGGAGGTACGCTGCGTCGTCAGCTACAACACCGGACGCGACTACACTGGGCTAGTGCTGAGGTACGGTGAGGGCGCCGCTGGCATCGTAGCGCAGACCGGAAAACCGCTGATGATTGACGACTACCGTATTTGGGAAGGTCGAGCCGCCGCCTACGAGGAAGACAAGCCATTCACAGCCGTCCTCAGCACACCCATGATCTGGAGAGGCCACGTCACAGGCGTAATCCACATCCTAGAGGATGTCAAGACCCGACGCTTCACGCCGAGAGACCTAGACCTACTGACCCTGTTCGCCAACCATGCCGCCATCGCCGTCGAGAACACGCGGTTGTTGGAGCAGGAGAAGCGTCATGCCGAGGAGCTTACACGTTACTCGACAAACTTGGAACATCTCGTTCTTGAGAGGACGAGAAAACTAGGAGAGAGCGAGAGGAGATTCAGAGAGCTGGCTGAATTACTGCCGCAGATCGTATTCGAAATGGATGAAAAGGGGAATCTCACATTTCTCAACCACGTTGCATTTGCTTCGACTGGTCATAGTGAGGATGATCTTCGGAGGGGGTTGAATGCTTTCCAGATGTTTGTTCCAGAAGAGCACGATAGAGCTAGGCAGAGTATACGGGGGTTATTGAGTGGAGAGAAGCTAAGCGGTGATGAATACGCCGTTCTGAGAAAAGACGGTACTACGTTCCCCGCTGTTGTATATGCCTCCCGCGTCATGCGTGAGAACAGAACTGTCGGCTTGAGAGGGATTGTCATTGACATTACGGAACGCAAGCGGATGGAGACGGAGCTTGTCAAATCTCAGCGACTGGCAACTATCGGTGAGGCTGCAGCTATGGTTGGGCATGATCTGCGTAATCCTCTGCAAGCCATAAGCACCGGTGTCTATTTGGGCAGGAAGGGATACGAGTCGCTCCCGCCGGAGTACGCGAAGGTCGCTGAAGAGTGTGGTCTCGTCAAGTGGCTCTCGCTGGTTGAAGATGAGATACAGTACATGGATAAGATCGTCTCAGACCTGCGGGATTATGCTGTGCCGTTGAAACCAGACCTCTCACAAGTCAACATAGGTCAACTACTCAAAGACGTGCTTTCAAAGACGCAGATACCATCCAATGTGAATGTCTCAGTCCGTGTGGAGGAGGGCTTGCAGCTTATGATTGACCCGGTTCTCATGAAGCGGGTCTTCGCCAACCTGATTGCCAACGCAGTTCAGGCAATGCCGAAGGGCGGTGAGCTTATCGTCGAAGCCAAGTCCGACGAGCAGGCACTCGTGAGCTTTCGAGATACAGGGGTTGGAATACCTCAAGAGGACTTCAGCAGACTTTTCAATCCGTTCTTCACAACGAAGGCTAAGGGGCAAGGGTTAGGATTGGCTGTGTGCAAGCGCCTGGTTGAGGCTCACGGCGGCGAGATAACCGTTGAAAGCAAGCCTGGAGAAGGTTCCACGTTCACGGTCAAGCTGCCGATTATCAAGTCATGACGGGGTGACAACTTGGAGAAGAAACGTATCCTGATAATAGAAGACGATAAGGTCGTCCTTGGCAACTTCAGGGATATCCTGGAACTGGAAGGCTATAGTGTGGATACCGCGGAGAGTGGCAAAGAGGCAATCGACAAGTCCAACGCGAACTTCTACAACCTCGCGTTGATCGACATCCGTCTACCGGATATGGAGGGGACAAAGCTGCTGACTACAATGCGCGACACTGTCCCAAGGATGGTGAAGATAATCGTCACGGGCTATCCGTCACTTGAGAACGCCAAAGAAGCTGTCAACAAGGGCGCAGACGGCTACGTTGTGAAACCCATCCTCAACATTGAGGAGTTCCTGAACACGCTCAAGGAGCATTTGAAGAAGCAGAAAGAAGCCCAACGGTACAGCGAACAGAAAGTCGCCGAATACATCGAAACACGAGCGAAAGAGCAAGAGACCAAAGAAGAATAGGAACATCAAATGCTCTTTGTGAACCTGCACCAGTTGCAGCAGTTCCGCAACCAGAATCGCTGCGCACCTTTCAGCGTGTCTCAGGATGGCGGTCAGTAGCTGCTGACGACTCCTCCTGCTGGACCCGTGATGATTGCAGACCTATGCGCCTTTATGAGGTCTAGGTAGGGTTCTCCCCTGCCTTCTTTCGCCACATCATCTGCATCATAGGCCCAGATGGCACTCAAAGGCATCTCAAGCACCAATCTGTCCGTCTGAGCTGATTCTGAGCTCAAGTACCGCTTGATTCCAGCTCATTCTCGGCTTCCATTCAGCTGAGAGCCAGCTTACTTGACAGTTTTAAACGCGGGTTTGTACCTAACCCCCGGCGCCAGAATCTTTGCCTCAGAGCTCTGATCTCCTCTGTTGGCGCATGAAGACGATGATGATGTATGAACCACAAGATCTGCTGAGGTCAGAGGTTCAATTGCGGAGGTACTCACCAGACTTCTTGGGCGGGTCCAGTTCACGCTTCATCGGTGCACGCCGCCACCCCTAATATGGTCAAGGAAGTACTTGAGACTTTTAGCTCGGCAACCAATTGCGTTTTGCCGTGCCGGCTAGAAGAGAGAAAGCATGTACTATTTCTTGCCAGAGATCGTGGGTTCAAATCCCACCGGATTCGAACCTGACCACAAGAAACGCCATGCCCACATGTGCCCGCCTTAGCCCTAACGGGGAGAGCTGGAAGGGACTCGGACAAAATTTGTGGCGGGCCCGGTGGGGTTCGCAACAATTTTGTTGCTGAAAATGGTTTCAAAATTGCATGAACCACGGGAATCACAAGCTAGATCTGGATGGTCGACGACGGACTTTCCCCTGACGGTTCAAATCCTGTTTCCCGCACCACGAAGGGCTATATTGTAGCCGTATGCGGCATTCTGGTACGCGATGAATTCGCATGCTCGGTGACAGGACATGGCTCTGAGAGGTCGAGGAAGCCTGTATGTATCCGTGGTTGCAACATTGGCAGCCCTTCATATTGTTCTCTCATACGCGCCTCCGCTCGTCGGGTTTCGAAGAATGAGCATAGTCATGGAACCGTTGGAGGGCATCATCGCGGGCCCCTATCTTGGGTTCCTTGCAGCAGCGATAGGTTGGATTGGGGGCCGTTTCATCAGGCCTGATGCCTTCTGGATAGAGAACCTCTTCGGAATTGCCGAGGCTGTCGGAGCGCTGGGGGCGGGTTTCCTGATATCACGGAGATGGTATCTCACTGCTGGAATCTATGCAGTGTTGCTCGCGGCATTTCTCGTGCATCCGCTGGCGCGGCATATTCCTTTGTGGACACTTTGGGACACCTACCTCGGGTTCCTAGCCGTCTTCGCCGCGGCTTTCCTCGTGCGCAGACTCCAAGGTGCCAAGCTTAGTCCGCCTCGTTTGGTTCCAGCTGTTGCTCTGGTTGCTTTCGTGGCCGTGGAGTTGGATGTCATGGTCAGAGTATTCATGCTCATAGTTGGTGGCCTCTATCAGGTGTACCCGATCCCGATAGAGGCTCTGCCCACAATATTCGTGCTAGGCGCCATTCAAACTCCTCTCGAAGCAGCCTACTCCGTTGCAGTTGCCACCGTCGTTGGTGTTCCGGTTCTCATCGGACTTGAGAAGAGCAGAATACTCAGTTGGCCTATCCCCCAGGGCTTGCGAGACGGTCATGCCCGCGTGGAAGACTAGCGTGGAGATTCTTGCGATGCCTATCGTCCGCCGTCGTAGGAGATGACCGAGTCACTCTGCTGGCGATGGCAAACGTGTTGCCTCTTGGTGGGGGTTTAGACAATGTATGACCACGCAACTCTCCCTCTTCGGAAAAGAGTAGATGGCGTTTGTTGGAAGCATGTTCAGTTCGAAGGGGTATTTGATCAAAGGTAGACGATCGAGTATTATCGAGTATCTCATGTAGTCACTTGCATGAGTTCACACGTGCCACGAGTACTACTTCATGTTTGGCCGCAAGTTAGGGACTACAGACCTATTGACTCGAGTGCTCCAGTGGCTTTGTCTGAAACATGACTCCGCGTGATCTGAGTGCGGCAGATACCTGCTCCGATGATAGGGTCAGCAAGAGCAAAGACCCGAGAACGCCTATGGCGACTATGCTTCCTAGGAGTACTCCAAGCAACCCGACTTCTAGAGGCATCCCGAATAGGTAGCTGAGGTAGGTTCCAACTATTGCGGTGATGATTACCACTTGTGATACAACTCCGAGGAAAAGCCAGGGCTTCCCTCTATTCAGTGAGATTCTCCATGCGACGTAACCCGCGATCAAGTTTGCCAGACCACCCCCAACGATGTCGATCGGTCCTAGACCACCAAAGAGGTTGGCAACGATCGTGCCAAGAGTCAGACCAAGGATCGCAGGCCATCCAAACAGCATAGACAGCGGAAGTAGTGCGTCTGCGACTCTCACCTGAAACACTTGAAAGCTGATCGGTCCAAGAACAACGACGGCGACGGCATAGAGAGCGGCAACAACTGCCGCCAAAGTCACAGAGAATGAATCTGTCTTCTTCACACGTTCACCTCCCTACTCCGGGGTTTGTTGAGCGCAACGGGTGGGAGGCCCCACTCACGCGCAGCCTTTGACCATTGATCATCTCCAGTTAAGACTTGCCATTGAATGTCTGTGTCTGTGGTTAAGCTGGTGAGGGCGTCCGAATTTGAACCGTCGCCCGGCGTCTTGTTTCCGTGAGTGTGTGGGTCTGGTGGTGCGTGCGCCGTAATCTGAACCACGATCCCCATGTGTGCCTACGTGGCGTCCCGGCTCTTTGAAGAGCCTCTCAGTTGAGAAAGATGGCCTACACTCAGAGAAGAGACCTGAGCTATGAACAATAGCTCTTCGATATCCTCGCGCTAGGAACAATGAGAGCCGGCAGTCGAGGCCACGGCGCTCAACCTTCTGTTCAGAGCTCTTCTTCATTCTCGCTTCAAGCATCCGTTCCTGTTCCAGAATGGGAGACGACCCTGACGAAGAATGAGGTAGGGACAGGCACGGCAGAGACCACCGTGAGTGGTCAACTGCATCGCGTCTGAAACATCAGAATTCAGTCCGTTCGTTCGACTAATACTGCATTTTCTTGTTCAGCACAATGACCGCAAGTACCTGAAGGATGATAGTCCAGGCCAACAGAACTCCCAGATCTATCGCGAACAGGATGCTGGGAACCATCATGGCTTCTCTCAATGCATCGATCACGTAAGTAAGCGGTGTCAGGTAGGACACGACGCGCAGTTGAAGTGGGAGAGCCTGTATTGGAATGAAGACTCCACTGATGAATATCATCGGCAGCCTAAGAGCAGTCAAGGACATATTCGCGGTCGGCATATCCTTCGCAGCTGCTGCAAACAACATTCCAAGCGCAGAGAAAGCGAAAGCTCCTATGATTATCGCAACCACGAAAAGGAATGGATTCGCTATCCGCCCTCCACTCAGTACAGTAGCCCCCACTGCGGTTGCGAGTGAGAGCATTATGCCGAAAGCAGAACTAGCCAATGATTTGCCGAAGATTATGGTTGTGGTTGAGACAGGGGCTATTTGAAGTAGCTCATAGGTCTCTGTCTGTTTCTCGATCGTAATAGATATCGCCTCGACGGAAGACGCTCCGAAGAGGGAGACCATGCCGACGAGTCCTGGGATCAGAAGATCCGATGGGATTTCGCGTCCAAGAGAGAAGGAAAGGTACACAAAAGCCGGTATCAGTATCCCAAACCCCAGTATCTGAGGCTTGAAGTAGTAGATCTTCGCGTCCTTCTTGGCAATGCAAGCCGCCTTGCTCATGGCACTGGAGATGGACTTGCCTGAGCGGTTTGAGTATGCGTCAGCCATGTTGACCGCCGCCCTTTACAGCTCGAAGAAATTCCATCCTCTCGACTTGAACCGCGTCTAGCCCAGTATGTCTGACGAAGACATCTTCCAAGCTGGGTTCCTTGGTGTTCAAGCTGACTATCTTGATACCGTTCGATCTGGCAAATTGAGCTACTTCCCCGATGGTGATGCTGGCATCTGATGTGTGGATCTCGTACTTGTCACCGCGCTTGGCAACTCCCCTCACATCTGAGCGAGATCCAAGAAGGCTTTCCAGATTCGGGGCATCTCTGTCGAAGGCAACTTCAACGACATGCTCGCCCTGAAGCGAAGATTTCAATTTCTCAGGAGGGCCTTCCACGACGATCTTGCCCTGTCTTATTATGGCGACTCGGTCGCAGAGCTGGTCGGCTTCATCGATGTAGTGAGTCGTCAGAAAGACTGTCACGCCCTCCCTGTTCAGTTCTCTGATGATCGACCGGATAAGCCTAGAGCTTTGGACGTCTAACCCGCTTGTGGGTTCGTCGAGGAAGAGAACCTCTGGGCGGTGAAGCAGCGCAGCAGCTATGCGTATTCGACGTTTCATGCCCTTGGAATATCCGAGTAGGTGGTCGTTTCTTCTATCGTAGAGTTGGAAGACTTCAAGCAGTTGCTTGGCTCGCGCTTCTCTCGTGAGCTTGTCGACGCCGTAGAGTTCGCCGATGAACATCAGATTGTCCCATGCGGACATCTCATTGTAGAGATTGCTCACTTCGGACACGACGCCGATCCTCTGCTTGACCGATAGGGTTTCTCGAATACAGTCTCGGCCGGCGACCTTTGCGGTTCCGGATGATGGTTTCGTCAGGCCTGTGAGCATGCGGATGGTGGTTGTCTTGCCAGCACCGTTCGGTCCGAGAAGACCGAAGAACTCGCCTCTAGCCACTTTGAAGCTTACACCATCGACAGCTTTGACATCGCCGTAATGCTTTGTCAGGTCGCTGACTTCGATCGCGTTCTCCATCCTCTTCCATCTTCACTTGATCTATGGCTTCAGTTCCCTGATCTGCTCCTCAACCGCTGCAAGTTCCTTCTTTAACTCGTCCGCGTA
>Ga0315296_10000446_pt1 | contig 37730 bp, 38 predicted proteins | sample YL17G14_18_MG_FD_203921 | JGI IMG/M metagenome (GOLD analysis project Ga0315296, IMG submission 203921) | Sediment microbial communities from Yellowstone Lake, YNP, Wyoming, USA - YL17G14_18 | ecosystem: Environmental > Aquatic > Freshwater > Lake > Sediment | place: USA: Wyoming | collected... | reverse complement strand
GACTGACTCCGATCGTGCGCCAATCGGGTGAGAAGACGTGGGCGGGACCGATATCCAAACGAGGCAACGCCACGCTGAGATACCTGCTCATCGAGGCGGCGTACAGCCATGTCAACAGTTCGAAGGAATCGAAGCTGACCAGGTTCTTCGAAAGGAAAAGCCAGGCTAAAGGGAGAAAGAAGGCGATCGTCGCGACATCCAGGAAGATGCTCGAGGTCATCTACTACATGCTGAAACGCGGGGAGGCGTATCACGCTCATTGATCCGACCGCTGCATTTTTCATGCGTCGGTGGAGCGCATCTGATTGATTGCGGCGGATCCTTGAGACAAGATGACGGATCGGTCATCATGCGGCGCCTTGCGACCGCGGATAGGTGTTTGTCGGATCGCCGAGATCAGGATGCATTCGAGGGCACGAAACAGGAATGGAGGAAGGATGAAGTACAGATGATGAGATACCGAGGATGCGGGAAGCCCCTTTTACATAGGTGAGAATTGGCCAGACATTCGAGTTCACACACGGCTCCCTGTGACAAAAGAATACGGAAAGGAAGCGTTCCCCTCGACTCCTTCATGTTATCGTCATGGTGCGGTCGAGTAATCTGCTTTCGATTACAGCGGCAATCTGCCCGCGGCGCATGAATCTAGGGGTTGGTTGATTATCTCGTCTCCTAGACCACTGCAACGATTCCCGCGCGCTAGTTGGAGCCTCCCTCAGCCTTCGCGAGCAAGCCAAGCCAGTATCTTGAAAAATGAAGGAAAAACTGCAATTTACATGAACGGTCAAAGGGCTTTCTGACATTTCTGGCTCTTGATGGGTTCGAGTCCCTTCGAGCCCAAATGCGGCGGTTCGGACTCATCCCCAGCCAAAGTATATGTTACAAATCATGTTTATTAGACGCAGAGAATTGAGAATGGCGAAGGAATCAGGCACCGAAAAGATTAACACAGTATTCGATTTCACATCGTACGAGCATCTACTGGAGCTCTTGAACAACATCGGCGATACGATCGGCATGCTGTACAAGGAATTCACCAAATGGTCTGATTGGCATGCTATTCTATTGGTTGCTGGAGAACTCAAATCCTGGATCCGCGCTCTGAAAGAGGCTTGGCCGGATGATGCTGACAACAGTAGTCTCGTGAGACTGGAGCAGGCTGGAATATTCCTCGAGAGATATGCAGAGCAGAAGAATGCGAGAATGGTTAAAAGCAATGCCGCTTCTCTCAAGGCAAATCATATGAAGGTGAGGGAAGAGGTTCTGAGGAAGGGTCGCTCTTGCGGGTACTCCGATCTCCTTGGCAGTCTGACTGAAATCGAAGACGGACCTTCGCGCAATTACATTGAAGAAGCCTGCAGGAGCGGCTCGGTAGGTGCATCAAGAGCGGCGATAGTGATGGCAGGTTGTGCACTAGAGGCTGAAGTTAGAAGAATCTTTGAATCAAGTTTCGGTAAACCTTCTGGCAAGATGCAGTTTGCTTCAGTAATCGAAAGCCTTGACAAGAAGGGCAACCTGACGCCGAATCAGGAGGCCATTGTCAGTATCTGCAGAACCTTTCGTAACCTGATGGCGCACCCATCAGATTTCCAGACATCCGAGAAAGAGGCAAAGAGTATCATCCAATTGGCTTTTGAACAACTGAGAAAAAGAAAGATTTGATTCTCAGCTAGCAAAGACGATTTCGGAGTCGGTCTACTCCGACACAGTGGCATCTAGCTAGCATTCAATCAAAACGGATATGAGAAAAGACCTCTATGTTGAAGTGTCCCTCGAGATCTAATCGATATCGCTTTCCTCCTGTTCTCGAATCTATTGGGGTTTTTCGGACATGCCTCTATTCGCGGTTTTCCCGCACTATGGTCACTTCGTCCCTTGTCAGGGATCTGCCCCAGTCCATAGGACGCACTCGAAGTGCACTCTTTTCCCGGGGTTGCAATCCGTGACTGAGATATAGCATGGTCTTTCGCCTATTCGTATTCTGCGGATGATTTGGGACATCTTCATCATAACATCCATAGGGAAGAGTATTGATTATGGCAGCCAATCGAGGCCTGAGGAAGTGGAAGACAAATGACAGACTCGGAACCATCTGAAGATTTCAGACTCAGAAGCAAGATCACTGAGCTGAAGAATACAAGAGTGGTTGGCGATGAACTCCTCGCGCGCTGGAAGGAAGAATCAGAGTCCTTTAGCTCTATGGACTCTGTCACTATCATCAAAATACTCTCAGATGATGATTTCTGGCGTTGGAGGCCAGTCATTGACTTCGTCTTTGACGAAGCGGTTCTGTGCGAGGCAACGACAAGGATTGCAATTGAGCTTGTCGACAAATATGGAGGGCTTTTGCACATCTTCCCCCTCGAGGAGAGTCTGAAGGCGAAAGCGGCCGATACGGGGGACCTTGCAAAGGATATGGTCCTTCTAGCATTGTCTCTTAGGAGTCATCAAGCAAGCAGAATCGCTGCAATTCTTAGCGCAGGAATTGCACGAAAGGACTTCGAATGGGCGGAAACTAAAATTAGCGAGCATTTTAGAAGTCACAATCCCACTGAGCAGACCTATGCGCTGATGACAGCGACTTATCTCATCAGGGAGAATCAGAATGCATCTGGACGACTAGGAGAATTGATACTGAAGACAGCGGTCCCACTTGATGAATGCACGCAAATTGAATACTGTGCTTTCCTGGGAGAAATGCACTCTCTTAATCGTGAGCGGACGGAACAGCGATTGGTCGAGATCTTGACCAAAGCAAGGACTCATCGCGTAACCTGGCATGCCATCCAAACTGCATATTCGATTGACGAACTCTCGATTCAGACAATTGGTCGAGCGCTAGAATTAACGAAGGCTATCGAAGAGAACGACATCCGTCAATTTCAGGCCTTGCTTCTAGTCAAAGCCTACCTGATCAGCCCGAGCAGTGTTCTCCAAGCCATCTATGAGATTCTAGAAACCAGATCCGTTCAGTTGTACTTCGGGAACTGGGACAACTACTTGTTTGAAGAAATTGGGAAAATTGACAGGAATTCAGTTTTCAGAGCAATTGACTCTTGGATGGATAATCCGAGTTACTTCTTAGCAGCAGATTGTGTGAAAATGATCGAATCCGTTTTCTCAAAGAGTCATCTTGAGCTGGTGGACGCAATTCGTCACTGGAATGAGCCCGAAACACCACGTTTTCTGGCACGGATGAGAGTACTAGCTGACCTCATCTCCAAGAGACTAAATGTCGATGATGACCTTGTGAAGGACAAATGTGTTGAAGAGATCTTCTTGATCGCGGGACAAATGAAGATTGACCAGAAATCTGTGATTGCCGGTGAAGAAGACCCAGTGTTTCAAGCGCTTATGTTGGCTGATTCCATCTTATCCCCCATTCCAGAAGTGGACTACAACCAGTTGTTCGCAAATCTCGATCTCATTCCTCATGTAAGGGATTTTGTCGGAATCGACTGGTACGAAAAGAAACGAGAAAATAGGGCAAAAGGAAACCCTCTCCTGCACATGTTTGGCAAGAAGCCACCTACTGATCAGGAAATAGAAACTGTCACCAAAGAACTCGAGGGAGAACGAGATAAGAGGAAGAGGTTGGTTCTGTGTGAACAACTAAGGTCTCTCATATACCGGCGACAGGCACTACTCTACTGGGAGACAGTATTCAGCAATCTGGATCTTCGGATGCCAAGAATGCGATCAGTCAGAAGAGACCTCCGGGGGAACATTAGACCAGGAGACACATTGTGTGAGCTGGAAATCATAAGTCCCATCTGTAAGAAGTATGAAGTGAAGATTAGACAGAAAGCGAAAGGCCTGAGAGGGGACTTTGACCTGCAAGTCACTCTTTCGGAGCAGAGTCCAATTCTCGAAGTATACAACCCTCAGCCACCGCGAGAAATTCTCTATGCTCCCGGTACTCACGGACTTGATACTCAGCGAAACAAGAAGAAGGTTGCCAGCAAAATCGTTAACAAACTCGACGCAGGCGGAGGCAGAGTCGATTATCCTTACGCATTAGTCATTTTCACTACCGGGCTGGACTTCTTTGAGCACAACGTTGAGGACATTTTCTACGGCTCTGAAAGACTCGTAATGTTTTTTGACAAGGATCAGGGAAGGGCAGTTGCGATGCGAGCAGATAGAGCAAAAGATGGTCTCAGTGTTATGGAACCCCTCACCAAGGTCATCAGCGGAATTCTCCTCTGTCGAAGAAACTTCACGGATTTCAATGAGCCTCTTCTTGTTGTGAAGTACTACGAGAATCCAGAGGCAGAGAACCCTCTGACAGCGGTCTCTCTTAAGGAGCTTTGTGAAGCTATCTCTCCGATATGGCATGAACCTGTAGATTCCAAGGCAGACCCCTGCCCTCGATGAGCCCCATACAAGCGGAGCTGAGATGCTAGATGCTGGCAACAGAGAACAGACGAAACAGACTGATCTACATGTTCATACAGGGCAAGATCCCAGGTGGATACTGGAGACGCAGACTTCCGCCGAGATCTGAGGCTGGAGCGATACCTTCTGGAGATGAGACCTACGAATCACCCAGGAGATGCTCGGGTTCTACAAGTCCTCGTCGCTTATCGTTTTTCTCCAGCCTATGAAGATTGCAACTGCACGTAGCTTACACGATAGGAGGCGGATTCACTACATGAACTAGAAAGCTGCTCAAGAGCTGCCATTTCCTTGGCCAAAGGCCGCTTTTCAAGGGTTTTTTGCAGAGCAGATTCTGGTTCACTGGTGGCCGACGAGGGTAGTCTGGCCTCTGATCTGAGATCCGGTGCTTGATAGACTGTTATGCTAGATAATTTCGCTTATACATTTAACAAAGGTTATAAGTAGGTTATTCGAGCATATCTGTGTCGGGAGAGAAGAATGCGCACTGTCGAGTACGAACTCAAATGGAAGGGCAAGCAGATGGTGTTTGCCGAGAGAAAGCGCCAGATGACCGATAGGCAGGCGAGGACGACGCTTGCCGGTTATCTCGAGTGGCTGAAGAGCAATTACCCGCAGGATTACGATGGCCTGGTGAACGAGACCGAGCTTGGCGCTTGGATGCTCAAGACCGAGAATCTTCTCTGAGGATGGGAACGGATGCCGCGGAAACCGAAGGCAAGCAACGGCCCCCCCGGAGATCCAGTGATGTTCCATTTTGAACCTCTCCTCCTAACACGAGAAGAGATCATGGCTCTCGCCGAACGCTATTGGACCTACGGCGAGAGGTACCGTCGAACCGAGGAGGAGATAGTGGAACGAATTGCTCCGGAGGCGAGGCGGCGAGGTTCGTTTGAGCGGGACGAGTTCTTGAAAATCTGCATGTGGAAGAGTCCGAGGCCGGCAAAGCACTACAGGAAGAACACTGCCGAAGAGGTGAAGCGGGCGACAAGCGCCGCCTTTTCGGCTTCCGATCCGGAGACTTGCGTTCGGGCGCTCTTAGATCTACATGGTGTAGGATTGCCTGTCGCTTCCGTGCTGTTGCACTTCGGCCACCGGGACGACTATTCGATCCTTGATGTGTTCGCACTCAAAGCCTTGGAACGGGCCGTCCCAACCACCAAAACCGCGAGCATGGGCTTTTGGCGTGCCTATGTCGAACATTCGCGCGGCCTTGCCATGCAATACGGCGTTGACATGCGCACGCTCGACAGGGCGCTCTGGACTCGTGGTAAGGAACTCGCGCGATCCACCCACCAAAAGCGAACGGAGGGTTGACCACGCAAGCCGCTCACCACGGGTTGAACAGTACCCGAAGGATGATTGAGGATGCTAGATTGGAGCTCGTCGCCGGAGACCGGTCATCATGACCAGTGACCATCAACGAAAGCCAAGGCCGAGTGACCCTCGCACAGAGAAGTTCCTCGCAAATCTTGTCGGCAAATCCCGGGTGAGCATCTGGACATACCGGTGTGCGACCAATAAGTTTCTCAAATACTGCGGGAGGCGGGAGCCAGGTGTCGAGATCGCCCAGAAATGGCTTGCCATGCTCGAGCGCAATGAGAAGCTGAGTCAGAACAGTATCCACTTCTACGGTGTCGTCATCAAGATGTACCTGCGGAGGACAGGCAAGGACATCGGGAAGCTCGACCAGATATCGATACCGAAGCAAGAATTCCCTCGCAGAGAGCATATCGCCGCCGATGATTGGAAGACATTCCTTGGCGCGATTGATGAGGAGGACGACTATGTGGTTTTCGATCTTCTGCTGTCAACGGGCATGAGGGTCGGTGGGCTTCTGACATTGAAGCCCAAAGACATCAAATGGAGAGAAAGACGGCTTCTTGTCAATGGAACACAGGATACCCCTGTTACCGACAAGTGTTTGGAAGAGCTTCAGCATTACATAAAGAAGTACGGGATCAGGCGCGGGCAATTCATCTTCAACAGGTACAATGCCAAGTTGATAGGGGAGAAACTCCGATCCTACGCGAAGGAAGCAGGTCTGAAGAATGCGAAGAAGCTGACCCCGCACTGTCTCCGGCACTCGTTCGCGATCCGTTTCATACAGCAATCCAGACGCCCCTTTGCCCTCGAGGACTTGCGAAGGTTCCTCGGCCATCACACGATCGTGGCGACGCAAAGGTATCTCGATTATTCCGCCAAAGAATCGCAGGATGCCTACGAGGAAGTGTTCGCGCCTAACAGGCATGAAAAGAAGCGATAATCCCTGATAGAAGCGCGACAAGTCTTTTCTCATAGGCCAGATGTTTGCTAATGCATAGCATCTTGAGCAATTGCCCTTGCTCCGGCCATTTTTTTCCACTTGGAGCTTTGTGTACTACACATAAATTGAGTGGCCTTTAACATCTATTATAAGTATGAGCAAACCCACCTTTTGATATGACTGGCTATGCTCAAAACGACAATCTGGATAACATCGGAGATTCGATTTCAGCTAGAGCCAGTCAGGAAAAGGACTATGGAATCAGCAACATCTGGCTATGTGGTCATCGACCACAAGGAAGCCTACCAGCGCAATGCACTGGAAGCGAAGCAAGTGAGTTTGAGAATAGGAGCTGGCTTGGCTCATCAGAATCCCCTGAGCATCGAGTGGGACTTGCTGGATGAGCAGAATGCCAGGCTGGACAAAGCTACTGGCCTAGTGTTCGGCCAAGTGTGCTACCGACTAGTCAGGGATGATGCTGGCTATTGGTCGCTATTCGTGAATCGTGATGGCTCAGAGTATCGAGTCATCGACGCGATGATTCGCAAGGCGATCAAGTACGGCTCAGTCATCGATGGCATACTGGAGAAAGAGAAGCTCGGCAGAGGCCAACGCAAGGCCGTAGAGCGCATCCGAAGGTTGGTCGAGTGGATGATTCAGGATGCCTGGGATTTGCGCCAGGTCGCAAGTGCACATACATTCAGAGGGCTATTGGCAATGCTCGGTCTGGTGCAGAAGAAGCGGGCAATCCATGAGCATCTGAAGGCCATTGGATGCCTAGCTCTCAAGCACAGGCGAATGAAGGTCTGGCTCGAAGCCCCAGTATGGCCTGTCCCGAATGGAATGCAGACAGTCCCGACTCCGCCAGAGCAGGACTGGAAGGCACTCGTTGAATCGTGGCATGGCACGGCTGACGCATGGGCTGGCCGAGCATTCTGTCCGAAGTGCCATACCGTCAATGCCACACGGCCATTCTGTATCGAGTGTGGTACACTGGTCAAGCTGGCACACACGCCCATCCAGCAATCGGACTTGAGCTATCTGGACTAGCCAGTCCATCAAACCCTTTCCCCTGTTTTTCATTTCAAGCACTAATGAGCCGATGCTAGTTGAGGCAACAGATATGGTAAGCTCATCCAAAGAATTTCCAGCAATCAGGCGGAGAGAGATTGTTCAGAATCTGATGGCTCAGGGCATGGGTCGCAGACGAGCTAGGAGAGAAGCACGAAAGGCGATTCGCGCCGAAAAGAGAGCCATGCAGAGGGAACAAGGGCAACTCAAGCCGTGGGACTGATTTCAGGCACTATTCGACAGCCTTCTATCGGCATGGATGGCGAATGAGCCTAGTGCCAAGCCGAGCCGACAACCGTGATAGCCTCCCGATGGCATAGGATTCTTGCCTCAATCGGGGAAGGCGGGGTGTCAGGGAATCCCTCGGCTTCAGAGATCCAAAGCAGGAGGTATCCTAAATGCTCGAACCTCGATACAAAAGTGAGGGCTACCAATTGCCAATCCAGGCATGGTATCCAGAGGTCAATGACGACTTCAGCGAGGGCGATTGCTTCATAGACTTCGACAATCTCGAAGATGCGGAGCGATTCGCAAACGACTTGCTGGCCGATGTCGAAAACCTGAAAACGGGAGCACTAGTCGAAAAGCTAAGACAGGCTGTTTTCGGATGACCTGATTTCAGGCACTAATCCAGCCTCTTTCATTGGAGGTAGCTATGGATAACCGACAGCTACAAGAAATCAGTCTGGAATTGCTCGACCCTGAAGTGCTGGACACCGAGCTTGGCGCGATGGCCGTGCATACCTGCCCAGAGTGCGGGAATGCTCTGAGTAAGGTCGAGTGTTCGCCATCCTGTCCACATGAATGCGAGGACAGAGAGGTTCACAAATCTGGCGACACATACTGGTGTCCTCTCTACCAAATCGTTGAGCGCAAATGGGCGGAGCATCAAGAGGTCGGGATGGCCGAAGTCGAAGCTTGAGGATCGCCAAAAACGGGCGGGTCGCTGGCTCGTTCTCCATAATCCAGTCTTGCCTCTAGCGACCCTGCCTTACACATTCTGATTTTAGGCACTATTCATGCCTCATCCATTGGAGGTCTAAGATGAGAAGCATCCTCTCAGGAAATCTGACTGTGGGTACTATCTCCATCCCTGTGCGCTTCTATGGTGCATCCCAAGATGCCAAAGTTGGCTTCAACCAGGTGCATAAAGAGGACAAGGGCAGAGTACGCTACCTGAAGGTCTGTTCCGTGTGTCAGAAGCCACTCACCGAGGAGGACATTTGCTCTGGCTATGAAGTAGCTGGACAGATGCTAACCTTCACGGATGAGGAACTGAAAGCCCTCAAGCCAACGACAAACAAGTCCATCCAGCTTGTCGGATTCGTGGATAGAAACGAGATTCCCGACATACTACTGGACAAGCCCTATTTCGTTGGTACAGAGAACCCAAAGAAGGGCGGAGTAGCCCAACCGTTCCAGCTACTTCATCAGGCGTTGGTGAAGTCTGGGAAGGTCGGTATCGTCAGATGGGTCAGCCGTTCTTCGGAGAGCTTCGGATTCTTGATGCCGTATGGCAAGGGATTCTTGCTCAAGCGTTTGCTGTACGCCAACGAGGTCAGGTCTGCGGATGAGGTCGAGGTACTCGAATCCGCGATTCCAGAGTCGCTGGTCGAGAAGGGCTTGAAGCTGGTCGAGAAGTTGACGGTCAAGTTTGACCACGATAGCTTCCACGAATCGTACTCGGAAGGCATCAGGAAGGTCATAGAAGCCAGGGCGATGGGCGAGGAGATACCAATCGAGGCAATCGCGCCCAAGACGGAAGCATCCTCGCTAGAGGCCCAACTCGACGCGCTCGTGAGCTAGATCAAGTCCAAAACAATCCTTGCGGGGAGTGCCATTTCAGGCACTATTCCCGCACCTTTTTATTGAGGTAACAGGATGCTCGTTAAGAAAGACGACATCATCCGACAGTCAGCCTCAATCGAAGAATCATTTGAGGAATACGACAGGCGAACAGCCTTGCCGTTGATGGACTGGCTGAAGGATGAAGTGGTCGTGGCGGAGCTTGAATGGTATCGTGAGGAATACCAGATGGCTCTGCGCGATTCGAGAGAGAGTGTCGAAGCCAATGCCTGAAATGCCCTTCGAGCCGATGCTGTGCGAGAAGGTCGAGGCTCGGATACTGGACACGCTCAAGTCCGACAGATGGATATGTCAGCCCAAGCTAGACGGTGAACGAATCATCGCCCAACGCAAGGCTGGCACAATCTTCCTGTGGACTCGAAGGCGCAAGAATGTCGCCAAGAAGTATCCAGAGGTCGTGATGGCTCTCAAGTATCTCCCTCCAATGGACTGGATACTGGATGGAGAGCTGATGGTCGAGGGCGGATTCACGAATCTGCTCAAGCGCAACACGGATGACGACTTCAAGATTAGGCTACTGGCGAAGGCCATGCCCGCGACCTATTGGGTGTTCGACATCCTTCAGATTGCGGAGATGCGGATGGTCAGCAACATAGTGCTTGAGGAACGCCAGGCCATCCTTCTCACATTCACGGATTGGAATGACCCAAGGCAGAATGACCCAAGAATCAGGTTAGTTGAATCACATCCCGTTTCTGAAGCTCGGATGCTGTTTGACAGGATCACCGCGAAAGACGGAGAAGGCGTGATTCTCAAGTCCCTCGATTCAATGTACGAGCCTGGCTCACGTTCCCGAAACTGGCTCAAAATCAAGAAGCTGAAAGTCGTTGATGTTCAGGTCATTGGCGCAACAAAATCGGACGCTGGTCTGCCCTTCGCATCCCTGATTCTGACCAAAGACGGTCAATACTTCGGGAAGGTCGGAACTGGATTCTCGGACAGGGATAGGTCAGAGATTCTGTCATTGCTCAAGGGTCGTTGCGATGGCGTTAAGGGCATGGCATTGCCGAGGGAGGTAGAGTCCGAGGTCTTGCTCAGGTGTGCGCCTATCGACGCGGAAATCACGCTCCAGGAGGAAATCAAGGGTAGTCCCCGATTTCCAGTATGGCACAGATTCAGAACGGAGGAAGAATGACCAACGAAACCCCGAAGGCCACTCAGGTCAGGCCATGCGAATATGATGGATGCCGTTTCTATTTCGAGGGATTGGAAAACAACTGCACCCGCAAGGAATGTCCTTACCCAAAGGAGGTCGAATGAAGCCCAACAGAATGGTGCTGAAGCGCATCCCAATCGAGAACGGGAAGGTCTATCGCGCATGCGAAACCTGCAAAGAGAACTATCGAAAGGCTGAAGCACGGAAGCGCAAGACCATCTGGCTCTTGACTCTCGATTACGGTGCATTCGTGGAAGGTCATATCTACGACTGTCGGCGCAAGGCGATCAAGGCGAGAGACAGCCTCTAACTGCAAACTGCAAACTACTGCATTGCAGTTGAGCCAGCGGGAAAACTCTTTATAAACTGCAATGAGGTTCGGCAACATCATAGGTGGAAACAACATCCCCCTCCCCCCCAATGCGCCCGTAGCACAATCAGGCGGTGCACCGCGCCCGTCTCAAGAAGTCGTACCAATGTCTACGGCAGCTCTCACAAGACTGCCGTCTCGGTTATACGGTCTCAGGGAGAGATACCTAGGAAGGCGAAGGGACGGGCGTCAAATACTACGGCTAGAGCGAGTTCTGGTTAGATATCGAATTAGAACCGTGGACAATCGGTTTCGCCTTGAACGGTATCAAGCGCCTAGCGTTTTCTTCTTCCGAGAGCGCATTCCACCTAGCCGTTCTTATAAAGCGGGGGTTACTGGTTCGTCGGGCGCATTTCAGGCACTATTCCGTACCATCTGATTGAGGTAAGCGTCGAGTTCCCTGGCAACGGACATATTTGTCCTCTCAATACATGGACTAGCCGTAGCTTGAGGCCCGTCAAGTATTTCAAGCACTTTTCCGGCATCTCTGATTGAGGGATACATTTGCCCAAGAAATCGAAGCCCCCAATCAAGGGCTTGAGGTCTTACCTGTACGAGGCTCTCGTGCAGGTGAAGAATCCGACCAAAGACCCCGAGCACTTCGAGATGGGGGATGAGGTCATTGACGGTCTGGACACGCCTCAACGATATGTGTTCGCAGACTTGGTGAACGGCGTGGCTCGGAGGTTCGAGATAGTCGAGCCGAACTATGTCAAGAGGTCGAAGGCCGAGTTCAAGAACGAAGCTGGCGACTGGACTAAGCTCCAACGCGACGAGTTCGTCAAGGTCTTGAACCACATCTTCGAACAGATTCGGGAAGAGCCAGATAAGGTCTATCGGCTTCCCCATTTTCAGGAATACGAATCCTGGCTCAATGCCGAGGACACCGTACTCAAGATTGTGGAGGCAGACGACAAGTACGCCAATGAAACCGCAGGTGTGGCATTGGCGGATGCTCCTGTGGTTCAGCTCACAGAGTCCGAACAGGAATTGCTGAAAGACCCGATGATGCTTGAGAAACTGGTATCTTTCGGCGAGTCGCTCGTCAGGGACACGGCTGATGTTTGGCGGGCGTTATTCCTGGCCTCGGCATCTGCTTACGCTCCCCCGATTCTCGCCAACGGTTCGGATAAGCGGGCGCAGATCCATATTTTCCTGCTAGGCGACCCGTCAACCGCGAAGTCGTCATTGCTCAAGGACTTCGCAAAGCTCAGTCCGAAATGCAGGATTGCCAACGACATCACCTATGCCGGATTCGTCGGGACTGTCCAGAGAGGAGTGCCTGTGAAGGGCGAAGCTGCGGAATTGGACAGAGGCGTTCTCTGCATAGATGAGTTCGAGAAGTTCTACAAGAACCACTACCGCAACATAGACGGGGTTCTCAGAGCCGTCATGGAGGATAGCCATATCAGGCGGAGATTGGCTCTCGGAACGGTGGATGATGATACTCGAACCGTCATCCTCGCGTGTGCCAATCCGAAGAACGATGTTTTCTCGGATACTCCATTGGCCGACCAGATGCCGATTCCGGTTGGCCTCTTGTCCAGGTTCGACTACTTCCGACCTCTCGCATACAGCCAGTTCAAAATCGCCCAGATAGGGCAGTTCATGGCTTCCATCTGGTTCAAGCCCAAGCAGTTGGCTGACGGAATCTTGAACCACGAGAAGGTCTATGGGATTCTCGTGGAGCTTCGCAAGGAGTTCGAGAGGGCGAAGATCGCCAGGGTTCAAGTGCCAGACGACTTGGTTCGGAAGGTCGAGAAGCAATGGGAGTCCAGGCTTGAGAAATGGAATGTCCACGAGTCCAAAGGCATACCATTGCTGAGTAACAGGGATTTGGCATCGCTCTATCGCTTCCTCAATGCGAGTGCCGTACTGCACATCTGTCAGAGGCAGATAATCGACGGCGCGATTGTGGCGACTGAAGCGGATGCGGATATCGCTGTGCTGATGCTCGACCAGCTAGTGCTGTGGAGAAAGGAGTACCTCAATCCCGACGGCAAGAGGGCGAGGATTGCGGAGTGCAACACCGAGAGGGTTCAGAGGATCATCGACAGGCACAAGCTCCCGCAGATGGACACGACGGGAATCGTTCACTCGTTGCAGACGGCATACGACATTTCCGAGCGCACGGCCTACTATTGGTTGGCCGATTACAGACGGGCTACAGGCCAGGAGGCAACATGAAACACGGACAAGGATACATCGACCAGTTGAACAGGCTCTATCGGAAGATAGTCCGACGGCCAGAAATCTCGGTTGAGCATCTGGATGAAGCCAACGAGATTGTCTGCAAAGCAATCACGGAGCTTCAGGACATCATCAAAAGCGCGGAGAAGAAACACTAACCAGGGCAGGGGTCGGGTTTTCTTGGCATCCATTCCTCAACCGACCCTGGCCATCATTTCAAGCATCTTCGATACAAGGAAGAAAGGCATGGAATGGCTCGATGAGAAAGCACCTGGCGAGTGGACAGAATCCGATAGCGACTATCACGGAGCTGTCGTCGAATGCCCTCTCCCCTCGGAGGAAAAGGTCAGGCCGACAGCGGAGCGAAATGTATGCGACTGGTGCGGAGCATCTATGCCATTGGGCACTGTGAAATGCCCAGAATGCGGTAAAGACCCGAATTCGAGGTTCTGATTGGGATTCAATGCAACAGTTGAAGCTGTTCAGCGACCCTGAGCCTCAAGTGGCTGACCGTGATCCAAATCTCTCATTCGTTTATTCAGCAAGGCTCGGCAGATGCCTGACCTGGGCGGAGCTTCAAGCGTTCAATGATTGGATGAAGAAAGCCCTTGAAGCATCGAAGAAAGGCGAGAGGATACCGCCCTACCCTTTCGAGGAAGAATGAAAAAACATTTCAGGCACTTTTCCGCACCCTCTGATTGGGATAATATGACCCAAGCATTGGAAACAATCCAGAGTCAGGTGGTGCAGGTATCCCCCGCCCTAGAAATCAAAGGCGATGCGCTGAAATCGATGCTGAAAACCGTCAGCGCAATCTCGGATGAGGTCTGCATCCGAGCCGACAAGAACGGCATCAAGGTCGCGGTTGTAGACCCCGCCCATGTTGCCATGTTCTTAATCGAAGCGCCCGAATCGGCCTTTGACAACTTCGAGGTCTGGGGAAAAGATGTTGAAGTCGGACTGGACATACCGAAAGTCCTCAAGGCGATGTCCAGATGCGGTTTTCATTCCAACTTCAAGTTCAAGGACAACAAGATCATCGTGTCCGGCGACAGCAAGAGATTCACGCTCTCGGCCATAGACACGACGGGAATGTCCAGTCCGAAAGTACCGGAGCTGAAACTGCCGAGCCAGTTCGCAATCTCGACTTCGGAGCTGAAGGAAATCGTGAACGATATTGTGTGGTTCTGCGACCACATACGGTTCGAGGTCAGAGGCATGAAACTGTACGCCTCTGCTACTGGCGACATGGACAGCTACGAGCATCCTCTGTCCGATGCCATAGGAGAGGATGTCAAGTCGATGTTTCCCCTCGACTATGTGCAGAAGCTTGCGAAGAGCCTCAGCGACTATGCGAAGCTGACCGTGAACATGGGCAACGACTACCCAATGAAGGTGGTCTGGAACAGCGACAGCTTCGACTACGAGGGCAAGCTCAAGAAGAAGGGCGTTTCGTACACCTTCCTGCTCGCGCCTCGCATAGAGAGCGAGGATGAGTCTGAGAGGTCAACACCAGAACCAGAGCCACAGGAACCAGAGGAAGAACAGGACGAGGACTTTCAGGACTCCGAAATCGAGGAAGAAACCTTTTCCTGACGCGACCTGAGTTCGTTGAGTTGTTTTGTGTTCCAGCAACAGTCTTGTTGAGCTGGTTGTACTGGCCTTGTGTGTAGACCGCCAGCAATGGCGAGACCGCCAATCGTGATTCTTCCAGACGCGCCGCCCCGGGTACAACTCCTTGACAGCCTCTCCTGCAGCATAGCTCACCATTCCAGCGCCGCTCGCGGCTCTGGCCGTCGGCGCAGTTGCGGGAGGTACGACAAGTACTGCCATCTATGCACTAACTACGAAAAACCCAACCACGATCTTCGTAGCAGTGGTCGCTCTCGCAGTGGTGGCTACCGTAGTGAGTTGCGGAACCGCAGCGCCTGCACCATAAGCAAATGCAGTTGCCCCACCAGTATATATGGCAGCCACCATCGCCGTTCCCATTATTGCTCCTGAAGTGAAAGAAGACAACCCTCCTTCGATAGTCTTCAGGCTGACGCCGAACCATTCGCCCGTCGGGCCCGTGAACCTCAGCGGGTTGTTCACGCAGTAGACATACCTGTTCTGTGTCTGCGGCGAAGAGAGCCTCCCAAGCTCAGGATCGAGCGAGATGAACCTCCCCAGCTCCGGATCCATGTACCTCGCGAAGATGTAGAGGCCGGTCGAGCTGTCCTGGATCTCACCGGCGTACTTCACCTTCTCTGTCCCACTCGCTCCGTTCGGGGTCCCGAACGGGGCGTATGTCGCCAACGAGAACACTTGGCTGGTGCCGCTGTACACCATCCTGGTGCAACCGAGGGCGTCCCTGATATAGTAGTAGATGTCGGAGCCTGTCTGCTTCGTCACCATGCGCCCGTTCACGTAGATATAGTCGGTGTATGTCGTGCCTGTGTGCTCGCACAGCTGGTCATGAGCGATGTGGACATAAGCCGTCGTGACGCCACTGGTCATCGATGTGTTGATCGCAGACCTATGAGGGCTGTCTCAGAGAGTTGCCGCACATGATGCATGTCCACTTGCCACGGAACTTTCGGAATCGGGCTGGCCTGCTGCAGCAAGAGCAGAGACGCACTCGGCTCGATATGACAGAATAGAGTAACGAAGCGAAGAGCCCCACACAGATGGAAGCCATCAATGCAACGAAACCCTCCACCCCCGAAAAAACAGCTCCTAGTCCAAGAAAGAGTAGCCATGATACGCTAAAGGCAATTTGCAGCGTGTCTCTAGATTTGTAGTTCCGCTCAATATCAGCCAGGGGGAGGCGGAGATCTGGCACCTTGAAATCTGCATCCAAGAGTACGGTAGCTGCGCCCACTACCATAGCCAAGATGCAAACGATCAACATTGTTGGCTGTGAGGAGAACCAAAAAAGAACAATAGCCCCAATTGCGACTACAAGCATGAAGGAGAACCCCATTCCGAGAAAAGCAAGAATGAGTACCTTTAGAAAAAGGCGCCTCCTGCTCTTGTCCAACAAGTCGCAAGGCAGATCCGAAAGAAACTTCTGAGTAACAGAGCTGACGCTAGAAATGCCTTCGGATCCAGCCATCTGGCCCCTTGGTTTGGCCGTTGCCGTTGTCTGCATCTCATCTCGCTCCTCTCGACATCATTCCGTGAAGGAGGTGATAACGGCAGACCTCAGTATTAATGACTGCGCTGTGAGGTCTTTCTGCGGGAAGACGCCTATCGAGACATGACGCACGATGGCCTCCTCCAACCCAACCAACTTGCCAATGAGCCGTTCACTCATCTGAGATATCATCTCCTCCGGCAACTGGGATACAATCGCCCCACCTACTGCGCCGCCTTTCGCCACACCTTTCATTATGTCATCGTATGATTGCCCAGCGAATCTCGAAAAGAGCTTCCCCAACCCCTTTCCTGCACCAGCACCGAGTGCCCCTGCGCCAAATCCGATGCCAACCTCCGTGAAGAAAGCCTTCGGCGACCATTCAAAGGGCCTTCCCAAGACCGTCTTAAATCCGCCCTCTGCGAAATAGCTGGCTGCGCTGCCGGCCGCGCCCGCCATAGCACCTCCTGCAAGCGTCGCCCATACCCCGCTACCGACAACTCCTGAGGCCGCCGCCATTCCAACGGCTGGATTGAATGTCAGTGCTGTTACTGCTCCTGCGACCGCTCCCGCGAGAGCCGCCAGCAGAGCCCCCTCGAGCGTGGGATTATCTGTAGTTGCGAGATATATCGCGGTAGTCACAATCGCTCCGACCGCTGCGCCGATGGCAACCCAGAACCACTGTCCAGTCGGGTCCGTGAACCTCAGCGGGTTGTTGGCGCAGTAGACATATCTGTTCATCGTCTGCGGTGCCGAGAGCTTCCCAAGCTGCGGATCGAGGCTCACGAACCTCCCTAGCTCGGGATCCATCTGCCGCGCGAAGACGTGATACAGCCCCATGGAGCCGTAGTCCTGCGAGGTCCGGAGTTTCTCGTGGACTGTCTTGAGAATCATCAGGGTCGGAAACGGCTAGCGAAGCGTCAAGTTGGACTAAGGAATCAAGCCGGTTCCCATCACCCTTGCACTGTGCTCGGGGTCAGAATGCGGATAGCGGACTGTGAATGCAGATATGACCTCCAAATGCATGGCGATGTCAACACCGGTAGTCCGAACAAATCAGTGGGACTTCCCTGATTTGCTGAACCGTTGTTTCATCTCGTCTGCTATTCTCTTGAGTTCTCCGGATTCCTTCATTCGGAGCATTTCCTCAGGAGTGATGGACGTGGATGGCCATCGGATATTCTCGACTGGAACGAGAGCACAATTTGAGAGATGCTCCCTCTCTATGAGGTCCTTGGCTCTCTCCGATACGATAATGTATCTTCGCCAACCATCGAGAGTAAAGAAATCACTGCCGTCCCAGGCCTGCTCATCGACCAATAGGCCGCTCTTCCAGGAAGAGTACTTCGAGATGCCAATCTCGTCTGGCTCCGTCAGCCTGATCGATCCCGAGTCCTTACTAGGAGGTCCACCATCGCCAAAGACTTCCAGCTCCCACAGAGTTGGGACATCAGTCTTCTTCCTTTTGGACTCGCGCTTGAATCTCACGTGAGCCAAGGGGCGTACCACGTATCCCGTTAAATCGTTCTCGCGGAAAGCATACAGGACTTTCTGAGTTACTAGACATTCGCTGTACCATGTCCAGACGAAGTCGCCGACGGCTGAGGGCGAGGGGATTGCTACCTTCAATTCCTCCCTATGGCACCTGTAAACTCTACGTCGCTCGTCAATCATGTGAACGTGGAACTCGTATTTGTTGCCCGCCCACCATGCGTGCCCAAACCTGTGCTCATCGCTTTCCCCGCCATACACGGGCGTTCCCTCAATAAGCCCCGGGGAACATAGGACGAAGAATCTCTTCATATCATGCACCGCCAAGCGTACCTGATGTCGATCATTACAGATTGAACTCGCTCATCATACTCTTCATTTTTGTCAAGATCTCGTCGGCTTCGGCACCAGGGTTCTGGCCAATCCATGTTCCCCATTTGCTATTCCAGCTGAAGTACTGAGTGTCGAGCGGCCCCATATGCTTTCCATGTATCATTCTATGTACGTTCTCATCCAAACCCATCACGTGATTATCAATGTTACGTATGCCGTGGCTTTCAAAGAATTCTCTGAATGCGCGAGGAAGCAGGTGGTGCCCCTGCGATTTACCCATTGCATAGCCGCCCTCATCCATCACTCTGAAGAACGTCGCTGCTCCTCCGAGATCGTCTGCATTTCTCAAGGCCGGCGCCACTGGAACATCGTCAGCGTGCCTCACAAACTGGCTTCCGAGCCAATCCGCACCTTGCCTTCCGCTCCTAAGGTACGATCCGCCGATGAATGGCAAGGCGGCTCCCGCGGCAGTGATTCCGAGGTTGGTCCAGTCCTTCTCATAGGCGTACTTGATGAGGAAATAGGCGTCGGAGACATCGCCTATGAAAGGAACGAATCCGATCGCGTACATGAACTCGTCGAAATTCATGTCGGATTCCTGATGCCTCGGGACGAAGGTTTTCCAGCCCGTCGGGTCCGTGTACCTAAGCGGGTTGTTCACACAGTAGACATACCTGTTCATCGACTGCGGGGCGCTCAACGAGCCGAGCTCTGGATCGAGCGATATGAACCTTCCCAGCTCTGGATCCATGTACCTCGCGAAGATGTAGTAGAGGCCGGTCGAGGAGTCCTGAATCTCTCCGGCATACTTGACCTTCTCAGTCCCGCTAGACGTGTAGGGCGTCCCGAAAGGCTTGTAGGTCGCAACGGAGAACGAAGCGCTGTTTGACCCGAGGTTCCATGCTTAGCAAGTGCTGAAGCGTGCGAAGAGGCAACAGGCGCAATGTCTTGCGGCAGGCCAACCTCCTCTCATTTGACACTCCTGAGCGTCAACGCCCGCATCGAGAGCGCAGCAATGTAGAGTGTCCCACCAATCGCATAGTATGGCCTCAGGCTCTCGAAATAGGCGAAGAAGATTGGAAGGAACATCCCGATGACAAAGAGAACTGCGATTGAACATCCCACCAGGATCATTGTCTTTGTGATGCCGGGCTTCAAGGGGGTTCCGGTCGTCACCATTAGCTCTGTGCTATCTTCGCAAGCGGCTCCCGAGGACCTCAGGTACAGTTCTTCCTGAGCTGTGGGCAAGACAAACCAAGCTATCGCAGGAAGAGCAAGAGCAAGCAGCCAAGTGAGAGGATGCGACAATGCGTCCAACTCGGTGATAAGAATCACGACCACTATAGTGCAAGCGGCTGAGATTGTCACCTCCGCAATGAGAACTCTTCCAAGAAGGGTGTTTTGGGGCGAGGTTCGTGATTCCCATATAGGCTTCTGAAGCATAGTTCGAGCGTATCCAGCAAAAACCATGCTCATGGCACAAACGACCATCATCATTACTAGCAACGACGTAGAGTCATTCGACGTCAGGAGGAACGGGAAACCAAAGACATATCCAACGAGTGATGAAAAAATGGCAAGCGCGATACCACCATCTGGGTGTGTCCCCGCTATCACTGCGGAAACGACCAGCAAACAAGACGCCACTAGAAACTGGAGAGGCGTAAGCAGCTCATGAGAATACCACCAAGCTGCGGCAATCCCAATAGTCAGAGAGGAAGTCTGGAGCGCCGCTAGCAATAGGAGAGGTCTGGTCGCAGCTGTCGCTTTCGCGGTTTGGAACGCGATAATCCTACCCCTGGTCACACAGCCGTAGCATCAAACAGTCATCTCCAATGAGGTCATCGATAGGTGGGCAACGTCCCCAGAACCTTGACGAAGCCGCCGATAAGTTGCCACGCTCCCGCCTCAACTGATGCGCGTGTTCCACCCATAGGAGCTCCAGCCCAAGGATCAGAACCCAGTCCCCCAAGCCCTGAACCCACGTAGCTCCATCCCAGCGTCTTGTCGGACATCCCTGGCTTGTTTGGATCCCCCGTAGCCATGCTTACCCCTGCACCGACAAGAGCGCCCGTCACGCCGAGCGCACCCTTGATTGCAAACCTCGCTCCAATTCCCGCCAGCATCGCCTCGCTACCCAACAGGCGGATGCCAGCCTTCTGCCATGCAAAGGTGCTCGCCTTTGCACCTAGGCTCTTGATTGAGAGGAGGGATGAGACCTGCTTCCCGCCGCCGATGAACCCCGCAACGAACCCGCCCGCTCCTGCTGCTGCAAGACCCTGCGCGGTGATCTTCTGGCCCGCTGCAATCTGAGCGCCAGCATATACCGCCATGCTCACGCCTCCGCTCACTGCCCCAGAGATGGTTCTTCCGGCTAAAGTACCTACGCCAAAGGTAGCGGCCGCCACTGCGCCTGTCACCGCTCCCGACGCAGCCGCCAGCAGAGCCCCCTCGAGCGTGGGATTATCTGTAGTTGCGAGATATATCGCGGTACTCACAATCGCTCCGACCGCTGCGCCGATGGCAACCCAGAACCACTGTCCAGTCGGGTCCGTGAACCTCAGCGGGTTGTTCACGCAGTAGACGTACCTGTTCATGGTCTGCGGGGAGCTCAAGGAGCCGAGCTGCGGATCGAGCGATATGAACCGCCCGAGCTCGGGGTCCATCCACCTGGCGCCTATGTAGTACAGGCCGGGCGATGAGCCTGCGGCCCCAACTAGCATCTCGCCTGCGTACTTGAACTTCTCCGTGCCGCTCGGCGTTACGGGCGTCCCGAACGGGGCGTATGTCGCCACTGAGAACACTTGGCTGGTGTCTCTGTACACCAGCCTCGTGCTGCCCAGGGCGTCCTTGATGTAGTAGTCTATGTCGGAGCCTGTCTGCTTCGCCACCATGCGCCCGTTCACGTAGACGTAGTCGGTGAAGACACCAGTGCCAGTGTTCTTCTCGCATAGCGGGTCGTGGCCGCGGTATACGTACTCGGTGGTCGTGGTGCCCTCAACGCTCTTCGCCATCGCACCGTTCGCGTCATACCAGTACTCCCCCTGGGTGGTCCAGGTCCAGGTCTGCCCGCTCTTGGTGCCCTTCACGACCTTCGTCAGCTGGTCGAGAGAGTTGAACTGGTAGTTCCACTTCTCAGCGGACTTGGTCTTCCAGGCGAGGTTGCCGTTGCCGTCGTAGCTGTAGCTCCAGGTGCCGTCACCAGTGAGCTGGTTGTACGAGCCGTACGTGTAGGTGATCGAGCCCTTGGAGATCCGGTTGCCGACAGCGTCGTAGCCGTATGTGAGCCCTGAGGGCAGGGAGCCGCCGTTCGCGCTCCTGAGCCTGTCGAGCCAGTCGTACGAGTACGTCTCGGTCTTCGCGGTGCTTGCCTTGTATGTAGTGTTGACCACGAGCTGCTTGACGTTCCCCACATCATCGTACGAGTAGAGGAGCACGAGCTTGATCGTCCCGCTCAGCTTCATGTTGATGCCGGTCACCCAGTCCCTGCTGTTGTACGCGTAGGTGGTGACCTTGGTGCCGTCGCCAGTGGTCTCCGAGGCGATCGTGTCATCGAGGTTGTAGGTTATTATCAGGAGCGTCGTGCTCGGCAGCTTCGTGACGGTCGTCACACGGTCGTACGAGTCGTAGCCGTAGCTCACGTTCAAGCCGCTCGGGTACAAGACCCAAGTCTGCTTGCCTTCCGTGTCGTACCCGAGCCTGACCTGGTAGCTGTTGCTGCCTATGACCTCGGTCAGGGATTTGACCCATCCACGCGCGTTGTACGCGTACGAGATGGTCCCAAGGTTGCTCTTCAGCTGCAGCAGCTGTCCCGCAGCGTCATATGACCTCGATATCGTGTCGCTCGGGGATGCGATCCTCACCAAGTTGCCTGCGGAATCGTACGACGAGCTGGTGATGTTCCCCTCGCGATCAGTCTTCGTCAGCGTCCGTCCTGCTTCATCATAGGTCGCCGACTCGTAGAGCGAATCCGGGTACGTGGTCCTCGTCAGCCTGGTCAGAGAGTCATAGGTCATGCGCGTGACCTGCCCTTTGGCGTCTTTGACGGTCAGCACGCTGCCCGCCGCGTCGTATGCCATGAGTGTCTGATTGTAGGCGGTGGAAGTAGTATGCTCCTTCGTGGCGTTCAGCCTGCCCACCTCGTCCATGACCATGACTGTCTTGTGCGTGAGGACGTTGCCCGAAGTGTACGAGCAGTATGTGACGTTCGTATCATCGTATGTGACAGTCCCGTAGGTCGAATCGGGGTTCGTCACCCTCGTCTGACGGCCGAGGTAGTCGTAGGCGTATGTCGTGACATGGCCCCTTTCATCCGTGAATGAGGCGACCATGTCCTGCCAGTTGTATGTGTAGTGCACGTCCGAGTAGACAGTGCTGCCGGAGCCGTACCGCTCCACCTTCGTCAGCCTCGCGATCTTGTCGAAGTAGCTGATTGTCTTGTGATTCAGCTCATCGAGCACCGTGGCCTTGTTGTTCACATCATCGTATGTGGTAGTCGTGAACGTGCCATCAGGGTTCGTGACCTTTGTTGGTCGTCCCAACTCGTCGTACAGGCAGCTCGTGATTCTCCCAAGAGCGTCGGTGCTCGAAAGAAGTCTGCCGGTGTTCTGCTCGTATGTGAATGTCGTTCGCTCGTAGCACGAGAGGTCGTCATAGTAGACCTTGAAGTAGTCACCATATGCCCAAGACGCGTAGACATACAGCTCCAACTTCACCTTCGCGCACCTGCTCCAGTCGGCGCTCGGCCAGTCAGTCTGAGGTCGCAGTGTCGGGTTGAGCCATGTGCCCATTGTGGGCTTGCCCCAGATCACTTTGACATTCGGGTCCGCCGTGGTCTTGTTGTCCGTCGAACCAGACCAGCAGGCAAGCCAGTACGTGTAAGTGGCGTAGTTGGTGCCAGCAGAGTCGTAGAGGCGCATCTTGATGCCAGAGTCCATCGTGTCGCCGGGGGTGCCCTCGTGCGAGTATGTCTCGAGGTACGTCCACAGTGAAAGGTCGAAAACCTTGCCGACCGAGTACTCCTTCCACATAGTCGCAACGCATGTGTCATACCCCATCGGGCCGTTCGAGAAGTTCAGCTTGACCGAGTTCGAAGACGAGTGAGATCTCAGCGTTGTGTATGAGGCATCCATCCAGTAGGTGTATCCGCCGGAGCCAGAGAGGGAAGGCGTCCAGCTCGTGTCGGCTTCAAACGAGTCCCCGACAGGCCCGGCTTTGAATGACTCCACAGGGTATGTCCGGGAATCTGTATCCGAGTACAGCGTGACAACCCCCCTTCCGGTAGGGTCGCTGCTCCAGATCTGATTGCCGTACATGTCATAGTCCGCTCTGGAATACACCCACCCAGCACCGAGTCTCACCTTAGTCTCATTCGCATCGCCCTCGGGACTGTGCCTTATGTACATCTCCTGCGGAACCGTTTTCGCGACATCCTGATAGTTGAAGCTGCCTACCTGCCTGTCGTGTATGAACCCCTTGATGCCGCCGTCGGTCTTTATCTCGTCAGCGTACCACTTGGGTGCCGAAAATGAGTATTCGTCGAGGTTCCATATCTCGGGGATCCACGGGCTTGCATACACCAGCTTCGTTCCTTCCATTATCCTGAAGTACCCAGAGGAAGGGAACGTTTTCACGCCTGCGCCGTAGGGGAACAAGAGGGCTGGCTGTGTCGGAGAAGAGGCTGATGCGAACTGGCCGCTATCGAACCACAGCTCGACGGTCTGGCTTGGCGTGAGGCCATAGACATATATCCCCTGGCTGAAGACTGATGTCCAGTCCCATTTTGCCGTTCCTCCAAACAGCCCGAAGATCACCCCAGAACAGTACTGCGTGCTGGTGATCCCAAGGTCAGCGGCAGTGACGGTCAGCTGCAGCCACTCGCCCGTGACCTCGGGCAAGGCTCCGACCCTTGTCGTCAGCGTGGGGGTGTAGCCAGGCACGTTGATCAAGTCCTCGCCACCACCCCCGCCGCCCCAGTACGCTCTCTTCCACACGCCCCCAACATAGTATTGCACCATAATCTCTGAGGGCATCCTGCCTTCCGTGAGCCACACGTACTGGAGCAGGACATACGACGACCACACCTGCATGCTATCCCCATTCAGGAAGCCGTGGTAGTGACTCCCTTCGGTATACCGGCTCTCGTGATACTTGGTGCCGCTGACTGCGTAGTCTGCATCATCAACCCATGTACAGTCGCTGCTACTATCGATGATTGTAGACCCTACAGGCCATGCATCATCCGCAAGTTCGCCCCAGGCTCTCCCAAAGCCAATGGCCGACTTCGGGAGTGATGAAGAACGTTCCCCGACGCTCATCGTGTAGGAGTCTCCGCCCCATATGTCCATGATCGGAGTCTGGAACGAGTAGTCACCGATCTTCGAGACTTGGATGTATCCCGGTGGGAATTGCAAAGGCAGCGCGGCCACGCTCAGAGTGCCAGTTTTGCTCCTGTCAAGCAACTTGCCTTCGGCGTCATAGAGCTCAGCGACATAGCCAGAGCCCATGCTCACCGTTACGGACAGGCTCTTGTAGAGCCTGATGCTGTCGATCACTGTCGTGGCACCGCCTTGACCTGCATCCCCCTCCTGGAACCTGATCGAGTCGATGGCTCCGCTGCCAATCAATGTCGCGCCCCTCTTCGCAAGAACGCCATCAACATAGATGTCGTACTTGTTGGCGCTGAAGTGCACAACGAAGCCGATGTCATACCACGTGTAGTAGACGTAGGAGCCCACGGCGACCCACGAGCCCGAACTAGAGTTGTAATACTGGAAGCTACCGCTGGCACCGGAGAAGTTCAATCTGGAGGTGGTTCCTGACCTGCCGAGGACGTAGCTCCTCTCGAATGAGCTCGTCCACCATGAGAGCTGCATCACGAAGTCGGCCGACTGGGCAGGAATGGTGTGATATGCGACGCAGGTGGAGGGTGCATCTCCCCTACCCAGTGCCAATGCGGGAGCGTTCGGAGCATCAAAGGTGGCTACCAGACCAATCCAAGCATTCTCTGTGTATCTGGACCAGTCGGAGATATCCCAGTCATCAAAGGAATCGTAGAATATCTTCCCAGATGTCGTACGCTTGAGCAGAGATCCTCCCTGGAACGAGTTCTGAGTCTTCGTGTTGGCATACGAATTGTACGATTCGTAGCCCATCGCGTTTTTCGAGAAGACGACGTTGCCCCAGTCATCATATGATGCATATTCGGAGTAGTTGATGCTCTGAGAACTGCCCTTGTATGTGTCAACGCGCATGGGCTGTCCGGCCTGGTCATACCATGTGACCTTCTTCGAGAGCTGCACTCCAGAGGCATCTTTGCTCGTCTGGCTGCTGTACTTCAGGTCTGAGACAAAGACGGATTCAGTTCGCCCCTGAACTACTCCAGCCTCATTGCTGTCTGTTGCATTGACGAATCTCACCTTGCCGGACACGACCTTGTAGTCATAGTCGGTCTGACGAATCCGAGCACTCGTTGCTGCATCTACAACCTTCTGCTGGGTCACGAGCCATGCCCGGACCTCAGTGCCCACAGAACTGTCCTGCGCGTACGTATACATGTTCTTCGCGCCTGTGGGGAATTGAATGCTGGTGAGCAGGTAGTTGTAGGGATAAGATCCGTATGACGTGTAAGCAAAGGTCGTCACACGGCTCTTCGGATCGGTCACGGATGTCAGCATATATTTGCCGCCGATGCTAGTGTAGCCAAATGTGATGGTCTCGGTGTCCGGCCGGGTGATGGTCTGGAGCATACCATTCGCGTTGTACGCGAAGGTGATAGCTCGACCAAGGTCGTACTCCTCAAGCGATGTTATGCGATTGTTCACGTAGTCATAGTACACAGTAATCATATTGTAGGAGGGAGTATAGTCTCGAGCTTCCGGGTCGTAGCCTCGCAAATCGCCGAAATCTGTGATTCTGTAATCGCCATGATCGAAGCTGTATCGCATGCCTGATGCCATGATGAGTTCGAAGTACTGGAATGCACGGCCATGGGCTATCTTGGTTACATCACGAAGAACGAAATGAACATCGTCGTGGTTCTCGAACTCATGGTCATTGCCATTGTTGCCCCATTGGATAATGAACCTCTGGCCGTTCCCAGTGTAGACGTAATTCCTGTCCATCCAGGGGAGATCAAGAGACCACCCAGGACCGAGGTCGCTATACGGGTACGCAAAGGACATGTATGGCTGTCCATCAGAGGTCCGGAAGTACCTCGGCTGCTGATAGATCCTTGAGATAGAGAGATCAACGCCTCGCCCAGGTATCGATGCATCTGTCTCCAGTAGAGTGAGCAGCCCAGAACCTGGAGACAAATAGTCCATGAATGTGCTGAAGTACGTGCCGTACGGTGATAGTCCGTCTCGGTTCCACGGTTCGGCGGCGGCTCCGGGGGTCCCATAGGGCAACGGTATGCTGCCGAACATGACGCTGTAGGGGGTGGTAAGGGCTGTCCACACGAGGGTATGGGTTCCCACGGGGTTAACCCAGCTCGTAAGACCTTTCATTGCGGTTCCGCTTGTGTAGAAAGTGTCTATGGCTGACCAAGCGTCTATATAAGGTCCCGTCTTCTGGATATGCCTAATCACCGTGCTGCTATCTAGCCAGAAAATGTGCAGATCATTGTTCTCGTCCAAAGAAATGCTGGGATACCCGTATATCGCTGTGGCAGTGAGACCCAAGGAGGACATCGTTCCGCTAGGGTGTATGTAGGCATACTTCAGGTAGCTAGACGTGTCCTTCATAGCGATGTGGATTACGCCATCCAAGGCGATAATTGCGGAGAACTTGTCTCCCTTCGCTCCCGAAGCCATTCCCACGGTGTATTCCGTTGGATTGGTCCACCCGCTGGACACTCCGTATTCGGACAGCCAGTACCGCACGCGAACGTTGGTGTAGTCCTGCGACGTCTCAAGCAGAGCGAGATCACCGTTTCCAAATGGAAGTATGACGTTCCACGTGTTGCTGTTCGAATAGGCATAGTTGAGTGCTGGTCCAATCGATGTCCATGGCGCGAGTCCGTCAAACGACCTGAAAACTGACCAGCAGTAGTAACCGGGAATCATCCGCCACTGCACGAAGACGTCATATGCGCCATCAGTGCCTATCGTCACCGAAACCGGGGCAAAACAGGCGCCCAGACCTTGGACGACAAAGGATCTTGCGTTCCACTGTATCTTGCTGCCCAAGAACGTCCCTGCCTTGAAGTAGGTATTGGTCTTTGCGGAATCGATCCATCCAACACCAATCTTGCCGTCTCGGGCATATACATCGAATCCCAGGCCAGCAGCAAGGGCTGTACCTTCGGGGAGCGCATACTCAGAGCTCCAGCTCTGTCCGTCCGCACTTCTCTTGTAGCATATGGTGTCTCCCCTGTCATAGAAGACCCAATAGTAGCCATCGTACCAGACAACCTTTCGCTGGCATGACAAATCGGTAGGCGAGGTGCTTGAGGTCGTCGCTACAAGAGTCGGATCAATATAGGCCTTTCCAGCGCTGAAGGTTACTTGCAGCGCGTGACCTGAGTCGAGCGCTCTGACGGACAGCGAACCCTCCTTCTCATCACTCCAGTCCGCCCTGAACTCGCCGGGCGTCAATGAGTCTTCGACTCTAAGGGAAACAGACTGATCTGGGGCTGAAATAACCGCTCCATTGAAGACGCCGAGTGGCGCGCTCGATTGAATTCCGGGAAGGTTGATTAGAGCACCGTGAGCCGGTTCGATCACCCACACAACACGCCAATCGACGACTGATGGAGCAATTTCAAGGACCTTCACGGTTATCTTCGGCGCATGAACGCGCGAGAAGTCGATTGCCGCCTCCATCTTCGCAATCTTGACAGACGAGTTTTCAGGTGAAACGATATCGTATCGAACCACGAGCGCATTTTCGCCCATCTTGTCTATCTCACCATTCGATGTGCAGAACAAGGCGCCGTCTGCCTCTAGTGAGAAATAGGAGTCTTGAACAAGCAATCTGCCCGAAAGATCGTGGAGGGTGAGCGCCTCTGGCCGAGAAATGTTAACAAAGTAGATCCCTGCTGGAGTTCGGACAGATAGGTTTTCATTCGTGAGTGAGAACTGGGAGTTGGGGACTGGCGTACCGGAAAAAGAGATTGTCGGCGCTGGCGGCCCACCGAAGCTCTCGACACTGCCGTTGAAGGAGCCACCGAGCGATGAAATCACAGGCTCAACACTATTCGTGCCAACCGATTCCGGGGCACTTGTTGAATTCAAATTTAGGCCCGTGTCAGTTTCTGCGAGTTTTTCGCTCTCAGCGGCAGGAGCTGACACGGCGCTTCCAGGTCGTTGCCCGACCTGGAAAACCACAAGCACCATCAGCAATGCCGCAACCATTGCAAAGGTCTTTCGAACACACCTATCAGAAGAATGACTGTCGCTCACCACAATTCCGACCCCCCTGCCCGCTCCGAAGAACAAGCGGGGAGGTGATCAACTTTCATAGATATGAAACTTCTCTTACTCCGCGCTGTGGAACACAACTAGAAGATCACAACCGGTTCATTCTTGATATCCCCGATAGGAGCGACGAGCATGTTCAGGGCGATGCCCCTCAACCTGAACTCTCTGCGCTGAATCTTCCTGATGCGGCTCTTGACTCGCCCAAACCGTCCCCTGAACCCACAAAAGAACGCCTCGATCCTCTTCTGCCGATTTCACTCTCCCGGCAGGATGGCTCGCTCATTGCAGTTCAGGATTTGCATCTGCCTCTGGTGACCTCTATCCCGAGCTCGTCGATCCTCTCAAGCTGAAGAGCTTCAAGCAGCCGCCGGAGAACGGCCTCGTCTTCTTCGTCGGGCACAGATCGATAGGCGCGGACCAGACCGACGTGGACCTGTGGATGATGGAGCGCCTCGCTGCAATAGACCCGACCGGAAACCCACTGGCCAAGGGAAAGATGTGGATGGCTGACCGGGCCGACCCGAAGAAGTATCGCGAGTATGACAAGGCGCACTACATAGTGGGTGTGAAGTCACTGGTCATCCCGTACACCAAGGTTACCAGGATTCCTTCATACCATCCATTTCTGCCAGGCGACCTTCGGCGCTTTCGAGAGCAGGTGCTTGCATTCTTTTGGCCGTCCTCTCTTGTCGATGTGCAACAGCTCACAATGGTCGAACCGCCAGTACTCACAGAGATCACAAGCATAGGCTCCCTCAAGAGCCACTACGCGATAGTCGTAGCACCGTTCGCAATGCCCTTCGATCCACCCCGTCACGATTTCGGTCTTGCAGTCGGGACAGGGTATCGGTGTGTGGTATGGCAGATAGCCATTGTAGACATGCTGACTGCCTGGACAGTTATCGTAGCCGGGACACTTATGCGCCGGGCAGACCATGATGGGGCAGAAATCCTCGTCCTCCATCATCTCCGTGCATGGGACTGGATAGTCGTGCTCCTCAAGGGAGAAGGTAACAGCCGTTGCCCCATCCTTGAACTCGATCTCCTCGATAGGCAGGGCGTGGTGGAGACCGACCTCTTCCCTCCCTTTCTCCTGGCCAGTTGGCCTGTTGTTCAAATCATAACCTTCATAAGACCTGCTAGCGAATAGTGCTTGAAATCATCTGGATGACTTGTATGGAGGGGCTGGAGAACGTCCAGGCACAGGTAGAGGAGATCAACATTCAGCTGGTACGCGCAGAGGTTCTCTGGACGGGGGAACCTGTGGATGTCGTCTATCTCGGCACGGATGAGGAGAGCGCCGTAGAACCCGATGCCCGGGATTGTAGCGATGAGCTGGGCATCGGATCTTCTGTTGTTATTCATCCAGAAGCTGAGCGTTGATGTCTTCGATTTGTGCCTGCATGTTCTCGAGGCAGTTCAGGTACGAGTTGACAGTTAGGAGTCCAAGAGAGCGCATCCAGTCGATGCTCTTCAAAGAGAACGGTTCTTTGAACTTCTCAGGACGCCGGACTCCTCGTCGGAGGAGTTCGGCATGTATTCGATTCTTGAGACTCGTGGACTGCCGGATGAGATATGCGCGCTGTCTCACGAGTTGTCTGAGATCTCTCACGTCCTTACAGGGGACCCACGATCTCGGGATGAGGTTCGCTCGAAGTAGCTGAGCCAGGGTTTCTGCATTGACCTTGTCGGTCTTGACCCTGGCTTCAGCAATCGCCCTCACCTTGAACGGATGAGCTAGTTCTACTTCGAATCCTCTCTTCTCGATTCCCTCGTACCACGTATCGTATGGTCTTTGGAGGGCCGCAGTCAACCTCTTTCTTGTATTTCTCGCTCAATATGCAAAGTAGGAGAGAATACGCCCGGATGTTGAAACACGATGGCAAGGGTAATTAACGTGTAAAGACAGTAGCACCGTTCGACGACACAGAGGAATGACGATGGGGTCACTTTACCTGAGTTCCCTGATACCAGAGGAGAAAGAAGAGCTAAGGAAGAGGCTGTGGGAGATACAGAAAGGCAAGTGCTTCATTTGCGAACACGGAATTGACCTTCAACTTCACAAAGGAGCTCTGGAGATCGACCACATTGAACCCATATCAGGCGGAGGGAAGGATGATCCTTCAAATTTCGGATTGACTCATGCCAGCTGCAATGCCTCAAAACTAGCATCGGACCTTCGAGTTGCTAGAATCCTAGCTAGATTCAGAGATATCCGAGAAGAGTGTACAAAAGAACAACGAGGTCCAAATCTGAATGATGTGTTGCAGAGATATGGAGGAGCCAAGTATCCACTCCGGATCAAGAAGGAGAATTCGGTCGTCCAGTACTCGTTTCCTGAACTCCACGATAACGAGGTATATGCTTCGCCAGTCTATGTGGATAAGCTCAGCAATATGGAGTATTTCTTTGCCAAGATACCAATTGCCTACCTGTTCCATGATGACAGGATAAATCCACGCCCAATAGGGATGAACATAAGCGGACTAGTGGAGGAGTTCTTCAAGAAGAGACCGCAGTTACACGTCTCTCTTGGTTGGATGGCACTGAATGGAGGGAATGACAACGGAAGGATCCACATTTTCGATGGCCAGCACAAAGCAGCTGCCCAGATCCTTCTTGGAGTCGAGAACCTTCCAGTCCGTGTCTTCCTGAACCCTGACATGGATATTCTCTTGACAACCAACACCAATGCTGGCACTACGCTCCGTCAAGTGGCTTTCGACAAATCTGTCCGGAGGCATCTCGGAAGCGCTCTATACATCGACAGAATAGAGCGATACCAGAGAGACTGTAACCTTTCGCCCGACACTCTTGCGTTCTCGGAAAGGGATTTGGTCAAACATTTCAAAGGTGAATCAAGAGAAATGAAACGCTACATTCTGGATGCGGTAAGGGATAGCATAACCCACAATCCAGAGAACAAGCTGAAGGACTACATTGATTTCGGGGGGAGGAGCAAGGAGAAACCTCTCTCATACAGCACGATAGAGAAGACCTTCTACTCATTCTTCATCCATCAGGACCTACTGGAAACTCCGATTGGCCTAGGAATGGAAGAAGAAGAAGAGAACCCGAGGCAACTCGAAAAGGAGCAAATTGTGAGGCTCATGAACATAATTGCGGAGTCGATCTATATCGGCAGGTACGACCCTGCGATTGGAACTCATCGGATTGAGAACAAGATACAGAAAGGGAAAAGGATTGCGGAAGACCATCTAACCGCATATAGGATGTCACGCGAAGAGATAATGTACACGTGGCTCAAGTATGTGCAACAAATAGCAAAGAGTTTCTTCATCATCCTGGGCAAGCCAGTCAACGAAGACCGACTCTTTCAGTACAAGTTCCCCGAGGGATTGTGGGAGAAGATTGGGATATTCATTCGGAACCTGAGACAGCTACCATTGTGGGTGAACACGGAATTGTCACTTTCCGTGTTCGGAGGAAAGCAGAGCTACGAGTACTGGCAGACTATTTTTGAGACCGGGCGTTCGCCCCAAAGGCAGCAAGTCCTTGCCCAGCCCTTGAACCTAATGGACATGATCAAGGAATGACTTGATAGTGGACTTGCTGTCCAGACGTAAGACGTTATCACGGCATGACTACTGTGAACAGTGATGAGAAGGAGCTACATTCGCTATCCCTTGAGGAGATCTTGAATATGGCAATCCATGAGTTCTTGAAGACCCCGAAAACCTATCAAGAGTGGGAAAGAAGAACAATAGCGGTGCTCAACGAAGTCTAAAGTCGCGATCCCCCGCATTCCGCAGGTTTGAAGTGATTATTGCTGTCGGCGATAGTATCGCATTCTCCAATTTCAACAGGTGCCCAAGAATTGGATGTCGCCACAAGCCATCAACAGACTCGCAAGAGGCGAATATAACGACAGAAGAGAGCCGACCGCAAACAGATATGCAGCGACGCTCCGTCCAATCGAGTTGACACCAGATCCATCCGCAACTCCCTAGGTGCTGAACAAATAGCTATACAGAATATCGTATGGACCTCCCCAAGAAATGAACAGCGAGACAAAACCAAGATATGCTCCTGACACAGCGAGAAGGTTCACTCTTAGTGCTGCCAAGTTCTCAGGACTCACACTCAACAACCTCTGGACGAAGGACAGATGGCTCTTACTGAACCCAACGCCAACCGGGCGAGCTAGGCTCAAAAGCACGATCATGCTCGCAACAAGAGCCATACCTTTAACGAAGGTTAAAGACGGTGTGACCTAGCCAGATGCACCAACGAAGTGAAGGAGGAACTATGGAAACGGATATCAAGGAAAATGAGCTACGCACGATCGCCCAGCACGCCAAGTTCATGGAGGACCTGGGCCTAATCCGCTGTGTGAAGAGGTCATTCCTCCTCAGGTCATTCCTCCTCGGGCCAGTCTACGCTCTGAATCGGGAGCACATCTCGCCCGTTCGGAAGTGAGGCTATGACGCACTATATCGCCGACGCGTCGAAGACCGATTCGCCTATCAGAATAACCGTGTCCGACTTCCAGATGCCGATGTCTCTCCAGGATCGTGATGCGATCGTCCGTGAGCTGAAACGAGATGGGGTTGACCTGGTGTGGTGGATGTTTCACTTCGGCTATACCCGTCTCAAGGATGCAAAATGCGCCGATTGCCAAGACTTCCTAGCAGGGTTGTGCGAAGGTAGAAAGGATCCGCGAGATTGCTTTCATGCGGAGGCTGACGAATGACCGAGAATGCGCTCCTGAGCAAGATGCTCCAAAATCGATAGAAATGCGTATTTCTCTATTCGGTGAAAGTAATTGCGGTCGGAGGTTACCCCCTTGTTCGCGACAGATACAGCTGCGATAATGTGACGTTTGGATCATGGACAGGATTCGAGATTGACTACGCTTCTCCGTGGATGCCGAAAGACTAATCCATCAGATTCTCATTACCATTGGGGGATTGGTGATGAGGTGCCCTATTTGCGGGAGTCAGCTAGGTGAGACATCCCTGAAGCGGTTCAAGAGAGGTCTAGGGGTCCTCGCTATCCTTGTGATTGTCATCGTGCTTGCTTTGATGGCATACTGGGTGTTGTATGAACCGAATCGTATGGATCTCAGTCACGATGTCCTCTTCCCCATGCCGAACACCCTTGCGTCATCGGTACTTCAGGATGGACCTGGCAGCTCGGGTGGGATAGTTGCCATCTACGGAAACATCTCAAATGATCAGTCATGGTCTATCAAACCACTCGTGGTTATTGAAGTCAATGAGAGTTCGACCTTGATGCATTTCGGTGTTCTTGCTGGCCCAATTGACCCTGGTGCCAGCCAGTACTTCTCGTGGGCGTATCACTTCGACGACCTAGACGCGCTCTCGACCAATGTCACGCTTAGGGTGTGGGGGAGCTAGGACAACTTCGAAACGGCTATCAGGGGGGAAAGGTTTGAAACTCAACCGTAGCAGGAAGATTCTGGTCACAGTAGTGGCGACAATCGTAGTGCTTTCGTTGGTTCTGGTATTCGTTCCTTCGTCAAGGATAACGCTGACTATCCTTGGTACAGGAGACCTGACCATGACATGCTGGCCGGTGCCCCCGCGCTGCGTGATAGTCCTTGATGGTGAGCAAGTTGGAGCTTACGATATCGGAGGCCATTCCTCACTCATAGCAGATGCCGAGCCATTCTTTCAGCATACGTTCTACGTGAGCCCTGGCACTCACAAGATTGGAGTGGAACAGGGAGGGTGCATGAATTTCCTTGATACGGTATTCGTCTGGCCACTGGAAAACAAGAATATAGTGCGGGAATGTAGAACGTGATCGGATGGCTAAGAAAGTGATGAGGGAGACGACGGGAGCGATGGAAGACATACCGCGAGACGAGCTCGGACTCACTAGTCTCTCGACTGTGGGTTCGCCAGAGAGAATCGTGCGCGAAACGAGAGTCAGCGGAGTAGAGTATCAGCTGAAACGCATCGGCGATGCCATCTGGGTGATCGTTGCACTCATAATTCTGAGTTGGATTATCGTCTGTGTCGTTTTAACTAGCACACGCTGGCTCTAACGCGCCAGATTAGAGGACCACAATGACGAATATCAAGGCGATGCTCGTGATAATCCGAACATGGAGGTCCCACTTCGATAACAGATGGCCGCTGGTCAATCGAGTGCCTCATCCACTTGGCCGGATCAAAGCCAAGCCAAGTGGACATCTCTGGATTGAATGAAGCTCCGCAGGGTGGAGATGCCCGCGAACATAGCGAAGTTCTTTTACCTAAGTTTAAGCTTAAGATGGCAATACCACCGTGAGGAAGGAAGGCAGGTTCGAGCTGATAGAATAGAATTGCGGCGGCATGGGTGGCTTCTCCTCCAATGCTGCTTCGGTGATTCTATTGGATGGAGCTCGGCGCTTCAACTCGCGTTTCCCTCTGCCTTCCTACTCACAATATGGGTAAGGGCGGATTCGAACCACCCATAGAGGCAGGGTTGCATTCAGCCCGTAACATGCCTCGCCATTTCCTCTAGAAATGATTTTTTGCCCTTGCCCACCCAAGCTATCTCACCCCCTTGGGAAGTTAAAGTCCAAACCTAGGGCGGCTATCTGTGGTTCGATTAGGCCTTTCGTCCGATCTCATCAACAAGAGGGCAATCAGGTGGCGGTATATCGCGTGTTTTCAACTCGATGTCAAGACTCCCCCTGAGCTTGCCGAGTACTTCCTCATCCAATCTGAAGCTGAGTCGTTTATTGTAGGCTTCTATGGATCTCCGCCGTCTCTTGGCAGCCTTCTCATAGGTCTTCATGGCAGCCTCGACATGGGACCAGGCTTTCTTCAGATCGGGGGCGAACCTATCATAGCGCCCTCGAGCTTCATCCTCTGCATCATCAAGAAGCCCCTCAGCTTCTTTCAACCATTCATCATGCCGTTCTCTCATAGCCGTGTCACAACTCTCGCGCAGCTCCGGGTCCTCATATCGTTCCAGGGCCTCGATGATGATATTCTCCAGGGCTTTCGGATGATGTTGGACTAAGGCATCGATTTCAAACTTGGCTTGCTGCGGGTCCTTAATCTCGGGAGCCGGAGGTAACTGGTATTCTTTGACCTGCTGTTCTGTCAACGCAAGGTGGTACACCTTCACAGAAGGTATCGGAGTACCATCCAGGAACGCGCGCCGTTCCAGCTCATACCGAAGTTTTAAGGAAAATTCGTACGGCATATTCCTCCCCGCCATGTCGTAGTCCGACAAATAGAACAGGACAATTTGCTTACCGGGGTATCGGCTATGGATGCCTCTGACATACTCGAGAGCCCGGGTCACACTCGCGTTCCCTACCATCTCCAGATAGTCCACCCTTATCTTGAGAGACTGTAATGCTGCATTCACCGCATCATTCACGCCGGATTTCTCCGAGATGATGGCGAGCCGGTACGGAAGGATTGCGTGATATAATTCCCCTGGCCTGTTGAAGAAAATCATATCAGGGTTCTCGAATTCGAAGTTCAGGTAACGATCCTTCAATGGCCTCCAGGGCGAAACGCAGTCTCATCCGATATCTGGCTATCATTTTCAGTCATAGTCTTCCCCTCGGTTTCTTGACTTTCCCCTTCTTCATGTCCCGCTCGAGCTCTGCCCTAGCCCACTCCGCAATCTCGGCATCGGATTTCTGCGGGACCTTCGGTGGCTCTTTCAAACCGGTGAGGGCGCGCATCAGCATCATCTGGCGCTCGCCGAGCGTGGCCATCATCTGCATGAACCGAGCCTCTTTTCCAAGGTGCGGCCCGACGATTCCAGCAGCATCCTTCTGTTGCCACTTCGCCATCATCTCATCAAGAATCGGGTCGTTCAACAACCGCGACACTTGCTCCCCGAACTTCTCAAGGTCGCCCTCGGCCCCGGGTAGCAGCGCCGAACCACACCGAGCGCAGTACGAAAACGTGACGTCGTTTGACAAATTGCACACCGGACAGATAACTGGCGCCAGCTGGGACGTCCCCCCCTCATGCTCTGCTATCTTTACACCCTCAGCCTTTCGGAATTCGTCATCCAGGTCCTTTCCGCTTAAGTGAACGTATCGTTTAGTCATGTTCGAACCAGCAGTCCATCCAAACCTTGCGCGTAGACCCGTCTCCGACATTCGGAGTGCTAAGTGCGAGGCCCTTGAATGCCGCAGCAGATGGGGGTGGACGTCATCTCTATTGATGCGTTTGCCAGCGTTCCTGGCTATCAGTCGCACTGTCGAATCATCGAGCCTTTTGTCGATCTGGCCAGTCCAAAGATTCACACTGGGCGCCTTCGGTATGGAGTTCAGCAAATCGCGGAGAAGCGGCGCGGAGTTCAGGAGAAGCAGCCTCCTGCGTCCTGTTTTCCCAGTTACTGTGATCACGGCGCCCTGGTCAGTCGGAATCACGTTCTCCCTGCTGAGGGGGATGATCTCAGACACTCTGCAGCCGGAATCGTACATAACCGAGAGCAGACACCTGTCCCGCAGATTCGGCATCTGGGCTAGCATGTCTTTGATTTCAACCTGGGTCAACATGGATTCTGGTGGGATTAATTTGTGATCATGTTTTGGCTTCCACCACCGGATCACTTCTGGGGCTTCTTCCTTTCCGTAGAGCCACTTCAGAAACGACTTGCAGATGACCCCTACGTGATTCTTGGTGTTGACGTTCTCATAGGAGTTCAGGAATCCTATCAGGTCCTGTTTCGTCAGCTCATCGAAGGGCTTCTCGTGCATCTTCGAGAGCTGATAAAGCACTCCTGTGTATACGAGCAATGTCTGCGGACTTTTGCCAGTCGCTTTCAGCTCCTCGATCCATTCTTCAGCTGCCTTCTGCTGCGCAGGTAGCGATAGCTTTGAGATGTTCTTCTTCGCACTGGCCGTTCGCATGATCTCACCATTCCGAGATAGCATCGAGGGTATAAAGACATTTTCAAGAATTGCTCTCGAAAAGTGGGAGAATACAGGATTCCCGAATGGGTGCGGAGTTCGAATGCGAGTGCGGCTGGCATATGGACAGACACATCAACGCCAGCATCAACCTGCTGCAAACAGCCATCTCGAAGGGGATGGCAGGGGG
>Ga0315296_10000445_pt1 | contig 37762 bp, 42 predicted proteins | sample YL17G14_18_MG_FD_203921 | JGI IMG/M metagenome (GOLD analysis project Ga0315296, IMG submission 203921) | Sediment microbial communities from Yellowstone Lake, YNP, Wyoming, USA - YL17G14_18 | ecosystem: Environmental > Aquatic > Freshwater > Lake > Sediment | place: USA: Wyoming | collected... | reverse complement strand
GTCTATCCAGTTCATCTCAGCGACCTGCAACGTCGGGACTGGGCCGAGCAGCGTAACAGCGTGCTGGAATCAGCCGTTGATAGTTATAAACGTAATAAAACTTTACCAATATCATGAGGTAGTACCAGATATTAGGAATTAGGATTTATATGAGATTATGGGTCAGAAAACGTCGCCAATAGGTTTTAGAACAGGAATAACACTCGGTTGGCAGAGCACCTGGTTTGCTCCGAAGGCTAATTACGGTGATTTTCTGGTCGAGGACCAGAAGATTCGCCGGTATGTCGATAATAGATTTAACCGCAGTATGCCGAAAGGTGCGGTGGCAAAGACTGAAATAACCCGGACGCGCAACGAGGTAAAAGTAACACTGCACAGCGCTCGGCCCGGCGTGGTCATCGGCCCAAGGGGTGGTGAAGTCGATAGGTTTCGGGAAGAGCTTGAAGAGATGACAGGTCGAAAGATAAGTGTCAACGTCGTCGAGATAAAAGAGCCGGACCTCAACGCTACATTAATAGCGGAGGCAATTGCTGAACAGTTAAGTAAGCGAGCTTCGTTCAGGCGTACGATGAAGCAGTATTGTGAATTGGCGATGAACGCCGGCGCCAAAGGAGTTAAGATTATCTGCTCAGGACGGCTGGCAGGCTCGGAGATGGCCAGGAAGGAAACGCAGAAGCTTGGCAGTATTCCGCTGCATACGCTGGATGCTAATGTAGATTACGCCGTGGCAACATCACGGACAACATACGGGGCAATCGGCATTAAAGCCTGGGTTTATAAAGGCAAGTTCGGTGAAGAAGTTTTGCAAAGTTACCATCGTCGTCGGCGTCGCCCACCAAGGCGGATTGGCCCGGCGATAAGGGAAGGCGGCAGAGTTAAAACTAAAGATGGGCAAGACGGTAGTAAAAGCACCACCGAAGCTAATAATGTGGCTGTTCCAGAGGCGGAGTCTGACAAGGGTGAGTCAAGCGGTACAGAGGTAAGTTGAAAAATCGGTCTTTCCGCGAAAGAAATTGCTTTTTTAGTTACTGGTTTTACAAGGGTTTGAAAAAATGGCAATGATGCCGAAAAGAGTTAAATTTCGTAAAAGCCAACGAGGCAGAATGAAGGGCAATGCCTCGAGGTGCAATTTTGTGGCGTTTGGTGAATACGGCTTACAGTCTTTGGAGATGAGCTGGATAACCGCAAAGAACATTGAAGCCGGCCGAGTTGCAGCGACTCACTTTTTGCATCGTGAAGGCAAGGTCTATATCAGGATATTTCCGCATAAGCCGGTTAGTTCCAAACCGCTGGAAACGCGAATGGGCAAAGGTAAAGGCGAGCCGGAATTTTGGGTTGCCAGAGTCAGGCCCGGACAGGTTTGCTTTGAAGTAGGCGGAGTAAGTGAAGAGGTGGCAAAGCAGGCACTTGTCAGAGTCGCACATAAAATGCCGGTTCGGTGCAGGTTCGTTAAGCGAAGACATTCATTGTAAGAGGAGAGCTTCAGATGAAAGCGCAACATTACAGAGAGATGAGCCAGGATGAGCTTGAGGGCAAGCTGGAAGAGCTTAAGAGGCATTTGTTTGATTTACGCTCGCAGGCAGTTACGGAAAAGCTTGAGAACTCTAAAGCCGTAATTAACGTTAGGCGTGATATTGCAAGGATTAAAACGATAATGCGGGAAAGCAGGTAACGTTTTGTCCGCAGATGATTGATGCGTTGGAAATCAAAGATGCAGGAACGAAAATTCAAAACTTTAACCGGAGTAGTGGTAAGCAACAGCGGCGACAAAAGCGTCAAAGTTAGGATTGACTTTAAGGTCAAACATCCAAAGTACGGCAAATACATCAAGCGCAGGACGAAAATCGGCGTTCACGACGAGCACAATCAGAGCGGTGTTGGCGACCTCGTTGAAATTACAGAGTGCAGGCCTCGCAGTAAAACCAAAAGTTGGCGTCTTGTCAGGGTTGTCCAAAGAGCAGTTGAAGTGTGAATTGAGATACAGGATAATGATTCAGCAGGAAACAATGTTGGATATAGCCGACAATTCGGGTGTCAAGTCGGCGTTGTGCATTAGGGTTCTTGGTAAGAGCGGCTCCAGGGGTAAGTTTACCCGTTCTGTTGCCAGCGTGGGAGACGTTGTCTGTGTTGCGATAAAAAAAACTCTGCCCAGCTGCCAGTTGGATGACAAGAAAGTGCATAAGTGTGTTATTATCCGCACCAAGAGCCCTATAAGACGCACTGATGGCAGTTATGTAAGGTTCGATAGCAATGCCGCAGTGATGATTGATGGTGATGGTAATCCGATAGGAACCAGGATTTTTGGCGCGGTGGCTCGCGAGCTTCGCGAAAAAAACTATATGAAAATTATCTCGTTAGCGGGCGAGGTGGTATAGAAAACTTAAAATGCAAAAATTAAAACGTAAAGCGTAAAGGAAATTCGCAAGGGGAAGCGGAGATATTTTGCGTTATGATGTGTATTTTTGATATTTGAATTTTGGAATTTAATTTTGAGATGGCTTTACATATAAAAAAAGGTGATATGGTAGAGATTATTGCTGGGGACCACAAGGGCGCTGTCGGCAGAGTGCTGCGTGTGATACCTGATAAGCATCGCGTAGTTGTTCAGGGTCACAACATAGTAAAAAAGCACGTTCGGCCTTCGCGCAAAAATCCGCAGGGAGGCCGAATCAACGTTGAGCAGCCAATACATATAAGCAATGTTTTGCCGGTGAATCCAAAAAGTTCACGAGGCAGCAGGGTTCGTTATCAGGTGGGTGAGGATGGTGGTAAAAAGCGTCTCGCGGCCGACGGCACCGAGATTGGAATAGTAAGAAAGACAACATAATGAATGAGTAACCGGTGGTTTTTTAATTAGTGAGCCGGTTAGAGATATGGGATGGCACGTTTAAGAGATTTATATAAGTCAAAGATAATTCCGGAGCTGACCAGAGAATTCGGCTATAAAAATCCTATGGCCGTGCCGCACATGGAAAAGGTCGTTATTTCTATGGGTGTAGGCAAAGCGTCGCAGGACAAGAAATTTTTGGAATCAGCCAAAAAGGATTTGATGATGATTACCGGCCAAATGCCTGTAGCCTGTAAAGCTAAAAAGAGCGTCTCGAATTTCAAGGTTCGTGAAGGTATGGAAACGGGTTTGAAAGTTACGGTTCGAGGCGTGAGAATGTATGAATTTATGGACAGGCTCATTAGTCTTGCAATCCCGCGGGTACGAGACTTCCGAGGACTTAACTCGAATAGTTTTGACGGCAGGGGGAATTACTCAATGGGCCTGGCTGAGCAGAGCGTTTTTCCGGAAATCAATCCTGCGAAGATAGAATTTCAGCAGGGTATGAATATAACTTTTGTAACGACGGCACAGAGCGACGAAGAAGCGAGAAGATTGCTTCAGCTCTTTGGTATGCCGTTCAAAGGCTTAACAGCGGTAGATAAAGAATAAAGACTGGGCTCGAATACGAGGAATCGGAGCGTATGAATGTCAACTAAAGCACTGGAAAACAAGGCAGAACGAAAACAAAAATTTCGCGTCAGACAATATACGCGGTGCCAGCTTTGTGGCAGGTCCAAGGCAGTATATCGCAAGTTCAAAATTTGTCGGATTTGTTTTAGAACATTAGCTAACGAAGGGAAAATACCGGGAGTGAGAAAAGCCAGCTGGTAAGTCGGGAATTTTATCACTAAAAGGCCCCAAAAGACGAGGCACGAAATTATGAGCTTAAGTGACCCAATAGCTGATATGTTGACGAGAATTCGCAATGCTATGCGAATAAACAGAAACCAGGTCAATGTTAATGCATCAAATATCTGCGAAGGCATAGCGGCTGTTTTGAAGAAAGAGGGTTACATCGAGGATTATGACCGAATTGATGACGGCAAGCAGGGAATACTGAGGATTATATTAAAGTATGACCAGGGTGGTTGTTCCATTATTAATGAAATAGCACGAATAAGCAAACCCGGCCGCAGAGTTTATTCATCTGTTGATAAATTGCCGCGCGTTTTAGCCGGTATGGGTATAGCAATCGTTTCGACAAGTAAAGGTGTAATGAGTGATAAAAGCTGCCGCGGGGCAAACATTGGCGGCGAGATACTTTGTACGGTAAGCTGATGAGTCGTATTGGAAGAAAACATATTGATATTCCTAAAGGCGTAAAGGTTGAGCAGAAAGGCCTGTGTATCAAGGTCTCAGGCCCGCTTGGCGAGCTGAATATGGACTGTCATCCGCGGATAAAGGTAAAGATAGACGATACCGAGGGGAAGATATTAGTCGAAAATGAACGTCTCCAGGACCGTCAGAATAGGCAGTTGCACGGCACAATGCGTGCCTTGATTGCCAATATGGTTACCGGTGTCAGCAAAGGTTTTAAAAAGAAGATGGAAATATACGGTACCGGGTATAATGTCAAAGAGCAGGGGGGAAAGCTGTTTGTTCAGGTCGGTTTTTGCAATCCGGTAGGGCGGGTAGTGCCGGAGGGTATAAAGGTAAATATTGAAGTCGGTGCTACCAGGGGCGATGATGTACCGGCAAGGTTTACGCTTTCCGGGATAGACAAATGTCTGCTGGGACAGTTCGCTTCAGATATACGGAAAATAAGGCCGCCCGAACCTTATAAAGCAAAAGGTATCCGTTATGCCGACGAACATGTGCGGCGCAAGGTCGGCAAAGCGTTTGCTTCGGGAACGGCATAAGATTTACGATTGACAATTGAATATTGACTATTGAAAGAGTTCTCATTTCGCAATAAGTCGCAAAATGGCAACCAAAAAAGAAGTCTTAATTCGCAATCAATAGAAAATAATAAATAGTCAATAGTAAATAGTAAATGGGATTTGGTTCTTATGAAAGCTGAGATGTTAAAAAAGGCGGCGCTGAGGCGTAAGTATCACGTGCGGAAAAAGGTCTTGGGGACACCGGACAGACCTCGACTGTCTGTATTTCGCTCGAACAGGCATATTTACGCCCAGATTATAGATGATGTCGCCGGAGCGACACTTGCATCGGCAAGCACAAGGACAAAAGGGCTGTGTGACCAATTGCCCCGTGGGGGCAATAAAAAAGCTGCTGAAATCGTAGGTGAAGCGGTCGCAAAACAGGCTCTTGGTGTCGGCATAAAGTGTGTTTGCTTTGATAGAAATCGATATAAGTTTCATGGCAGAGTCAGGTCTCTTGCTGAAGCGGCAAGAAAAGCCGGGCTGGCCTTTTAACAAACAAGATAATAAATACGAGATTGTTCGGAGAAAAAATTGGCAGTAGAACCTGTTAACCCCGTTAGAAGCAAGACCCCGGAAGGAAGTGCAGCACCTTTGGTGCGGACTTCTAACGGGATTAAACTCTCAGACCAGGAAGAAAAGCCGTTGGAAGATACGGTCGTAAAGGTATTTCGCTGTTCCAAAGTGGTCAAAGGAGGTCGGCGTTTCAGCTTTGCCGCATTGGTTGTGGTTGGTGACCGGGCAGGCACGGTTGGTATTGGTTATGGCAAGGCTAACGAGGTCCCGCAGGCAGTTGAGAAAGGTATAAAAGATGCCAAGAAATCTTTGCACAAGATAGTTTTAGTTGGCCGCACGATTCCACACTCTATAAACGGCAAATACAGAGCTACAAAGATAGCGCTGGTTCCGGCCAGTCCCGGCACCGGAGTTATTGCCGGCTCCAGCGCTCGAGCGGTGCTCGAATATGCCGGCGTGCAGGATGTTCTTACAAAAGTTTACGGAAGCACTTCTGCTAAAAACGTGGTCAAAGCTACGCTGGATGGATTGTTGAAATTGCGCAGCAAAGAAGCGGTTGAATCTCTTCGTGGTGTGGCAATTAACGCTTAATGATTGCTGATTAACAATTTGGTGATTTGAATGTTGAATCATGAAATAACTTCTGTTGTGGGTAAACACAAGTCTCGTCGCCGTGTTGGCAGGGGCAGCGGCACCGGGCACGGTAAGACTTGTGGCCGAGGCCACAAGGGTAGCGGCAGCAGAACCGGCTCAACTTCCGTTTCGCTCTATGAAGGCGGCCAAATGCCTTTATTTCGCCGGCTGCCTAAACGAGGTTTTAGTAACTATAAATTCGCAATACGCTGCGAAATCGTAAATGTCTCGCAATTGGAAGGATTCGCGGATGGTGCTGATGTTGGTGTAGAGCAATTATGCGACGCCGGACTGATTGACGGCACCAAAAGCAAAATTAAGATTCTCGGCAAGGGAGACCTGACAAAAAAGCTGCAGGTAACAGCTCACAAATTCAGCAAAACAGCAGAGCAGAAGATTGTGGCTTGCGGCGGTGCGGCAAAAGTGATTTGATTGTTGTCCGAATATTTTATCATAAGGAAATGTGAAACTGACATATCCGCTTCCCAGAGGCGGGTACAGAATACTGGATAAGAAATAATGCTTGGAACGGTAATAAACATATTCAGAATACCGGACCTGCGCAATAAGGTTCTTTTTACTCTGGCCCTTCTGATAATATACAGGGTAGGTTTCCATATCCCTGTTCCCGGGTTCGACCAGCGAAAGATAGCTGAGATTACCAAATCAAGAGACACGGAGAGTCCGTTGGGTAGAGCTGCTGAATACATGCAGATGTTCACCGGGGGGACCCTGGAGAACAGCAGCTTGTTCGGCCTGGGAATTATGCCTTATATTACTGCGTCGATTATCCTTATGCTGTTGGGTGAGGTCGTTCCCGCTTTGAAGAAGCTGCGCCAGGAAGGACAAACCGGCCACAAAAAGATACAGGAGTACACGCGCTATCTGACTGTGCTGATATGTGCTGTTCAGTCGATAATGTTTATGAAATTGTTGGGGGGGCAGGGATTAACCTATGCGGGTATGTACCGTCAGGCAATGATAATGGGTATGGTCGGCATGACAGCCGGCACTATCTTTTTGATGTGGCTCGGCGAGCAGATAGATGAATACGGGATAGGCAACGGTATTAGTTTGATAATTATGGCCGGCATTATCTCAAGAATGCCCTGGGCAATCCGGACGCTTTGGCAGAATGTTGACTTGAGGGTCGGCGCATCAACCGGCTCTGTAGGGCCGGCAAAGATATTGTTCCTGATAGGAGCGTTCGTATTCGTTGTTGCCGGTGCGATACTAATAACTCAGGGCCAGCGTCGAATACCGATTCAGCAGGCAAAACAGATGCGAGGCCGGCGAATGTATGGGGGGCAGAGACATTATTTGCCGCTCCGCGTCAACCATGGGGGAGTGATGCCATTAATTTTCGCATCGAGCTTTATGATGTTCCCGCCAATCATAATTGAACAGTTGACAAAAATCCCGATATTCAATAGATCGGCAGTTCTGTTCACTCTGAGGGATGCTCTCGGTCACAGTGCTTATACTTACAATGTTCTGTATATGTTATTGATATTTTTGTTTGCTTATTTTTGGGTAACAGTTCAGTTTCAGCCTAAAGAGATGGCCAAGAACCTTCGGGATTCAGGAAGCTTCATCCCCGGCCTTAGACCCGGACGTAGAACTGCTGAATATCTGGAGACGGTTATGGCCAGAATCACTTATTTTGGAGCCGCATTTTTAGCCATAATTGCGATTGTGCCGACGGTGGTTTCAATATCATTAGGAATTGATTGGCGTGTAGCGACGTTCTTAGGCGGTACAGGCTTGTTGATAGTTGTTAGTGTCTCGCTGGACCTGGTTCAGAAGATAGAAGCCAACCTTTTGATGCGCAGCTATGAGGGTTTCAGCGGTGCCGGCAGGATAAAAGGGGCGTATGCATGAGAATAGTTTTGTTGGGCGCACCGGGTGCGGGCAAAGGAACGCAGTGTAAGAATATCGTTGCCCGATATGGTCTGCTCCATTTATCCAGCGGGGATATCTTACGGCGGGAAAGAGCCGCAGGCACTAAATTAGGAAAAAAGGCCCGGGATTATATGGATTCAGGTGCTCTTGTGCCGGATGAAATCATAATTGAGATGATGACCAAAGCGATAAGAAAGGCCCCTGCCGCCGGTTTTTTGCTGGATGGTTTTCCAAGAACCGTTAACCAGGCGGTCGAGCTTGCTGAGTCATTGGCCGCTGACGAGATGAAAATTGACGTTGTTCTGAACCTCCAGATAGATGACGAGGTAGTAGCAAAGCGAATGACCGGAAGAAGAAGCTGTCCGAAGTGCGGGGCGGTTTACCACATTGAAAACTTGAAGCCGAAAGTCGAAGGTCTGTGCGATAATGATGGCGTCAAGCTTGTTCAACGGCCTGATGACAGCCCGGAGGTTGTGGCTAATCGTCTTAAAACATACCATCAGCAGACAGAACCGCTGGTGGATTACTATAGAAATAACGGCACTGTTTATGACTTCGATGCCGACAGAAGCCCCGACGAGATAAGGGCTTCGATATTTGAGAATCTGGACGCCCTGGTCAAAACGTGAAGCGCCGGTTGTGAATCGAACGCGAGACGAGATACGAAATTAAATGGCTATAACGCTTCGCAGCCGAAGAGAAATTGACTTAATGCGTAAGGCAGGTGCTGTTGTAGCAGATGTTCTTTTAAAACTAAAAGAGATTGCAGAGCCGGGAGTAACCACAGCGCATCTGGACGAGGTAGCTGCGCAAATGACTACTGATGCCAGAGCACAAGCTTTGTTCAAGGGTGTCCGCACCCCGACTTCCAAAATCCCGTTTCCGGGTGCAATTTGCACCTCGATAAATGAGCAGGTCGTTCACGGGATTCCTTCGGAGAATACAAAGCTTGAGTCCGGCGACATCCTCAGCATTGATTTCGGCGTCAGACTTGACTGCTATTGTGCAGATGCAGCAGTTACGATTGCCATCGGCGAGATTTCAGAAGATAAACGCAGGCTGATGGAAGTAACAGAACGTATTCTTGATATAGCAATAGCAAAATCTGCGCCGTCGGTTAAATGGAGTCAGGTAGCTGCCGAGATGCAGCAATATGCCGAGTCCGCCGGGTTTTCGGTGGTAAAAGATTTTGTCGGGCACGGTATCGGCAGGAAAATGCATGAAGAGCCGAGAGTGCCCAACTTTGTCAACGATGACTTGTTAGCCGATGACATTGTTTTGGCCGAAGGGATGGTTTTGGCTGTTGAGCCGATGATAAACGCCGGCTCCAGTGCCGTGCGAACACTGAGGAACGGATGGACGGTGGTAACAAAAGACAAGAAATGCTCGGCTCATTTTGAGCATACAATTGCGATAGTGGAAAACGGCTGTGAGGTTTTGACTTTGGAAAGGTCGTGAGTAGTATCTCGAATGAATCAGGAGTTACAAGCCACAACATAAAGAAATATGGAACAGGAAAGATGGCAAAGAAGGACACAATAAGATTGCAAGCCAAAGTGACCGATGCTTTGCCGAATGCGATGTTTAAAGTGGAATTGGAGAACGGCCACAAGGTTTTGGCGCATGTTTCTGGCAAAATGCGGATGCATTATATCCGGATTTTGCCGGGCGACACGGTCCTGGTTGAAATGTCACAATATGATTTAAACAGAGGCCGAATAGTTCTCAGGCATTAGTCGCAGACTACAGCCGAAAAAGCAGGTATGTAAAATGAAAGTTAGAAGTTCTGTGAAGCGTATATGTGAGAATTGCAAGATTATTCGTCGCAAAGGCGTTGTGCGGGTGATTTGCACGAACCCGCGGCATAAACAACGCCAGGGTTGATTTTATCGTGAGCGGCCGGTGGTAATTAACCGATAACCGGATACGAAAAGGAGCTGATATGCCACGTATAGTTGGTGTTGATATTCCAAACGACAAATCAATATGGATTTCATTAACCTATATTGCTGGCGTAGGTAAATATACCTCGGAACAGATTTTGAAAGAAGCCGGAATTGAAAAAGCAACCAAGGCAGGCAAGCTCAGCGAAGATGAGCTTAGCCGTATAACGCAGATAATCGACCGCAATTACATCGTGGAAGGTCAGCTTCGCAGGCAGGTTGCACAAAATATAGCTCGCTTGCGCGATATAAATTGTTACAGAGGCATTCGCCACCGGAAGGGTTTGCCTGTTCGTGGTCAGCATACTCAAAGTAATGCGCGCACCCGTAAAGGCCCAAGAAAAACAGTCGCGGGCAAAAAGGGTGTAAAAGAAAAACGCTAAGAGAAAATAACATATACGTTATACGCTGATTAGAGGATTTTTCTGAATAATGGCAAAAAAGACAAAACGAAAGGTAAGGAAAAATGTCGTCCGGGCTATTGTGCACATAAAGGCGACATTCAACAATACGTTGATTACGATTACGGATTTGGATGGTAATACGGTTTGCTCGAGTTCAACCGGCTGTGTGGGCTTCAAAGGTTCTCGCAAAAGTACACCTTTTGCGGCACAAAGGGCAGCCCAACGTTGTGCCAGTGCCGCTATGCGTAATGGTGTACGCGAAGTCGAAATCAGGGTTAAGGGACCTGGTTCAGGTCGTGAATCCGCGATATCGGCCCTGCAGCAGGCGGGCTTGCGTATCGCTTCGATAGAGGACGTTACGCCACTTCCGCACAACGGCTGCAGGCCGCCGAAGCGAAGGAGAGTATAAAAAATAAAATCCGAAGCAGGAATTTCTAAATCCCAAACAAATTCAAATGCGGATATCCGCCGCAGGCGGACTTTTGACAGGCGTGACAAAAATTCAAAATTTAAAAGGTTGGTTTTGGTCATTTGGTAATTTGAATTTCGGTATTGTTTCGGATTTCGATACGCCTGTTAGTCCTAAGGACTCCTTACGGAGAAGCTTATGTATCCATATTTGAATTTTAGTTTTGAATTATAATTTTTAGCTTTTGGAGGTAGATAAAAAGAATGGGACGTTATCTGGATTCATCTTGTAAACAGTGCCGTCGTGAAGGAATGAAGCTTATGCTTAAAGGCATCAGATGTGAGACGGCTAAGTGTCCTATCGAAAAGAAACAGCGAAATTTGGCTCCCGGGATGCACGGGTGGCACAGAGGCAGAGCAAGTGAATACGGTGTTCGGCTGCGCGAAAAGCAAAAGGTCAAAAGATATTACGGACTTTTGGAACGACAGTTTATGAGGTATTTTCACGAGGCTGAGCGGGGAAAAGGCAATACCGGCGAAGCTCTATTACAATTGCTGGAGAGACGTTTGGATAATGTGGTCTATAAGTTAAATTTTGCACCGTCTCGCAAGGCGGCAAGGCAGTTGATTGCTCACGGCCATATTTATGTAAACGGACGTAAGGTGAATGTCAGCGATTATACTACGAAAATCGGAGACAAGATAACAATCAAAGGTTCCGAAAAAAGCGTCAAAAAAGTGAAGGAGCAGCTGGAAAGCAACCCGAATTTTTCCACGCAGGGCTGGCTGCAATTAGCTCGGGAAAAACCCGAAGCTACTATTGTCGCAATGCCGGCTCGGGATGATGTCCAGATTCCCGTTGAAGAGCAGTTGGTTGTGGAATTCTGCTCGAGATAGCTGCGAAGCAGTTTTAGTTTTTGGTGTCGAGTTTTGACCCCTGCCGGCAACAAGCAGGGGTAAAAATTCAAAACTCAAAACTTACATAGGAGACCTATATGCGAGTTACATGGCGTGGTTTGGAATTGCCGACTCGTGTTGAACGAGACACGATGGTATCGAGCGATAAGTATGGCCGGTTCTTTATTGAGCCTTTTGAAAGGGGTTTCGGCACCACTATTGGGAACAGTCTCAGACGCATATTACTTTCCTCTTTAGAAGGTAGTGCCGTGACATCCATCAAAATAGCCGGAATCGGCCATGAATTCAGCTCGATGACCGGAGTGATGGAGGATGTTACCGATATTGTTTTAAACGTCAAGAGTCTTGTCATTCGGCTCCAGGGCCAGGGCCCGAAAACGATGAGTGTTTCGGCAAATAAAGCCGGCGTTATAACGGCGGCTGATATAGTTGCTGACCCGGCTATTGAAGTGATAAGTAAAGATGCGGCGTTAGCCACTTTGACGAAAAAAGTGAATTTTGAAATGGAAATGGTAGTAGAGAATGGCCGTGGCTATGTGCCTGCTTCCGAACGCATCGCTACCACAGATAGGTTCGACCAGGAGATCGGCAGAATAATACTCGATGCCATATATTCACCGGTTACAAGAGTACGCTACACGACTGAAAATACTCGTGTTGGCCAGCGAACTAATTATGACAAGCTGATTCTGGAAATTTGGACCAACGGAACAATCACACCTGAAATGGCACTGGTGGAGGCTGCTAAAATTTTGCGTAAGCACGTTAATCCATTCGTGCAATATTTTGAGCTTGGAGAACAGACCGTTGCAGCCTCTGAAATTGTTGAGGTGGAAACCCAGGAACGTGCTGTTGACGAGGAACTGGTACAGAAACTCAGTATGCCGATACAGGAGCTGGAGCTCTCAGTGAGAGCAAGCAACTGTCTTGAATCCCAAAGAACCGAAACGGTTGGCCAGCTGGTGAAGATGACAGAGACTGATTTGCTGAATATTCGCAGCTTCGGCAAAACTTCTCTGCGGGAAATCAAGAGAAAACTCGCCGACATTGGCTTGTCTTTAGGAATGACCGATATCGATAGTTAATTTTGATAGTTTAATTTGTTAACATTTGCAGGCAGTAGTGCCGGATTAAGAGGAGTTTGAATATATGCGTCATAGAGTAGCAGGACGTCAGTTAAGTCGAACAAAGGAGCATCGTCTGGCTTTGCGACGAAATTTGGCCGCTTCGCTCATCCAGCACGAGACGATTTCGACCACGATAGAAAAGGCTAAAGAGGTAAAGCCCTTTGCCGAGAAGTTAATTACGTTAGCTAAGAAAGGGACATTGTCAGCCAGACGCCGGGCTATTTCTCTGCTTGGAAATCGCGACATAATAGATTACGAGGACGGCCAAGCAGTCGAAACCGGCACGATAATTGGAAAGTTGTTCAGCGAGCTTGGCCCCAGATACCTTGACAGGCCTGGCGGTTATACGAGAATTATTCGGCTGTCTTTGAGAAGGTTGGGTGATAATGGCCAGCTTGTTTTGCTTCAGCTCATAGGCGCCGACGAGAGCTTAAAAAAACATAGCAAAGCTACAGCCAAGAAACGCTCACGCAAAAAGGCAAAAGAAACTGTAGAAGTTAAAAAGATTGACGAAGCCCAGGGGACTACAGAAACCGGCGACCAGACAGACCAGTCCGACCAATAATAGCGGTTGTTAGTTAGTGGATAGAAAATAGCGAGAAGTATAAAAGCAAACGAAACGCTGCACTAAACGCAATACGAGATACAATGAGCGCCGATGATTGCCTCTTTTGTAGCCCGAATACTATTTTTACTTGACTAAGTAGATATTGGCAAACGTTTGAATCAATCGGGAATGATTTGGAGCAGAGCAGGCTCGTCATCAACATAAGCGTTGCGGGTTGCATGGCTGAATGACAAAGGGGAGCAATTATGGTCTCAAAAGCCTCTGGCAGCCTGAAATCTACCTACAAACGTGAAGTACACCCTCTGAATTGTGTCAAGTTTTTTTTCTTGCCGTAAGTGCATAAGTGCATTAAGCTGATAGTGCTTCGTCAAGCATGCTTTGAGGGCTGTCATTCCGCACTTGATGCGGAATCCGGTCCCATCAATAAGTCTGGATTCCTGCTTTCGCGGGAATGACAAACCATCATTTGAGCCTTGACAGAGCAATAGATTAAATCGTTCAATTATTAATCATTCCGTGATAGTAAGACAGGTTGTAAGATACTATGGCTGCGAAGGTTAACAATAGCATTAGATTTTCATCTCTTTTCACCTCCAAGGATGTTATTTGTCAAACCACCGAAACTGACCGCAATCAGCTTTTAAAGCAAATGCTTACGCAGTTGGCCCTGGTCCGTGGAATTGGTGATGTTGAAGAGGCTTATCAGGCCCTCTTGGAGCGTGAAAATGAAATTCCGACAGTTGTCGGGCCCGGTATTGCGATGCCTCATGTAAGGCTTTCTGCGATAAATCAGATCACCGTCGGCATTGCTACTTCCCAAAAAGGTATCAAATACGCTCCTCAAATTGAAAAACCGGTAAAGCTGATAATTATGACACTGGTTCCGAAAGTTGCACCTGGGGCATATCTTCAGGCGATGAGCTCGCTTGCCAAAATCTGCCAGGACCCAAAGACCGCCGATATCGTTGCAGAGCTCGATACCGCAAAGAAGGTCTGGGACTTTTTCGATCAGAGCGGCATGACCCTCAAAGAACATCTCAGGGCCAGCGATATCATGAGCCCGGTTACCATTAAACTACAGGAACATGACACGCTGGAAAGAGCAATTGATTTATTCGTGCACCATCAGGTCAGAGATGTGCCCGTGGTCGATAAGGACGGTAATTTGATGGGAGTTGTTACAACACATGAACTGCTGAAAATCTGTCTGCCCGATTATATCCTGTGGGTGGAAGATCTTACCCCGATTATTAATTTTGAGCCGTTTGCTGAAATTTTACGAAAGGAAAGCAAAACCTGGCTGGCCGAGATAATGACCATGGATTACGCAACCGTTGCAGAAGACGCCCCAGCCGCTCAGGTAGCTAAGGAGTTTGCAAAACAGAGAGTTGACCATGCGTATGTGCTCAGAGGCAAGACTCTGACAGGGGTTGTATCGCTGGCGATGTTTCTTAATAAAATACTGCGGGAGTAGTTAATCGTGGCTTCGACAACAAACAATAAGAGGGGCAATACTTTTGTCAGAATGCTGATAATGCTGGCAGTCAGTTTCGGTGTCGGCGTGCTGACTCACGTCCTGAAGCTGAACAATCAGCAGATTATCTCCTGCTCAGTTTTTATTATGGTAATAATGGCCACGCTGCTCTTCTGGGAGTACCGCTTGCCCATAGCGTTTCTCGGGATTGGTGTGCTGGTGGGTACCAATGTCCTAACGCTACCTATTTTTATTCGCGAATGTAAGCTGGATGTAATCCTGTTTCTGGTTGGTATGATGGTCATTGTTGGCGTGCTCAAGGACCTTGGACTTTTCACGTGGATAATCCAGAGCGTAATAAAAACGCCGCGGATGACAGGCCCAATGTTCGTCGTCATCATTATTTTTCTGGCAGCGCTTATGGCTTGCACTATCGACGAAGTTACCTCCATCGTATTTATTGCCACATTGATATTTCAGGTCTGCGACACTCTGAAGGTTCGGCCACTACCTTTCATCATCATTGCAGTTTTAGGGACAAACATCGGGTCCAGCGGTACAATGCTTGGTAACCCCGTTGGAATTCTGATAGGGCAAAACGCCACGCCACCTCTTAGCTTTATCGACTTTATGACCTGGTCATTCCCGATAATGCTTATCACTCTCGTAAGCTCAATGTTTGTGCTTCTGTGGTGGTACCGCAAAGAAATTAACCTGCTTTCGGAAAGACTTTTTGCCAGACGCGAAATGAATTTGGGTCTGGGCCCGCTGGTAAATGTCCCTTATAAAAGAGGGCTGGCAATCTTTGCAGGTATGATATGTTTTATTGCCCTGCATCACTACCTCGAACGCGGCCTCGGACTGGGCCCAAATACCGTACTGATTGTTGCCCCGCTGGTAATTGCAGGTTTGCTTATGCTCTGGCGCCACCAGCGGGCTCGGCACTACATCGAATCCAACGTCGACTGGTGGACGCTTCTATTCTTTATGATGCTCTTTGCCAAAGCTGGTACCCTGCAGGAAACACACGTTACCGAGAAAATCGCTGGATATTTTCAGCAGGCATTCGGCAATCGTCTCTCGGTTCTGACCCCGGCGGTTATCGGCATCTCTGCACTTGGTTCAGCTTTTGTAGATAACATTGTATTCGCGGCCGCTTTTATGCCGGTTGTCAACAAGCTCCAGCAAACACCTTTGCTATGGGCACTTCTACAGGGCACATGTCTCGGCGGCAACATAACGATGATTGGTTCCACAGCCAACATTGTCGCTCTTGGCATGCTCGAAAAACGATACCGCTGTTCGATAAAATTCTTCGAATGGCTGAAAGTCGGCCTTGTTGTGGGAGTTGTTTCCTGCATTATAGCGTGGGGCTGCCTATCAATAACGAGCCGGTATATGCCGACTTTGCAGCAAAGACTTCAAAGGGCTACGTTACACGTAAAAACCCCGCATTTAACTGAGCCGGAAATAGCGAGAAGTATAAAAGCAAATGAAACGCTGCACTAAACGCAATACGAGATACAATACAATGAGCGCCGATGATTGCCTCTTTTGTAAAATAGTAGCCGGGCAGATTCCGGTTACGAAGATTTATGAAGACGAAGTTGTCCTCGCTTTTTTGGATATTGGCCCCATAAGTGATGGCCATACTTTGGTGATACCGAAGCAGCACATTAAAAAGCTGCACGATTGTCCTTCTGAGCTTTTAGGCCGGATTGGTTCAAGGCTGGGCAAAATCGCCGGAGCTGTAACTACGGCGATGAATTTCGACGGCTATAATGTGTTGTGCAATAATGGCAGGGCGGCCGGCCAGCTTATTGAGCATTTGCATTTTCATATAATCGGTCGCAATAGCGGCGACGGCCTCTTCGGCCAATGGCCGGCTTACGAGTATGAGCAGGGAAAAATCGAAGTAGTAGCCGAGAAGATTCGAAAAAATTTGTAATTTGTTTTTGTTCTTCTTGAAAAAAACCTTTTTGCAGTATATATATATATATATATATATATATATTAACGATCGCGGGGTAGAGCAGTCTGGTAGCTCGTCGGGCCCATAACCCGGAGGTCGCAGGTTCGAATCCTGCCCCCGCTATTAAGACATAGAGATAGCTTCTTTAATAAAAAGGAGTTATCTCTTTTTTGTATGGGCGGAACAACCCATTATGAACCTCTGACCGTTTTACAGGTAACGTCTCATGCCGCCATGCGGGAACAAACATTCCAGATGATGAGAGCCAAAATGACGACCAGTTCTACATGGCTTCAGGTGAGCTCCTTAATGTGTGTGAGCGAGTTTTCCGCCGTTAAGGCCATAGTGCCGCGGAATATCGATAATCCCGAAGGTCACACCTGTCAATTTTACACCCAAAGTCAACAACCTTTTTGCTTCTACATGTCCTCTCCACGATTTACTACCTCCTTAGCCGAACTAATAGCAATCGTTGAATTGTTACTGCTTGTCGGTATTAGTAAAAACGGGATAGACATTTCTCACCGCTGTTCTGGTCAAAGTAAATTGCAGGTTGTGTTATAAAATCATTAACTGTTTTTACTTCCACCCCTCACTATTATATTTCAAATAGTCCAAATAAAAAAGCAGTTGACAGGTTTTTTATTTTGTGGCTTCTCTATTGAATATGGATATTTCACAAAATCAGCCGTTGCCGTTGCAAATCTTGAATAAATAATCGGGAAGTGCTATTATATGTCGAATATGAAAAGTAATAATTCAAATCTTTTTCTTCCAACCAGTCCTGAAGAAATGCATCAACGTGGGTGGAAACAGGCTGACATTATTCTTGTCACTGCTGATGCTTATGTTGACCATCCCGCTTTTGGTGTTTCATTGATAGGCAGGTGGCTGGATAAACTGGGATACCGTGTGGCTATACTTGCCCAGCCTGACTGGCGAAACGTAGATGCCTTTCGAATCTTCGGACCACCAAGGTTATTCTGGGGGATTACCTCCGGTGCCATCGATTCTCGGCTTAATGACTATGCTTCTATGGGGCATCGTCGAAAAAAAGATGTATATAGTCCTGGTGGGGCTTTAGGTCTTCGTCCAAGATGTCCCTTGCTTGTTTATTCGGCTCGGGTGCGTGAGGCTTTTAAAGGAATTCCTTTAGTCCTGGGTGGTCTCGGAGCCAGTCTTCGCCGACTTGTCCATTATGACTTTATTGAAAACAAACTCAAAAGGTCCATTTTAATCGATGCCAAGGCCGATTTACTGGTTCACGGTATGGGTGAACGTGCAATTAAAGAGATTGCTGAGCGGTTGAGTAGAGGCCAGTCTATCAATGACTTAACTAACATTCCGGGCACTGCATATCTGGTCAAGCGTGATACAGCTGTACCCGAGAATGTAATTCGCCTGCCTTCACTATCACAGCAGAATGAAGACCGTAATTTGGTTATGTCTGCCCAGAAATCATATGAGGCCCAGGCTTATCCGAGGGGGCTTGCTGTGATCCAAGACCAGGATCCCGGTACAATTGTCGTAATGCCTCAATCTGAACCTTTGAATACCTGTGAAATGGACCAGTTATATAAGCTGCCTTTTACTCGTAGGTGGCATCCCCGCTACGACAAGTTTGGTGGTGTACCTGCTCTTGAACCCATACGTTTCTCGATAACAACACATCGAGGTTGTTTTGGTGGCTGTTCTTTCTGTAGTATTTATTTACACCAAGGCAAGCAAATCTGCTCTCGTTCCATCGACAGTTTATTAGCAGAGGCCGGTTCCTTAACAAAGCATAATCAATTCCGTGGTACTATCAGCGATATAGGTGGGCCAACATCTAATATGTATGGTATGAAGTGCGACCGTTCGGACGATTGCCCCCGACACAACTGCCTTGTTCCATCAATATGCAAAAATTTAAAACCAGGTGCCGAACCCTTAATTAGCATGCTGGAATCATTCTTAAAATGGCGGTATAGTCAGCCAAATCAAATAAACATGTATGTTGCTTCTGGTATCCGTCACGATCTGGCTCTTCAAAATAAAGAATATATCGATCTGCTGGTTCGGCATCTTGTGGGTGGCCATCTTAAGGTTGCTCCCGAACACTATTGTTCTGAGGTGCTTGAATTAATGGGCAAACCTACGTTTGAACTCTTTGAAGAGTTCGATGCTTATTTTAAGGAGGCTTCTCGCCGAGCTGGTAAAGAACAGTACCTTGTGCCGTATTTTATAAGCTCGCATCCTGGCTGCACCGCTGAGGATGCGTTAAGGCTGACCGAGTACTTAGTCTCACGTTCATGGTGTCCTCGTCAGGTTCAGGATTTTATCCCCGTACCTCTGACTACTTCAACAGCTATGTACGTATCTGGTCTCGACACAAAAGGTAAAAAAATCTATGTCCCCCGCGGGCACAAGGAAAAGATTCTCCAGGCCTCGCTGTTACAATACTACGAGCCTAAAAACAAAAAGGTTGTAACCGATTTTCTTCGATGCCAGCATCGAACTGATTTAATTAGTCGAATTAACCATGTGCAAACGCATAGAATACGTTCTAAATCTTTCTAAGAAATTATAGATTTCCGGAATAGAAGGATGGATACCTGCATTTTCAACTGATAAACTTTGTCTCTAAGAAAGATGATTTCCTTATCTTTGGTGTCGAGATCCATGGCAGCAAGCCGTTTTAAGCTTCGCTTGCGACCTTTTCCTGAGAATATAGCTGCAAGTAAGGCGGCTTTAACTGGCAGCTCGTCGGGCCCATAACCCGGAGGTCGCAGGTTCGAATCCTGCCCCCGCTATGAACCTACGACCACGGTTGCATAGGAGCGGCAAAGCAGCCCAGGGTTTACCATCAAAACGTTTCCAAAGGATTACTTATGGACTTTGGGCTGTTGAGGAGGAGATGGTGATGTGAGGTTGGTCAGTTTTTTCAAGCGGCTTCAGAGTTTAGGGAGCTGCTTTTTCTCACTACTGTCCCATTATAAGTCGAATAACAATTGGTTATGAAATTGAGAATTTACGTTTTGCAAAAGATTTTTCGTAAGTACTTGTGTAATAGGAACTTTCTCGAAAAGGACAATGCTGAGAATTTGCAGGATTTCGCCCAAACTTAGCTCGATTTGCAGTTCCTTCTTGACAATCGCTACCAGAACGTAAACGCTGATGGCAGTCCAGATTTGAGTTTTCACAGCGTTCTCGGTAGTGCCAAAAAATGTTTTGATTCGCAGGTATTGCTCTCCAGGGGTTCATAGCGGGGGAGGGTTTCGAACCTGCGACCTATCAGATCTTTGTGTCGGGGTATGCGTGGAATGTAGTAGATTTGGTCGATTAGGGGCTACCAACGGAAGAATCGGTAAGGGTCGTCCCACTCTTCCGGCACATCCATGTAGAGGCCGTCCAACCACCGCTTCTCGGCCTTGGACGCGTCCACGGGGCTGTGGAAGCGCTCCAGAAGAGGCGTTGACCCGGTCGCTCCCATGTTGGCCAATAGACGCGTGACGAGGTAGCTCGTACGGCGGAACGTTCTTTTCACGTTGCGCAGCTCCTTGCGGTCGAACTGCCATGGCGCGAGCTGACAGAAGACGACGTTCAAGCTCTCCGCCCTGCCCAGAACGCCATCGCCAATGATTGTAACTCCTGCCGAGACGAGGGGCAGTTTCCGTGGCTCACGGCAGTGCACATCCGCTGGCCCGACTCCTTCCAGTAGGAAGTTGAAGCCGAACGGTTCAAAATAGGCCGAGATGTGTTCCTCCTCCTTCATTCGGACCTTCAGCGGCAGAAATGCATTCACTTCCTGCTCGTCAAGCCCGACCGCCAGCAGGTTGCCGCCCGCCTTCAGCCAGTCGGCAATAGCTATGGCGTCCCTTGCGAGCTTCTGCCCCCCGCCGGGTCCGACAACGAGGACCTGGTCGGCGGACAGGCTCGGCCCGTCGTAGGAAGTCAGGGATACACCTGCGGATTCGAAGTGCTGCCTCCCGGCAGGACCACCGACGTAGATGACCTCCCGCCTCGGAGCCGGTTGCCAGGCCGATACGTGCTGGAGGATGTTCCGGGCCAGCGTTTGGCCCGCCGGGTCATCTTCTGTACGTCCGGTTATGTCCATTTGGCAGAAGAGCACCATTCCCTTGCCTTCGCGGTACTCCATCAGCAGGCTGTACTGGAGGCTGTAGCCACCGTCGAGTATCGGTAAAAAATCCCCTCGCGCGGGCTTCTCGATGAGGACGGAGGCAACGTTTCCGCGATTGCCGCACCGCCAAAGCCGAGTGACAGGGATGTCACACCACTTGACCGTTGGGCCGTGACGGGGCCGCATTTCGTACTTGAGGCGCGAGGGCAGGATCGTCGCCTCGCCGCGCCAGTTGCGCAAGTGCTCCGCCTCGATCCCTCTCAGGAGCGGATGATTGGGCACTCGCTTGAAGACCCACCGCAAGCCGTACTCCGCCACGCGGAACCCGAACCGCCTCTCCAGCACATCCGACGTCTGCTCGAACATAAGCACCTTCAGGCCGTCGCGCACGCGTGTGATATCCGGCGCCGGACGCTCCACCGTCAGAGCGGACTTGCCAACGATGAGGGTATCGTACGCCGACAAGTCAGCGTTCGCGTCCACGGGCTGGTACCGTATCCCCATCCCGTTCAATAGCTTGCCGGTCTCTCCTTTGGGGTCGAAGAGCGCAATCTTCCCATCCACATGGGGGTCTTTGGGGCGCGGCATAACGTCGAACGAGAAGGAATCCGTCTGGGTCTCGCGGTTGCCGAACTTGAAGGTCGTACTGAGCTCATACTTGCCAGGGGTCAGGGCGGCCGGCAGTACGAAACGCAAAGGAATGCGTTCCTGTTCCCCCGTCGGCACGGTGACTTCCTTTTTACCGGCGATTGTCTGGGGCAGGTCAAACAACCATTCGCAATCGCATGTCACGGCTTCGCGGGAGTTGTTGATTACGATGAGCTGTTTCTCGACCGTCTCGCCCTGCAGGAAGTTATGGTCCTTGCTCGTGAAGGCCGCCGGCTTGCCGCCGATGTAGGCCAGCAACGGCTGGTTATTGCGAATCAGGGTCTGTGCTGCGACCGTGGGAATCCAGTCCGAGTGCTCGAAGGCCAGGTCCACCCGTTCGTATCGCTGCTCGATGTAGTCCGGACTGAGCCCAGGTCGCTGCAGGTTCTCCCAGTCAACCTGGAGCTCCTTGTGGCTCTTGTCAACGCCGTCGCGCAGCCTCCAATAGTGCCCATGGGCCCACGGGGAATTCGCCGACACCCCCCATGTGCGAAAAGCACGCCAGTTGTCGGTGAAGTACATTGCATATACAGGCTGCCTTTCGGCGAAGATGTCCGAACCTACAGGGTGGGGATAATCCCATCGGTGCCAGAGTCTGCCGGCCCGGAACTGCTCCGCCTCCCAGCGCAAGTTTGTTTTCTCCATCTCGCTGATTTGGAAAGCTCCGTCTCCGAAGAACTGCGAATTCCACTCAGCGAGGCAGAACTCCCACGGCACCTTTGCGCTCCCAAAGGACCTCTCGCCCTGGTACCACCCCCGGTACATCGTCCAGTCCCAGGGAAATGGCACACTGTATTCGCATGTGAAAATCGGCTTCACGCCCACTGTCGCCCAGTGTTCGAACCAGTCGGACATCTCCTGTATCGGTGCGAAGTTCGCGTAGAAGTTGCTCGTGTGCATCGGGCCCAGGTTCCCCGATGAGTGGTGATAGACGATGCGGCCTGGGTCCAGGCCCGTCACGATTGCTTCGGCGCGCGAGGCGCGCTTGGAATTTCTCAAAGACCACGTGTCGCGAGGATTCTGGATTCCATCTATCATGTCCGGGTTCATGTCCTCGCTGTATCCGGTCGCGTTATGGCTCATGGAGTAGAATACGACCGATGGATGGTTCTGTGCCACCCGCACGTAGAACTCTGCGTGGCGCGCGTAACCATTTATCTCGTCGGCATCGGGCGTCTCCCAGTCGTAGTGGGCGAAATGCGGCTGGGAAAGGGCTACGAGCATTCCCGTATCGTCCGCTGCGTTCAGGACCTCTACGAAGCTCAAATGGGAGCCCGGCTCACAACTGTAGTTGTGCGTGTATACGAAATTTATCCCGAAGCTCTTGAGCCGCTCCATGCTCTCCCGGGCTGCCCCGTAGTTCGCCAGCGCAGCCCCGGTCTGGGCATTGTCCAGTGGAACGGAGGACAGAAAGATGCGAGTGCCGTTCATAAAGAAGTCCCGTCCGTCGATCCAGAACTCGCGGAACCCGAAACGCACGGGGTGGCTGGCATCCAGCACCTTGCCGCCGACCTCCAGCAGCGAAAGATTCAGGTGGTATGTGTTCTGAGGCGTATGGACGTCCCAGAGTCTCTTGGGCTTCCAGTTCTCGGTGAATGCGAAGCGGCCATTCTTGAGGTCGTTCCCCTTGAAGGCCTTGCTCGTGAACTCTCCGACGCTGCAGCCATCGTCCGTGATCTGGGCACGAAGAGCGTACTGTTCGTCCACGGCGAGGCCGTCCAGCGCGGCGTCGAATTTTATCTCCCACTTGCGTACCGATGTGAAGACCTTCACGTCGGTGATGCGCCCGCCCATAGGCGTGCTGACGAGGTACACGTCGCCGCACAAGCCGCGGCGTGCCACCGAGCCCTTCACCTCTCTGGCCGAGGCGGTGTCGCTGTATGAGAGCATGACGCCCTTCAGCGGCATGGCTACGACAAACATGCTGAGAACGTGCGTGGCGCCCGGGCGGCAGTCGGCCGTGATGTCGAGCTCGCCACCCGGGAAGACGATAGCTCCGATGTCCCGACCATCCAAATAGACAGTCGCGTAAGAGTTCAGGTACTCCGCGTGGACGGTGATACGCCGGCCGACCCATTCGGCGGGAACGGTGACCTCCCGCTGGTACCAGGCCGTGGTGATGCTGCGCAGATTCCGGTCCTTCCAGCTCGGATGGGCATAGACTGTCTGGCAGTCTTTCTGCATATAATCAGTGATTCCCGGCCAGCACCCCGGGACCTTAAAGTAGCCCCACCTGTCGGCGGGCACGGCGTTCATATCCTCGTCGGCCGGCTGCCAGCGCCACAGACCATTGATGCATATCCGCTCGCGCGTGGGCGTTGACTCCCGATATGCTTTCTCAACGTCCCAGACAGCCCTCACACCTTCGGGCAACCGTACCGCAGCCCCACCTTGGCACACTCCGGGCACGACAGACGCAGCGATACATACGGTAATGACGAACGATTGCTGTAACAAGAGTCTCATTTCGCCTATCCCTCGGAAATCGAGTGACGAACCCGGCAACTGTTCACAGGTATTTGAAACATACTGGCCGAGAGAAATTATGTAGCCAGAGTCTCGCAAGTTGGTAACAATACGTGGTTGTTTGATTAAAACCACAACAACTTTTATTACGGGAGACTCTCATGGACAAGTATATTGGATTTGACGTAGATAGCAAGAAAACAATAGCGTGTATAGTACAAAAAAGCTAAACAGACAGATACACAACCTTCAAAACAGATACCGCCCCTCAGCGACTTGTTAACAAATATTTAACAAGTATCCCTTGTGTGTTTTTTGGAAATTAAGGTTAAATCAGTACTGACAATTCATAATCAAGAGATTTTCCTTGACGGGAAAGTGGATGATTTGGTATAGGTAATATTAGTGAAGATTGTGTCTGCATAGTTGGGCATTTGTGGCTTTTAATCTTCCAGCGGGTGCAATTTTTTTAGTTTTTCGATAAAGGAGGAGCTATTACATATGGGGCATAGAGTGTAGTAGACAGCTTTGTGCTTCGCAGTGTAGGTATTATACATTTCAATTGACAACCTATATTTATTCTTGAAGGAGGACTATTATGTGTAGAGGACAGATCTATTTAACTTCTTTTGTTTTGGTGCTGAGCTTGGTCAGCAGCGCTTCAGCCGATATAGTAGCGTATTGGCCACTGAATGGCGACGCCTTAGACATGGTGGGCAACCACCACGGCACGTTGGTAGGAGGGGCGAGTTTTGTCACCGATACCACCCGAAGCATCGTTCTGAGCGTGGACGGTGTCGATGGTCATGTCGAGGTGCCCCATGACGGCGACATGGTTTTCTCCTCTGCGGATAGCTACACGATCATGGCATGGATATACCTGGAGGCACTTCCAGGGTCATGGCAGACGGTCATGGCCAAGAGCCGTGATCAGGGGAGCCATTATGGGATCTGGATCACCGACAGCGGCGAGTGGATGGGCGGCGGCTGGGAGAACCGCGGCAGCCCTGCGGTTACCCAGGTCTGGGTTCACATCGCTTACGTTCAGGATGGTGCCGCGGGTACCGGCGTTACATACATCGACGGCGCCGTGGACTGGAGCGGCGGCCCACGGGACGGTACAGGAGCCGGCGATTTCTGGATCGGGGGTGCCGGGGGCGTGACGGAGTTCCTGCGGGGGATGATTGATGAAGTTCGGGTTTACAACCATGCGATGACAGAAGAAGAGATTCAGACCGTGATGCTAATTGGTGGAGAAGGATATCCGTATTCCTCCAGCCCTGTCCCGAAAGATGGTACCCTGCATGCCGATACGTGGATTAACCTGAGCTGGCGGGCTGGAGATTTTGCAGTCTCGCACGATGTATTTTTTGGCGATAATTTTGACGACTTGAATGACGGTGCGGGAGGCACGTTCCGAGGCAACCAGGCCTCAACGTTTTTCGTTGTCGGCTTTCCAGGATTTGCTTATCCGGATGGTCTTGTTCCCGGCACAACATATTACTGGCGGATTGATGAGGTCAATGACACCGAGCCAAACAGTCCTTGGAAAGGCCCTGTCTGGAGTTTTAGTATTCCACCCAAGACCGCATACAATCCCGCCCCGGCTGATGGTGCCGAGCTTGTAGCCCTGGATGTGAAGCTTAGCTGGACGGGAGGTTTCGGTGCAAAATTGCACACCGTCTATTTTGGCGACAATTTTGACAATGTGAGCAATGCCGCCGGTGGGCTTCCGCAGGGAGTTACAACCTATACTCCTCGCGGCCCGCTTAAATTGGCCAAGACTTACTACTGGCGGGTCGATGAGTTTGATGCCGTCGCCACGTATAAAGGCCAAGTCTGGAGCTTTACTACTCAGGGCGCCGTTGTGAGCCTGAAGCCTTCTAACGGAGCTGTGGATGTAAAGCAGACACAGATTCTTAGCTGGTCGCCGGGAGATTATGCCGCTTCGCATCAGGTCTATTTCGGCACAGATAAAGCGGTCGTGCGCAATGCCAATACAGGTTCACCGGAGTATAAAGGCACTAAGGCCCTTGGTTCTGAGAGCTATGACCCCGGAAAACTCCTGTGGGATGCCACCTACTATTGGCGGATTGATGAGGTCAATAACGTCAATCCCGACAGTCCGTGGGCAGGCCCTGTCTGGAGCTTTACGACAGCTAACTTCCTTGTCGTGGACGATTTCGAGGACTACGACGTTGGCAACAACGAGATATGGTGGTCGTGGAAAGATGGGCTTGGCTATGCCGCTCATGGTAATGAACCGGCCTATCCCGGTAACGGGACCGGCGCAGCCGTAGGCGACGAAAGCACTCCTTCTTATACCGAGGAGACTATCGTTCACGGAGGCAGCCAATCGTTGCCTTTATTCTATGACAACAGCACCCTCAAGTATTCGGAGGCACAGAAGACGCTGACTTATCCGCGTGACTGGACTGAGAATGGTGTCAGCACGTTGACGATTTGGTTCAGAGGCGATTCGGCTAACGCTGCCGAGACGTTGTATGTTGCTCTTAATGGCAGTGCGGTGGTCTCTCACGATAATCCAAAAGCAGCACAGATAGCAACATGGACCCGATGGAACATCGACTTGCAGGCATTTGCAGACCAGGGTGTGAACCTTGCCAATGTCAATACGATTGCTCTTGGTCTTGGCAACAAGAAGAATCCGGTAGCCGGCGGTTCAGGTACAATGTACTTTGACGATATTCGACTATATCCACCAGCACCGTAAGCCGTGTGATTTAGTTGGCCCTCATTGCTTCTCTGCGGACTTTAACGGGACAGTAGTGTTTCGGTATATTCTTTCTAAACCCAGGTGGAAAAACAGAAAAAAGGGAGAGATAAAGGCAGAAAGGGGCATTTAGCAGAGCGTGAGGATCGCTACCTTAAATCCTGCGGGTGCTTAATTAGGTTTTTTCATTCTTAAGAAATATTGAAAACTTTTCACCTATATAAGTAAGAAAATCTGGAGACCAGATGGCAGTGAGGCAGCAATCTGCAAACCAGCGAGCAGAAACTGCCGACGCGATGGATCGTTCTCAGATAGCGGTGTCTCTTTCATTCCACTCATTGCGCCTATACTCCTTGCCGACTCTCCACTTCATGGTGCAAGTCCGCCGTGCTCACAGTCGGATACCCATCGATGGTGAGAACCGGCTCAAATCTCTGTCCACTGACCTGGAATCGGCACCGGGTAGCGGCCTTGAGCATCGGCTTGTACCGGTGGAGCACTGTCGTCGGTGAGACGGTCGATGTTCGGACAGAACTGGAAGTTGGAGGCCATCGCTTCGTCCCACGTGATGATCTTGCCGGAGTGGACCGCCGCCCGGCCCATGATGTCCGCGAGATTCGACAGAGCGGCGCGTTTCGCCTCATTGTGTGGACGATCGTGGCGGATGGCATCGAGCAGTACGTCCCACTCCGCCTGCCAGGGCGTGACAGCTTCCTTTGGCGCACGCCAGGCAGTGTTGTCGCCAGTGCACCGCTGGTCCTTGTAGGTGTGCACCGTACCTTCATGATTGCTGCCGGAGAACTGGGCGGCGCATTTGGTCCCGTGGACGTACGTGGCGAATTCAGTGTGGCAATTCGGGAGCCAGCGGACCACGTCGAATGCCTTGGTGCCGTCGGGAAACGTCCACTCGATGGTGAGCGAGTCAAGGTTTTGGCCGCAGTCGGTACTGTTGGCCACGCGCCCACCGATGCCGTGCGCGGACACCGGCCAAGCGTCCTTGATCCAGCAGATCTCGTCGATCTGATGAATGTTCATCTCCGCGAAGAGCCCACCCGAGACCCAAAGGAAATGAGTGAAGTTGCGAATCTGCCAATGCAGGTCTTTCACAGCCGCTGGCCGCGGGCCCAACGGACCGCATGGTTGCATCCGGTAGGCGCGGATAAGCTGGATGTCGCCGAGCTGCCCGTCGCGGATACGTTTGATGAGTTCCTGGCGATTTCGCGAGTGGCGGCACTGCAAGCCGGCGGCGATCTTGAGGTTCTTTTTCTCGGCGGCCTCTCCCGCCTTGATCACCCGCCGAACGGCTGGCGGATCCGTCGCAAACGACTTTTCCATGAATACGTTGATGCCCTTCTCGACCGCGTATTCCAATTGCCTCGGCCGAAAGCCCGCGTAGCCGGTTAGCATCGCCACATCACCCGGACGCAGACAATCAATCGCTTTCCGCCAGGCGTCGAAACCTACGAATCGCCGGTCCGCTGGCACATCCACCCGCGCACGATACTGCTCGCTCAAGACCTTATGAGCATTGGCCAGCCGGTTTTCGAAGAAGTCCGCCATCGCCACCAGTTTGATCGGCCCATTGGGCGAATCGAACGCATTCGCCACCGCTCCGCAGCCACGCCCGCCGCAGCCGATTAGAGCCAGTCGAATGGTGCTATCCTCCGCCGCATGCACCGCAGGGATGCCAACCCCTGCCAGCGCGGATGCTGCAACCGCCTTCCCGCTCCACTTCAAAACGTCCCGACGTGAGGACTTCCGCCAAATTGAATTTGGTGTGTGAAAGTGTTGTCTCATGACGAATTCTCCGTAGGTTATAGAACTTGAGTTTTTGGATCCTGACTTGGACGTCATCATAACGCTTTTGGGAACGAGCTGCAAGCGCCTATTGTGGGGTGGGAGAGGGTGCGGTGTCTATGCTCGTCCGCTGGCTTAATTTGTATTCAACAGTGGTAAGACGAGCTTATTACTGCGGAACAGGCGCTGCAATGTATTGACAGGTATATGGAGAGCAGGAATTTAAGACTTATCTATTGTCGGCCACGCAGACCCCGACACAAAGATCTGATAGGTCGTAGGTTCGAAACCCTCCCCCGCTATGAACCTACGACCCAGATAATGACGAATAAGTACTATCCTGTAACCGAGTTCTATGGAAATATGTGGCATTGACCCGGTCGAACGATGCTGCCGAATCGTGGTAGGTCGGATGCATAGTTTTTGACTTCGCGGAGAAAATCTAAAAACCCAATCTTGTTGGGATGTTGCTCAAAGCCATGCTTTATCTATAGCTGGATGCATTATAATACTCCCCAAAAACTGGGCGCATGATTAAGGTGGATTTGTCGCCTGAGACGATAACGTATTCAGGAGACAGATTTATGAAGAACAAAAGGCGTAATCACAGTGCTCAGTTTAAGGCAAAAGTTGCCTTGGCAGCGGCTAAAGGTTTACTTCTTGTTTCTACAGTTGATTCAAACTGTAGTAGCACTTTAAGGTGTCACTGCCCGGTTGTAGATTCGTACATCATCAATCAGGCCTGACCAGTAGGTTCCGGCTTCCATAGCCTTGCCGGTGCCAATGTACAAACCGCCGACTGTGTCTTGCAAACCAGCTTGGCTGTCTTTGGCTACTTTAACGTCATCAACATACAGCATTCTGGAGGAACCATCCCACACAAGAGCTATACGGTGCCAGTTGCCATCGGTGATGATTGTTTGTGACAGTAGTTCGTTGGCACCCCGGCCAGTAACCTTTAGCTCCGTCATCAAGTTACCCTCTGATGGATCCGCGCAGAGCCATCTGGCCCCACCCATTTGCGACAAAACGGCTTGGCCTGGAGCACCGCCTTTGATCCATACAAGAACACTGAAGGCCCTGTCGGCTGGATTCAGAATGGGGTTGGTGATAACACAGTCGTCTATCCGCTCTACCACAACCCGCCTGGAGCGCACCCAGATGAAGATAGCGGCGCGCCCGCCGCCGTTGCGCCCCTTGATGTTCCTGAAGATGTTGTCGCTGAAGGTCCAGTCCTCCAAGGCCATCATGTCAATGGCGGCAATATAGTCGCCCCCGAACAGCCAATGGGCTGGTGGGACCTTGGTGTTCTCGAAGTGGCAGTAGCTAACAGAGCCTCTCACTGCACGAACATTCGGGTCTTGCCCCGCCGAACCCTTGATGGCGCGACAACTTCCAAATGGACTTTGGGCTTATCATTATATTGAGGGCATTTCTCTCATTAAGTAACAGAAGCTTAATGTTTGTAGTCCTAAAAGCTGTTAAAGACCTGAGAGTGCACGATGAGAACTTTTAATGAACTTTTAATTTACTTCCGGAGCAATAGCATTAAATAAAAGAGAGAATTTCGATCGGTTCAAAACTGATTTTAAGGCACAGAGATATGAAAACAGAGTTAGATTTCGACACTATTTAAGTAAAGCATAGTAAAAATGAAGAAGATAATGAAAAATCACGATTTTTATCGTCAACAAACAACTCACCACATTCGCCTTATAAAAGGAGGTGATTCCAATGGACAGGTAAACGATAAATTCTGTTTCGTTGTTTTTCAAGAAGTATGAATTATGTTGTTTAGTTTTTGATTTTTTATGGGATAATTGCCCCAGAAAGGAAGAATTATTATGAAAACTTTAATAAATCCGCGTCTTACGTTTGTCCTCGGAGTGGTAATTGCGCTTGTCACAGTATGGTGTAATGCAGTCCCTACAAGAGTTGATGCTGAAGGAATGTCTGAAGCAACTGGTGGCAGTTGCTTCGACTATTGTGAAAATGATGATAGTGCTGACTGCTCTGGATGCGACGACGAATATAACGATTGCTACTGGGAAGAGGGTGATAATGACAAGGTGTGCAAGAAATACACATTATTCGGAGGATGTCGTTCTACGGGCTGTAATCCAAAAAACGTAGACCAAAAAAGCTGCCAGTCATTCTAAAGCTTGTTGGTATTTTGTCAGCGATTCGAGCATCGTTCATGCTCGAATCGCTGATCATTACTGAGGAGTTAATATTTCATGGACATTATAAAGACTATTCTGATTGGAATTTTCTCAACAGTGTCGTTGGGTACCTCTAACGCTCACACACCAAGCGCCGCTGATTTGTTGGACAAGTATGCCCAGAACCAGGACAAACTTAATTCATCTGTCATTGCAAAGTTTGAATGTGAGGAGAAATTCGTTGAAGGTAATGAAGTTACCATTGACCGTGTACCACCGTCTGAAGTTCGGCTGGATGGACAAAAGTATTTCGCTTGTACAAATTATGAATATGATAAGGTGAGTGACACCACATTGCCTTTGGATGAAACCGACTATCGCAAATTTACATTATGGGATGATGAACGAAGAATTAAATACTATGATTATGTTGAAGTGTCAAGAGCCTCGATAAGCAGACAAGACAAACCTGGAGCTATCTTTGCGAGTGAGTGGCCAGGATCGCCCCTCTTTGGCATCCGTTATCACAAGGCTGAGCGTATTGATACTGTGCTGCGTCAATGTGAGACATTGTCTGTTCGGGACGAAATGGAAATAATTGACTCAGAGGCTTGTTATGTCATTGATGCAAAAAGCCCAACCTCCTCGTATACTCTTTGGATGAATCCCAATCGAGGCTATAGTATCTCTCAGGCAGTCATCAAACTCGGCCCGGGAACACAGGGCGCTTTTGATGTATTGTCTGAAAATGAGGATAGATCCCTTACTGTTAGTGATGTGCGTTTCCAGCAAATCGGTGAGGTTCACGTTCCCATGGCATATAACGCGTACTTTGAGCGCCGGAGAGACGGTGTCGTATATAGCAAAGGCACCGTTCGTGGAAAGGTCACTGATATTACCTTTGATCCAGATCATGAAAAGCTCGCTTCTTTTGTGCCAAAGATGAGGGATGGTACAAAAATTACAGACAAGGATTTTGGTTTAAGATTCCGATGGCATGATGGAAAACTCGTGCCTGATGTGGACGAAGCAGCTCTCGAGCAGATCGATAGAATAACCGAGGAGATCATGGCTGAAGGTCAGGTTCCTGCCGGGCTGGCAACTGACAAGAAAACCGAAGCAGGTCCCAACAATGAATCTGCTACCGTGAATGAATTGCCTGATACTGCAGAGTCTCAAGAAAAAGTCATAGCGGAGTCTCGTTCCTTTCAGACTCTTATATTGGTCCTGATTGGCCTGTCGGTTATCGCAATTATTGCCTGGAGGGTGTATCTATTTAAAAAGGAATAGCCATGGAAGGTTCTAATAATATAGGCGGACGACCTCGGAATTTTTGTTTGTTGCTATTTGTTTGCTTATCAGTTATCATAACCAGTACAACAATTGCAGCCTATAAGAACAACCAAGAAGGGTTAAAGGTAGTTTCCATTAAACGCAAAACATCCGGTCCATACTGTGGCATATACTGCCTTTATACCACCATAAAATTGGCCGAGAAAGAAATCGACTTTCGGCAATTACTCAAACCCGAATACATCGGTTCACGAAAAGGCAGTTCTTCTGTGCAAGTATCTTGGCCTTGAGCTCTTATGCCGTGAGCTTAGAGACCAGTAACGCCTGCCCTTTCCCATGATTTCGAACAGAAGCAGTTCCCAACGATAGTTACGAGCGATACGTGGCTTTGCCTTAAGTTGGTCGATTACAAAAGAAAGGATTTCTTCGCTGTCATAGATCGAATCACCCAGGACAACCTCGGGTGCCAGGCTAAAGTCATCTTGGGCTTGCTTAAATAGAGGAATAAACAGCTTCGGGTCAGCAACATTTGCGGGCTTGGTCAGCTCAAGTACCGGGAGTTCTGAAGGCATATCAGTGATTACATGGTTACGATAACCCCAGAAGTAGGAAACTTCCTTTGTGGATGTCCTAAACTCTACTATTACTCCCAGCCGACAATCGGAGTCAGCTTTGGGTATGCGTTTTTTATCAAACCGATTTTTGACGTTGGTTTTGAGGTTGTTTTCTTTGACATTTGCTGGGATTGGATATGAGTCGATGCTGAGAGTTTTTCCCGAGATTTCACCGATGGATATAAGTTCTTTCACCAGTGAGCTTCTGACCTTTTGAAGGATGGCGTTATCAGTGTCACGGAGCAAACAAGAGAATCGTTCCACCGGCGGCACGCAGGAAGGGTCAAGGCCGCACTTGAGAGCAATACTTGGATTGTCAGCCAGTTCCAGGACTAAGTCAGAGAGGGTAGGTAGAGGTTTAAGGCACTTGTAAATGAGAGCTCGCAATAACGCCGGTTTTGAGACAGGATTTCGTCCTGGCCCTTGAGTTTGATCGGCGAGTGCTGAAACATCGAGATGGTCGAAGAGAATCTGATATTTCTTCAGCGGATTAATATCCAACAGATGTTCAGCGGACAGTAACAGCTTTTGACTACGGTTGATAACAGACATAAAGATGGTCTCCAATTTTGTGAAAGGTTCATTTTTGGAACGCTGTTTCAGGGGCGATTATACCTGGATAAACTTAGTGGAGGTGAGATTGTAAAATCAGCAAGTGCCTGTATCCAAGGAAGAAGCGAGAAAGAAGAACTTGTTGGATAGGAGGGTTTCACAAAATTGGTTGTTTGAAAGTTAGCTAAAAAATTCACCTCCACCCCGTTTGGAAAGAGCCGAAAACGGGGAATATCGGGGGTTTAAGTTTACGTAACTGCTTTGGTGGAAATGACTTAAGCAGGTGGAGGTGAAGTCACAAAAAGGGTGTTGTTGTAAGGTGCTGTTATAGAACGACTTACGAATTTTGTGAAAGGCAAGTGTTGAAATAGTTGGAGGTGAACCAGAACCTCCTGTGGTTGAGGTGCTGCCACAGGCTGGATATATAAGTCTTATCGATGAGCTCAGCACTGCTTTTGAGGCTGCGAAAGATGAGTTGATAGAGGCATTGAATGGATTTCAGCTTCTTCCGGAATTGTCCGAGCCAAGGGGAAACGGTGTAGCTTACGAAAACTTTCTGGCTATATACAATCAGATGCAGACTGTTGAGACGGCAGAGGGTGATACACCCAGCAACGAAGAAGTGGATACAGTCGCATAGTCAGAGATTTGCAGTGCTGTTACTCTATAGCTTGCATTTCCTTCTCCCCATCACCGCACCCATGTATGATACCCCTCAAGGCAAGTTAGCCGTTGAAATGGCCTGTGAGGAGCCTTAAACACAACCATATCAAGAATAGATACCCACTCATAATCTAGAGATTTTCCTTGACGGAAAGGTGGATAATTTGGTATAGATAAGGTTAGTGAAGTTTGTTCCTGCTCGGTCGCGCATCTGCGGTTTTGAGGTCATACAGCGGGCGCAATTCTTGTAGGTTTCCGAATAGAGGAGGAGTTATTATGCAACACGGAGTTAGTTGTAACAGCGACTTTGTGCTTCACGGTGTGGATGTTTTACATTTCAACTAAAAATTCATAAGTTGAAAACAACAATTGTTTTGGTGTGTGGCCAAAGCACAGTCGTTGTTATTTAAATCTTTTTTGTAGGAGAAAGTATCATGAGAACTCGAGTAGTCTGGTTGACAGCATTTTTGTTGATAGGATTTATGGGATTCAGTCCAAGCCACGCACAAGAAGTCGAAAACCTACTGATTAACGGTGGTTTTGAGGACGGTGTTATTGCGCCGTGGACCATATGGAGCTCATGGGGTGACGTTACCAGAGAAGTGGATAAAGAATTGGTGAACGCAGCAGTTCCCGAAGATCCGATTGAGGGAGACTTTTGTCTACATCTTGTGGTTCCCACGCCGCCAGGTGTAGCTTACTGGGAATGTTGTCTGCAGCATGGAAGACATGTTTTTGAAAAAGGCAAGAAATACACTCATTCCGCCTTTTTCAAATGCAAGAAAGGTAGAATGCAGATCGGTTTCGAGCTGCAAATAGGACAAGATCCATGGACGGTATATAGTGAGCAGGTCTTCACCATAACTGATGAATGGGCAGAATATAGCCTAACGAGTCCTGTTTTTACTGAGGACGTGAGTCCAGGGAACGTCCTATTCCGCTTAGCTTTTGAAGTTGGTGATTTCTGGGTAGATGGCGTAAGATTTTACGAAGGCGACTATGTCCCACCTGTTTTCAAACCAAGAGTTTTGGCTAAGAGACCCAGTCCCGAAGACGGCGCCATTGACGTACCTCGCGATACGGCACTGAGTTGGGCACCGGGCCCATTTGCCGACACGCATGACGTGTACTTCGGCAAGGTCTTTGATGATGTCAATAATGCCGATACCTCCAATACGCTGGTTGTGCTGGTCAGCAAAGGCCAGACCGCGACCACGTACGATCCGGATGGGTTTCTCGAATTCAACCAGACTTATTACTGGCGTATCGATGAAGTCAATGCGCCGCCGGATTCCACCACCTTCAAAGGAGACGTCTGGAGCTTTACGACTGAGCCTTATGCCTATCCAATCACGAATATCGCAGCCACGGCTTCCAGTTCAAACTCCACAGATATGGGGCCTGAGAAAACCGTAGATGGTTCCGGGCTCAACGCCAGTAACCAGCACTCGGTTGAACCGACGGATATGTGGCTCAGTAGTGTGATTGGTCCGCAACCGACCTGGATACAGTTTGAGTTCGATAGGACCTATAAACTCCTTGAAATGTGGGTCTGGAACTCGAACCAGTTGCTTGAGGCTGTCATTGGCTTTGGTGCGAAAGATGTCACAATCGAGTACTCCGAAGATAACGCCACCTGGACATCGCTGGGTGACGTTGAATTTGCCCAAGCCCCCGGCACGGCTAATTACCCCTACGATACGACCATCGATCTGGGCGGTTCGGTGGCAAAGTTTGTCAAGCTTACCATCAACAGTAACTGGGGCGGACTGTTGCCCCAATACGGTTTGAGTGAAGTCCGGTTCTTCTACATTCCTCTCCAGGCAAGAGAACCCAAACCAATTTCAGGAAGCAAAGGTATAGAGCGGAATGTCGTCCTTGATTGGCGGGAGGGAAGGGAGGCCACCTCGCACGAAATCTCCTTCAGCAGCGACAAGGATGCTGTAATCAACGGTACCGCTCCTGTCGATATGGCCACTGAAAGCCGCTATGAGCCCGGCCTTCTTGATTTTGGACAGACTTACTACTGGAAGGTTAATGAGGTCAATGAGGCTGCGAGCACGCCTTCTTGGGAAGGTAACCTCTGGAGCTTTTCCACAATAGAGTACTTCGTTGTGGAAGATTTTGAGGACTACGATGCTGGCAACAATGAGATATGGTGGGCATGGATAGATGGGCTTGGCTATGCCTCGCATCCTACTTTACCAGCCCATCCCGGTAATGGAACCGGCTCTATGGTTGGTGATGAAACCACAGGTTCTTATATGGAAGAGACCATCGTTCACGGAGGCAACCAGGCGATGCCTGCATTCTACGACAACAATCAGCAGGACAAATTCAAGTATTCGGAAGCGGAGCTGATCTTGAGTGGCGACAAACGAGACTGGACAGTGGGGGGCGTTACGGAGTTGTCACTGTGGTTCCGTGGAGAACCTGACAATGCCGCTGAGACGTTATATGTTGCTGTTAATGGCAGTGCGGTGGTCTCTCATGATAATCCAAATGCAACCCAGATAGCAACCTGGACAGAATGGAATATTGACCTGCAAAAGTTTGCGGACCAGGGCGTGAACCTTGCCAATGTCAATACGATTGCACTTGGGTTAGGCAATAAGAAAAATCCACAGGCTGGTGGTTCAGGTACCATGTACTTTGATGATATTCGTCTGTATCGGCCGGCTCCATAACCAGAAGCACCGGAAGCCATAAGTGGCAATTACTCGTTTGCGGTGACAGACGATAGTGAAACGGATTAGCATCAATTCGGGGCTTATACCGATTGATTCGGTATAGGCCCCGGTTGTTTAAGGACAATAGCGGACGACTAACGAAATGAGGGAGGAAGATACAAACCTAAAACTCGAGAACATTGATGATTTCTTGTTCTTTCGCCGAAAGGCTATAACAGTTCTAATTGTTAATTGCATACAGACCGCCAAAAAAACACTTGAAGAGAATGCGTTTGCGGGCGTGAGTGACGTACTTTCTAGTAACAAGCGGATAATATATGTAGAGCGTGAGATGAAAGAGTTGTGGGACACTTTCTACAAGAAGTGGATGATAAATTACTTCTTTGAGCATGAACGCGTTGTTAGTTGTAGTTATAAGGCAGAAAACATAATAACCCAATTGTTCAATGCGTACTTTGGAGACATACGACTTGTCCCGATAAAAATTGTTGAAGAAAGGAAGAAACAATGAAACTGTATGAGTTGAATTCGATACTTCTTTTTGTTTTCTTCTTTTTACCTGGCTTTGTATCGCTAAAGATATGGTCTCTCTTCCACAGGAGAAAAGAAGTAAGCCAGCATGCTCTAATTTATGATTGCGTCTTCTTTTCGATAGTTAACTTTTCCCTTCTCTCACCAATTGCAATCCCCTTTTTCGTTTATAGTTGGTATGGGTAGGTCTTCACTACATCGCCTTTGGCGATTGCCAGCCTAACTGGTGGGTCCCAATTGCTGATCTGATATCGAAAAAATTTTTTATTTTCTCGCAACAGCGTAACTTGGGCTAACTTTTCGCAGATTAAGCCAGTGTTGCACTATTATTGTCGCGAGAGCAGATACCAGTGACACAGCACCACCAACGATTACCAGATTAATAGATTCCATAGCGTGCCTCTACTTAACTTTATCGTTTATGATGTCCATATTATTTTTTCTCATTTGGCCAGCTTTGAAAAGCCCACAATCTTTCTACCCATTGTTTGAATTCCTCATTATTATCAGAAGCAGGATGGTGAGAAAAAAAGTGACGCAAACGACCTCAAGAAACTGTGATTTTGAGCTGAAAAATGGGTTTGGATTTTGTCTCCAGGGGTTCATAGCGGGGGGGCGTTACGAACATACGACCTTGCTTTCACCTATCTCTTGCAGACTCACTCGTATGCTTTTAGTTCTTGCCCCAAAAGTGTCTGATGTTGAGCGCGCGCATAATTGGACGAGCAAGTTAGCAAGCGAGGCGAAGGATATATCCATAACTAATTCCTTCACTTCTCCCGATTACAACCAGACATACGATTTACTCGTTTTACTTTTTTTGAGATTTGTAACGCTTTTTTCTTTTTTGAATTACTCCTATTTCACTGTTTTTTTGATTTCGCATTTTGCTTTGGAATTTAAGGTTTTTTATTAAA
>Ga0315296_10000444_pt1 | contig 37880 bp, 37 predicted proteins | sample YL17G14_18_MG_FD_203921 | JGI IMG/M metagenome (GOLD analysis project Ga0315296, IMG submission 203921) | Sediment microbial communities from Yellowstone Lake, YNP, Wyoming, USA - YL17G14_18 | ecosystem: Environmental > Aquatic > Freshwater > Lake > Sediment | place: USA: Wyoming | collected... | reverse complement strand
CGCGAGGGGTTCACCGCCGCCGATGACCGGCTCCCAACCCGTTTCTTTGAGCCGTTCCGCGAGGGGCCTTCGGCCGGCAACGCACTGCCGCCGGACGAATTCGAGCGTGCCCGCCTCACCTTCTACCGGATGATGGGCTGGGACGAGAAGACGGGAGCGCCTGCGGCCTGGAAACTGCACGAACTGGGCATCGGCTGGGTAGCCGACAAACTGCACCGCCACGAATGACGTAATTCCGGAGTCCCAAACTTGTTCGGGCCTGCACTACGTAGGCGCGAAACGCCCCCAACAAGTTGGGGACTCCGGCACCTGGACATGGACGCGCAAAACTTGTCAATAGCAATCGTGACACGCCGTGGTGGCAAAGTCATCGTCGAGTGAAGAGGTAGCGAGGGCATGCATTATCCTGAATCCCTGATCACCGTATTGGAAGAACGGACACGCCAGTTGCGGCTCGACAGCCTCGACATGATCTACCGACGGGGGGCCGGCCATCCCGGCGGCTCCCTCTCGGCGGCCGAGATCATCGCCGCCCTCTTCTTCTGCAAACTGCGCCTGGACCCCAAACGGCCGGACTGGCCAGAGCGCGATCGGTTCATCCTCAGCAAAGGACACGCCTCCGCCACGCTGTACGCCGCACTGGCCCGGCGAGGGTTCTTCCCCCTGGCAGACCTGCAGCGCTGGGGAGAACTGGACTGCCATTTGCAGGGCCACCCCGACCGTCTCAAGACGCCCGGCGTGGAGATGACGTCGGGCATCCTGGGACACGGGATCGCCATCGGCGCCGGGCTGGCGCTGGCCGCACGCATGGACAACCTGAACTGTGGGGCAGGCTTTCCAGCCTGCCGCTATCGGGTTTACGTCCTCCTGGGAGATGGGGAATGCCAGGCCGGCGTCGTCTGGGAGGGCGCGCTGGTGGCCGCCAAGTACCGGCTGGCCCACCTGACCGCGGTCGTGGACAACAACGACGTGCAACTGGATGGCCCCGTCCACGACGTCTTACCCCTGGAACCGCTGGCCGAAAAGTGGCGCGCTTTCAACTGGGCCGTGCTGGAGATCAACGGCCACGACGTGCGCCAGGTACTGGAGGCACTGGATACGGCGGGCGAAATCCACGACCGCCCGACGGTCATCATCGCGCACACGACCAAAGGCAAGGGCATCTCGTTCATGGAAAACGACGCGCGCTGGCACGGGATTGCACCAGACGAAGCCCAGTACGCCCAGGCACGCGCAGAACTGAGTGGGGCAGACTTTCCAGTCTGCCGCGGGGAGGCGTAACTATGCCGGAGATTTCGATGCGAGAAGGCTACGGACGGGCGCTGGCAGAATACGGGGCAGTCAATCCCGACGTCGTGGTCTTGGACGCCGATACGTCGAGTTCGACCCTGTCGTGCTTCTTTGCCCAGCGCTTCCCCGAGCGCTTCTTCAACGTCGGCATCGCCGAGCCCTGCATGGTGGACGTTGCGGTCGGGCTGGCGTTGGGAGGCAAGATCCCCTTCGCCAACGGCTTCGCCGCGCTGCTGTCGCTGCGTGCACTGGAACAGATCCGCACGTGCGTGTGCTATGCGCGCACGAACGTCAAGCTCGCCGCCAGTTATGCGGGCCTGTCGGACTACAAGGATGGCCCCACCCACTACTCAATGGCGGACATCGCGCTGATGCGGGCCTTGCCTGAAATGACGGTGATCGTCCCGGCCGACGCACTCGAGGCGGGCAAGTGGGTGCCGGTCGTGGCCGAATACGACGGGCCGGTCTACCTCCGCCTCAGCCGCGCCGCGACGCTGCCGGTACACAGCGATGGTCTCCAGGTCACAATTGGCAAAGGGATTACGCTGCGCGAAGGGAGCGACGTGACGATCGTCGGCACCGGCTCCATGGTGGGCCGGAGCCTGCTGGCAGCCGAGAGATTGGCGCTCGGTGGAATCAATGCCCGCGTCCTGGAAATCCATACGGTTAAACCGCTCGACAAGGAACTGCTCCAACAGGCCGCCGAGGAAACGGGCGCGCTGGTCACCGCCGAGGAGCATTCGATCATCGGCGGGCTTGGCGGAGCCGTGGCCGAGGCACTGAGCGAGAGCCGTCCTGTGCCCCTCGTACGTGTGGGCATTCCAGACGTGTTTACGCGGACGGCTCCCAGTCCTGAAGTGCTGATGGACGCCTACGGCCTAGCGGTGGAAGACGTCGTGTCCGCCGTCCGACAGGTTCTCGCACGGAAGTCCGACCGGCAGCGACGCTAACCGGTTTTGCGAAGGCTCGCAGCCCCCGTCCCGGGGGCGTCATCGGCAGGACATAAGGAGGAAGCAGCGAAATGAAAGTCGGGTTGTACAGCATCACATATCTGGGCGTCTGGTACGATGGCCCGGCCTTGAACTTTGAAGAGTTCGTGAAGCGAGCCAAAGCATACGGCTACGCCGGCATCGAACTCGACGGTAAGCGGCCGCATGGAAACCCGCTGGACCTGGACCCACGCACCCGCGAGCGGATGCGCAACGTCCTGGAGCGCGAAGGCATCGAGATCCCGTGCGTGGCCGCCAACAACGATTTCTCCAGCCCCATCCCGGAGCATCGCGAGTGCCAACTTCTGATGGTGCGCGAACTGGCGCGCCTGGCGGCCGATTTGGGCGCCAAAGTCGTGAGGCTGTTCGCGGCCTGGCCGGGCGTGGTGATGCGCGACGGGATCGCGACCTACGACCTGGTAGGGGGAAATTTCTACACGTTTGAGCGGCAGTTCCCCTACGCCACGCGGCTGGAACGCTGGAACCTGGTGAAGGAGTGCCTGAAGGAAGCGGCGGCCTTCGGCGAAGAATTTGGCGTCGTCATGGCCCTGCAGAACCACGCGCCCCTCATCCGCCACTGGAAGGACTGTTATGACCTGGTGCGGGAAGTGAATTCTCCGTGGCTCCAGGTCTGCCTGGACCTGCCCCTCCTGGGCCGCTATGACAGAGCATGGGTACGCCAGGCGGCCCTCACAGTGGGCGACCTGCAGGTCCACTCACACTTTGGCGGCGAGTTCTACCGCGACGGCGCGGGGCGGATACAACTCAAGCCGTGGTCGTTCGATCAGCCGCTGCCCGACTATGCCTACTTCATCCAATTGATGAAGGAGATTGGGTACGACGGCTATTTCTGCTACGAGTTGTGCCATCCCGTCCTGAGCGACGCTCACGAGCCGCTCGGCCTGGACTATGTGGACGAGCAGGCCCAACTCGCCCAGGAATTTCTGAGCACGCTGATCAAAGAAAACGCCTGAGGCAAATCGGCAAATCGGCAAATCGGCAAATCGGCAAATCGGCAAATCGGCAAATCGGCAAATCGCAGATCGCAAATCGCAGATCGCAAATCGCAAATCGCCACCTCCAACCTCCAATATCCAACCCCCAATCCCTGATCCCTGATCGCCAATAACCGATCACTCGTACCGCAGCGCGTCAATCGGGTTGAGGAGCGACGCCCGCCGGGCCGGGTAGATGCCGAAGAAGAGCCCCACCGCCGCCGAGAACGTCGTCGCCAGCACGACCGCCTGAGGCGTGACGACGGAGGAAAAGCCCTCGATCAGTGCAGAGATAGTCTCGGCTCCCAGCACACCCAAGGCAATGCCCGCCAGACCCCCCACCAGCGAGAGCGTCATCGCTTCGAGCAGGAACTGCCACAGGATGTCCCGTCGCCGCGCCCCCACCGCCTTGCGCAGCCCGATCTCCCGCGTGCGCTCCGTCACCGAGACGAGCATGATGTTCATGATCCCGATGCCGCCCACCAGCAGGCTGATGCCCGCGATGGCGCCCAGGAAGATCGTCAGCACGCCGGTGATCTGGCCAAAGACACTGAGGATGTCTGACTGGCTGACGACGGAAAAGTCGTCCTCGTCGCGAAAGTCAATGCCGTGCCGCTCGCGCAAGATCGCGGCGATCTGCTCCGAGGCTCCATCCATCCGATCTTCGCTGATTGCCTTGACCATGATGAGAGTGATGAGCTGCTCGCCTGACCGGCTGCGGGATGGGAACAGGCGCGTCTGCGCCGTCGTCAGCGGCACCAGGATGCGGTTGTCCGCGTCGCCAAACTCCGAGCCCCCTTTCGACCCCAACACGCCGATGACCCGGAAAGGAATGCCGTTGATCTTGATCGTCTGGTCCACCGGATATGGGTTGTCGGGGAAGAGTTCTTCGACGGGAGTCTGGCCCAGGACGGCAACCCGCGCCCGGCCGTTCAGGTCTTCCTGGTCAATGAACTCCCCCACCTCTGGGAACCAGTTGCGCACCTCGGCAAAGTCGGGCGTGACGCCCAACACCTGCCCGAGCATGTTTCGCCGCCCGGCAGTGACCGTGGCCGAGCGCAGTACCTGTGGAGACACGGCTGCCACGTCAGGTGCGCGGAGCGGGTCACTCAGCGCCAGCGCGTCTCCGTTGGTCAACTCTTCCGTCTCCGCCTGCGCCATCATGCCTGGCCCTCCTCCCTGGCTGGCTTCCTCCATTGAGCCGGGGAAGACGAAGAGCAAATTCGTGCCGATGCTCTGGAACTGTTCCTCGATGTAAACGGAGACCCCCGCGCCTGCCGACATCAGCGTGATGACGGCGCCGACGCCGATGATGATGCCCAGCATCGTCAACACAGAGCGCAACTTGTTGGCCGCCAGCGCGCGGAAGGCCAGCCGTACGCTTTCCAGGATGCTCATCCTTCCTCACCTCCTGCTACAGCCACCAGCGGTTCTGCCACGACCTCGTTGTGGGTCATGCGCCCATCGTACAGATGGAGAATCCGCCCGGTATGCCGGGCGATCATCGGATCGTGGGTCACCAGGATCACCGTGATCCCACGTTCCCGGTTCAATCCCTGCAGCACCGCCATCACCTCCGCGCCTGATTTGCTGTCCAGGTTGCCCGTTGGCTCGTCCGCCAGGATAATGGCCGGGCTGTTCACCAGCGCCCGCGCAATCGCCACCCGCTGCTGCTGGCCCCCGGAGAGTTCCGTCGGTGTGTGCTCCATGCGGTCCGCCAGCCCCACCGCCTCCAACGCCTGCCGGGCGCGTTCCTGTCGCTCTGTTCGCCCCGCCCCGGCGTAGACCAGCGGCAGTGCCACGTTCTCGAAGGCCGTCGTACGCGCCAGCAGGTTGAACGTCTGGAACACGAAGCCAATCTTGCGGTTGCGAATCTCCGCCAGGTGATCGTCGCCGAGGCGGCCGACGTCCTGTCCCTCCAGCAGGTACGTGCCCGAGGTAGGCTGATCCAGACAACCCAGCACGTTCATCATCGTAGACTTGCCAGAGCCGGAGGGACCCATGATGGCCACCATCTCCCCCACCTCTATCTTCAGCGAGACACCGTCCAGTGCGTGCACCTCTACCTGGCCCATCTGATATACCTTGCATATCTCCTGCAACTCGATCACCGGCACTGTCATCTGCGCCTCCTTGCCTTCATCACTGGCCTCCGAAGTTAAAAGGCATGGACCCCGGGACCCAGACGACGACGTCTCCTTCAGCCAGGCCATCGAGCACCTGCGCAACCCCTTCGTACCGCACGCCCAACTCCACGTCCACCCGCTCGATCTTGTCCCCCACCTTCCGGTCCACGTAGGTCTGCCCCGTGTTGCGGTCCACGCGCACCACCCAGGTGGGGACCGTCAACACGTCGGCCAGTTCCTCGACGATGACCGTCGCGTTGGCCGTCATGTCGGCCCGGATGGGAGCATCCGTGGGGGCCAGTCCGATGACGACGTCGTAATCCACCACGCCGCCCTGGAGTGTGGCCGCCGGGGCGATGCGCTCGACGGTGCCGGTGATAAGCGCGTCGGGGAGCGCATCCAGCGTCACCTGCGCCGTCTGCCCCTCGGCCAGCCGTGCCACGTCCATCTCGTCCACGCTGACGCGAATGCGGAAGCGGGAGGTGTCAACCAACGTGATCGCGGGCTTCCCAGACGAAGCCATCTCGCCGGCTGTGGCATTGATTTCCGCGACGAGGCCATCGAAAAGCGCGCGCAACGTGGCGTTCTCCAGCGAGAGTTGCGCCTGTTCCAGCGCCGCCCGTGCCTGCGCAACCCGCGCCTGGGCCGCAGCGATTTGCGCGTCGGCCGCACCGGCCAGCAGCAGGTCGAGTTGCGCCTGTGCCGCATCCCGCTGCGCGGCCGCCGTCCACACGTTGGCCTGCGCCGCCCGCACCTGGTTAGCGTCCGCCCCGGCCAGCAGCTCGTCCAGGCGGGCCTGTGCCGCCGCCAGCGCCTCGTTCGCGGCGTAGAGATCATAATTCGCCTGCTCTTTCCGCTTTTCGTCCTGCTTGTCGGTCCGGTCGTACGCCATCTGGGCCACCTTCTGTTGCAAGATGGCCGAGGACAGGTCGGCTTCGGCAGCCGCGATTTGTGCGCCGGTAGGACCGGCTTTGAGTCCGTCGAGATTGGCCGCCGCCGCGCTCACCTGAGCCTGTACAGCGCGCAGATTGGCCTCCGCCGCTGCGACTTCCTCCGGCCGCGGCCCGGCCCTGAGTTGCGCTAACTGTGCCTCGGCCGATGCCAGCGCCGCCTGTGCCTGTCGTACCTGCAGCGCCAACGGATCGCTGTCCACCCGCGCCAGTACGTCACCTGCTGCCACCGTGTCCCCTACCTCTACCACCACCTCGACCACCCGGCCGGGCGTCTCGAACGCCAGGCCGACGCGGGCCTGTGGCTCGACGCTGCCGCTGGCCGAAACGGCCACGCGCAGCGTCCCCCGTTCCACGGCGGCAGAGCGAGTCTCTCCCTCTGGCTGTACCGCCGGCCGTGACCGCCAGGCAATCGCGCCGATCACCACCGCGATGAGAATGGCACCTACTATCACATAGAGCGTCGTGCGCTTCATGGCTACTTCTCCACCTACCCCTCATTGACTCCCCAGGTCGAACGGCCCGGACTCTGGAACCCACACGACGACGTCCCCTTCAGCCAGGCCGCCGAGCACCTGGGCGACCCCTTCGTACCGCACGCCCAACTCCACGTCCACCCGCTCGACCTTGTCCCCCACCTGCCGGTGCACGTAGGTCTGCCCGGTGCTGCGGTCCACGCGCACCACCCAGGTGGGAATTGTCAACACGTCAACAAGTTCTTCGACGACGACCGTCGCATTCGCCGTCATGTCGGCCCGAATGGGAGCATCAGTGGGAGACAGCCCGATGGCGACGTCATAGTCAACCACGCCGCCTTCGAGTGTGGCGACCGGCGCGATGCGCTCGACGGTGCCGCTGATGAGCGCATCGGGGAGTGCATCGAGCGTTACCTGCGCCGTCTGCCCCTCGGCCAGCCGTGCCACGTCCATCTCGTCCACGCTGACGTGCACGTGGAACCGGGAGGTATCGAGCAATACGATGGCTGGCAGCCCGGCTGAGGCCATCTCGCCAGCCGTAACGCTGCAAGTGGCGACGACGCCGTCGAAAGGCGCCCGTAGTGTAGCACGTTCCAGCGCGAGTTGTGCCTGTTCGAGCGCGGCCTGCGCCTGTGTAACCTGTGCCTCAGCGTCGGTGACCTGCGCGTCGGTCGCACCGGCCAGCAGCAGATCGAGCTGCGCCTGGGCCGCATCCCGCTGCGCCGCCGCCGCCCACACGTTGGCCTGCGCCGCCCGCACCTGGTCGGCATCCGTCCCTGCCAGCAGTTCGTCCAGGCGGGCCTGCGCAGCGGCCAGGCGCTTGTCGGCGGCCTGGAGATTGTAGCGCGCCTGTTCCTCGGGATCGCCCAGGGCCGGGCAAATCTCCCGCCTTTCGCCCGTCGGCAGGGTAAACGCCACACACGTCAACGTCAAGTCGTGCATGTCCAGGGCTGCTTTCTGCTGCGAAATGGCCGAGGCCAGGTCGGCCTGGGCAGCCGCGACCTGTGCGTCCCCAGGGCCGCCTTCGAGCCCGTCGAGATTGGCCGCCGCCGCGCCTACCTGGGCCTGCACAGCGCGCAGGTTGGCTTCCGCCGCCGCGATTTCCTCCGGCCGTGCTCCGGCCTGCAGTCCACCCAGTTGTGCCCCGGCCAACGCCAACGCCGCCTGTGCCTGTTGCACCTGTAGCGTCAACTGCCTGGGGTCGAGCCGTGCCAACACGTCACCCGCTTTGGCCACGTCCCCCACTTCGACCGCCACCTCGGCCACCCGGCCGGCTGTCTCGAACGCCAGGCCGACGCGGGCCTGTGGCTCGACGCTGCCGCTGGCCGAAACGGCCACGCGTATCGTCCCCCGTGCCACGACGGCGGAACGGCTCTCCGCCCCCGGCCGGGCGACCGACCGTGACCGCCAGGCGAGTGCACCAATCACCACCGCGATGACGACGACACCCGCTATCACGTAGAGCATCGTGCGCTTCATTGTTCCCTCTCTATTTGTGACCCAAGTTCAAAGATGACCAGGGTCACATTATAGACAATGTGGGGGAAATGTCAAGGGGAAATTTGTGCCAGACGCCCACCGGGTTTATAATCACCGTATGCATCACGCATTAGGCATTACGAATTACGCAGAGGTGCCCCATGAGACGCTTTGTGCGCGAAGTCGCTTTCCGGCTGACGCGGCGTGACCTGCTGCGGTTCCTCGAAGATCACGAGGATGACCTGCTGCGCATCTTCCGCGAGGAGATGGAGAAACTCGACGAGCGGATGCCGGAGGAACAGATGTTCATAGACATCCACATGGTGCCGCTCGGCGAAGAACTGCTGCGAGCCGTATTGGCGACGTTGAAGCGCTTCCTGCTGGAGACCTGAGACTACCTGCCTAGCGCAGCCCGTACGGCAGCGCCGGCGTCCAGAAACCCGCATCCGTAGACGTTGTTGGGCACACCCGCCACGCCGCCACAGGCGCAGACTGGATTGACCATCAGTGCGGCGAATTGCCCTTCGGGTACCTCGTCCTGGACCGTGCAAGCATTCTCGACCGGCCTGGGCACCGCCGTCTGGCAGATCAGCCTCTCCGTCGCGTCAACGTCGCCGATGAGCGCGGGCTCAGCCGACCACAAGAGCGCCACCAGCCCCGCCACGTGCGGTCCGGCCATCGAGGTCCCGCCCGCGTAGCCGTAACCACCGCCAGACACACTCGAACGCACCTGCTCACCCGGTGCCGTAACGTCAGGCTTGACCAGACCATCCGCCGGGCCTCGGCTGCTGAAGCCGACGATTTGCCCCTCATTCGTCGCCGCGCCGACAGAGAAGACGGTGTCATAGTTGGCTGGTGGCGCGGTCACCGTGCCACAGGCCGGGCCGTCGTTGCCCACGCTGACGACCATCATGATCCCCGCCGCTCGCAGCGCCTCGACTGCGGGCACTAACGTGTCCGGGAGGCAGCCTTCAAAGCCGGGACAGCCCCAGGAGTTATTGACCACGTGGGGAGCCTGACCCACGTTTCCATCGGTGAACGGGTCGCCTCCGTGCGGGTATGGAGCGAGGAAAAACTCGGTGCACTCGGCATAAGCCCCCGGATTCCCAAAGCCGCGCCGCATGTTGCGACACCCGATCCACCGCGCACCCGGCGCCACCCCTGTACGGTTGCCTGCACCGTCGTCCCCCAGCACAGTCCCCATCGTGTGCGTACCATGCGAATCGTCGTCAAAAGGAACGGCCGCGTGGTCCCACGCGTCGTGCCAATTGTAATCGTGGTCCGCGTTCTGGCCGTCCCAGCCCCGATAATGAGCCTTCAGCGCAGGGTGGCTCCAGTCGTAGCCCGTATCCTGCCCGGCCACGACGACACCATCGCCCGTCACCCCCACTGCCCACGCTGCATCGGCGTGGATGGCCGCCAGGTTCGGCTGTACCTCCTCGACCGGCTTGTCGTCCGCGCCGTAGGGGAGCGGAATGCGACGGGGATATTTTCGCACGTTGGGGTTGAGCAGCACCTGCGCAACCCCCGGCCTGCCCGCCAAGCGGCGCATCAACCAGCGGTGCCCATCCACGCGGATCATGTTGATGATGTAATAGGGGCGATAAGGCGCCCCCAGCATCTCCAGTTCAGCCCGCAGTGGAACCTGTGTGCGCTGAGCGGTTTCAACCAGCGTCTCGTAGACGTACTGCAGCCTCGACTCCCGCTCGGGGATCGTCCGGGCAGCGCTCAGGTCGGCCTGCTCCGCCAGGATGATGAGGAAACCGTCGTTGGCAAAGCCGGGCTCGCCGGCGCAGGCGTACAACCCACCCCACGTACCCCACAGCGCGAGCAGTGCCAGCGCAGCAGCGACCAGCCGGACCCAGGTGGGCACCTTCGCACGGTCGCGTAACGCCAACAGCAGCCGCCGTCCCCCCCACAACGCCAGCCCCGCCGCGACTGTGATTACGATGACGACCGTGTGGCTGAGAATGTGCTGCGGCTCGGGGAGCCCTTGCGCCAGCATATCGCGAGGGTCCACAAAGAGGAGCGGTACAACGCGGTAGCAGAAAGCCACCGGCAACAGAGGGCAGATACCGCCCTCTCGGGCGCGCAGTTCGGTGAGCAGAAGCGCCAGCGGCACCAGGGAGATGCCCGCCCCCAACGCGCCCCAGTCGGCCGCCGGGAGAACCCCACCCAGTGTAAACAGTCCATACAGTATGATCGTCATCAGTGCTGCAGCCCATGGCCGGGCGAACGTGGACGTCAACAGACAGAAAACCACTCCCCAGAAAATCAACACCTGGGGCACCGCCCACGCCAGCGCCTGGAAGGCCACGCTCAGGCTCGTCAAGCTATCGCCCAGTGCACCGGTCACAGGCCAGGGGACGGTCACCAGCGCCGCCACAGCCAACGCAAGCAAGAACGTCGTCAGGGCAAAGCGGTCGAGCCCCAACCACGCACGCAGAGAACGCCCGGCAGCCCCCGCCAGGCGCGGGGCCAACCAACCGGCCAGCAATGCGTAGGGGACGAGAACCCCTAACCGCAGCACAGCAGTCCAGGCATCCTCCCCGTGGAGCGCAGGAGTCGAGCCTCCAGGAGACACAGCCCGCACTGCCGCATCGAGCACGACGTAACCGGCAATGGCCGCCAGCCCCGCCGCGACGGCCGCAGCCGCCTCCCAGCCAGGCCGGCGGCGGGTGAGCCACGCCACACCGGCGAAGGGCAATAGCAACAACACGGCCGTGATCCCGATCGCGACTGCGGCCACCACGCCCGGCACAACTGTTTTGCCCAGCGTCCTATCGGTCAAGAACATCACCCCGACCGGCACTACACCTGACCATAGCAGTATAGAGACAATCGCAACCGCCTGGCCACAGCCGGTGCGCTTTACCTCCATCCCTCCGTCCATAGGAAACCTCCGCTTTGATGCCCGATGCTTGATGCTCAATACGTGGTGTTCTATGCCCGACCCGAGCCCGGGTCTGGCATCCTGATTATAGGGCAGGGCACAGTTCCACACAAGTTCCAAGCCATATCCGATTTGCAGCACAGCGCAAAGTGCGGTAGAATGAGGGCAGGAGGTAAGCGATGCCCAGCCCGTTCCCTGGAATGGACCCCTACCTGGAGGAGCCTGTCCGCTGGCCGGATGTACATCAACGGCTGATCACGTATATCGCCGACGCGCTCCAGCCCCAGATACGGCCGCGCTACCACGCCCGCATGGGCGAACGAGTATACATCCTGCAGCCGCCCCAGATGATGTACCCGGACGTCATCCTGACCCGGCAGCCCATCCGGGAATCCGCGCCGGTTGATCTGGCCATGCAGACGGCCACAGTGATAGCGGTCGAAGAGGGCTTGGACATGCCCACCATCCTCGTCCTCCCGCCGGTCGAACACCGGGAGCCATGCGTCGAGATCGTCCACGCCGCCGGCGAAAAAGTGGTGACGGTCATCGAGGTGCTCAGCCCGGCCAACAAGACGCCGGGGGAGGGGCATCGCCTCTACTACCGCAAACAGCAGGAGATCCTGGACAGCCCGGCGCACCTGATCGAGATTGACCTGCTTTCGCAAGGGCTGCACACGGTGGCGATCTCGGAGGAAGGGCGGGCCTCCCTGCCGCCGCACCGCTACCTGGTCAGCGTGAAGCGAGCACCCGAGCGGTATCGTTTCGAGGTGCATCCTGTTCCACTACAGCGCCGCCTGCCCCGCGTCCGCGTCCCGCTGCGGGAGCCTGACCCCGACGTGACGCTGGACCTGCAGGCCGTGTTCACGCTAGGGTACGACAAGGGCGGGTACGCAGACTTCCTGAACTACCGGCAACAGCCACCTGTAGCGCTTTCGCCAGAAGAGGCGGCGTGGGTAGATGGTCTGCTGAAAGGGAAGGGTCTACGTACGCCATAAAGCGCAGCGAATGATCATTTGCAATTGCCATGTCATACCCACTGGGAAAGTTACCCACCGGGCACCTGGCACGTCTGTTGGCCCGCCACGCTCTCTCTGACCCGCGCGTTGTCCTGGGGCCCGGCATAGGGCGCGACGCTGCCGTCATCTCTTTTGGCGACCGGTACCTGGTCGCCAAAACTGACCCGATCACCTTTGCCAGCGACGCAATCGGCTGGTACGCCGTCCACGTCAATGCCAACGACGTTGCCTGTACCGGCGCGACGGCGCGCTGGTTCCTGGCCACACTGCTGCTGCCCGAAGGACAGGCCGCCCCTCGACGGGTAGACACCATCTTCGATCAGATTACTGGCGCTTGTGCAGAGCTGGGCATCGAGTTAGTGGGCGGGCACACCGAGATCACCTACGGGCTCGACCGTCCGGTCGTCCTGGGCTGCATGCTGGGCGAGGTGACGCCAGAGCGACTGGTGCGGCCCGACGGGGCCAGGCCCGGCGACGCGCTGCTCCTCACCAAGGGCATTGCTGTGGAAGGAACGGCCATCATTGCCCGGGAAAAGGCAGGCCATCTGGCGGGAGTAGATGGATCGCTGCTACAACGATGCCGGGGGTTTCTGTACGACCCTGGCATCAGCGTCGTGCGCGATGCGGCCGTCGCGACGGCCGCGGGGGCCGTGCACGCCATGCACGATCCCACCGAAGGCGGGCTGGCGACCGGGCTGTGGGAACTGGGCGAAGCGGCGGGGGTCGGGCTGGAAGTGGACGAGGCGGCCATTCCGCTCCTACCGGAGACACGAACGTTGTGCGCGCGGCTGGGGCTGGACCCACTGGGGCTGATCAGTTCTGGCGCGTTGTTGCTGGCGGTCGCCGCCGGAGACACTGCGGCGATCCTGGCCGCACTGGAGAGAGCCGGCATCGCCGCCGCACACATCGGGCGGGTGGTTGAGCGAGAACGGGGCATCGTGTTGCGGAACGCGACCGGTGAACGACCGTTACCTTGCTTTGGGCGGGACGAGATCACGCGACTATTTGAGAGGTCAGGATGACATTGGATTTCGCTACCAAAGGCACGCTCCTCTATCTGCTCGCCTGCGAGTTAGCGTCCACGCTGGACCTGGAAGACGTGTTCGGCCGGGTGCTCCGGGTGATGATGGAGATCGCAGGAGCAGAATTCGGCTTCATCTTCCTGCTCGATCCTGCCGGCCACGTCACCCGCCAAATCCCCGCCCGCCCCGACGTCAACGCGCAGGTGTTCGCTCAGGCCGCGGCCCAGGTGACGGACAAAGGCCTGGCCGCGTGGGCCATCCGGAACGGCAAAATAGCCCTGGCCTCCGACGTCCAGGCCGATGCACGCTGGGTCCACCTGCCGGACGCTGTCGAGGAGATCGGCTCCGCCATGGCTGTCCCACTGATCCACCGGGTGCGCGTCAACGGGGTCGTCGTCCTCCTGCACCGCCAGCAGCGATTTTTCACCCAGTCTCACGTCAGGCTGGCAGAAGTCATCGCCCGTCAGGCCGCCATCGCCGTGGAGAATGCCCGTCTCCACGCCGAGGTCCAGCAAGAGCGTTCCGCGCTGCACAACCTCATCTCAGGGCTACCGGAGCCGACCATCCTGGCCGACGAAACGGGTCGTGTGACCTTTGCCAACGAGGTCGCCATGGAGGTATTGGGGATCAGCGAAGTGGGCCAATCCCTGGCCGCGCTGATGCCCCAGGAACAGGTGGAAGAACTGATTGCCAAGGCTACGACCACGGGCCGTTCTCAACGGATGGAGATCATGGCCAGGGACGGGCACATCTTCGACGCCAAGTTCGCACCCGTGGCAAACCTGGGCGTAGCGATCTGCCTGAGCGACATCACCTACCTGAAGCAACTGGACAAGATGAAGTCCCAGTGGCTCACGACCACCTCCCACGATCTCAAAAATCCATTGGCCCTGATCCACGGATTTGCCCAGTTACTGACCGAGGAAACACTATCTGCGGATGGACTGCGCTGCGTGCGCGGGATTCTCTCCGGCGCGGAGAAAATGCAGGCACTGGTGAACAGCCTGTTGGACCTGGAACAGATTGGCGCTGGGCTGTGCCACGGAGGAGAGCAAAGCGAAGTAGGCCCGGTCATTACCAGCGTCGTCCAGGACTTGCAGCCACGGGCAGTCGAAAAGGAACAGAGCCTGACGGTCAGCCTCCCGGTTGGACTGCCCGCCGTGCAGACTGACCCCTTACGGCTGGAACAAGTGGTGAAGAACCTGCTGGACAACGCCATCAAGTACACCCAGCGGGGGGGGCACATCCACGTAGATGCAAAGAGCCAGGATGGCGGGGTCATGGTACGAGTTCGCGACGATGGGCCGGGCATCCCCAAGGTCGCCCGCTCCCGGCTGTTCGAGCGCTTCTTCCGCGTGGGCAGCCGGGCCACCATCGAACAGGAGGGCACCGGCCTGGGCCTGTCCATCGTGCGCGCGATTGTCGAGGACTGCGGCGGCAAGGTGGGCGTCGAGAGCGAAGAGGGCCAGGGCAGCACCTTCTGGTTCTGGCTGCCGGAGGCAAAACCCCTTTCGGAGACCCCGGCAGCAACCCCGGCTATAGCCGGTCCTTGACCGAGCCACCACCCGCTGTGGCCGGTCGCCTGACCGCTTGCTGTGGCCGGCCTTCCGGCCGAGCCACCCTGGTGACCAGAATGATCACGGATCTACGTTCAGGACTGGTGCTGGCCGCCGTGACAGCCTGGCGGCAGGTGCTCCAACTGGGCCCCTACGTGGCTGCTGGCATCCTCGTCGCCGCACTGCTTGGCCAACTCGACCTGCCCCGCCGCTGGGGACGTTGGCTGAGCCACAGTGGCCCAGGAACAGTGCTGGGAGCCGCCTGCCTGGGCGGAGTCTCGCCGCTGTGTACATACGGCACGGTGCCGGTGCTGGTCGAACTCCTGCGCGGCGGTGCGTCGCCCGGCCCGGCATTGGCTTTCCTGGTCGCCTCCTCACTCCTCAACCCCCAGTTATTCATCGTCATGCTCGGCGGGCTGGGGCTGCGCCTGGCGCTGGCGCACGTGGCGGGCGTGTTGTGCCTCAGCCTGCCGGTAGGGCTGCTGGCCCGGCGGCTAAAGCCGGAGACTTTCCTGAGTGCAGAGATACTCGCGCCCTCCTTCCCCACCCCCACCCTCTCCCCTTCCTCCCAAAATTGGGAGGAAGGGGAGGGGCGAAGGGGAGGGGATAGAGGGCTATTCCACTCCCTCCTGCGCCTCACCGAGACGGTGGGCCTGTATTTTGTCGTCGGCGTGACCCTGGCCGCCCTGGTACAGATACTGATCCCTGCCGCATGGATCTCGTCGCTCCTGGGCGCGCGTCGCTGGTACGGCGTGTTGCTGGCCGGCATCCTGGGCGTCCCGTTCTACGCCTGCGGCGGCGGCGCGGTGCCGGTCATCGCCGGGCTGTTGGCCCAGGGGATGAGCCCCGGCGCGGCGTTGGCCTTCTTCCTGGCCGGGCCGGCCACGCGGCTGACGGCACTGGCCGCACTCGGTACGCTCCTCAACCGGCGAGCGCTGATTATCTACGTGGCATACATTGTCGCAGGAGCGGCGCTGGCGGGGACTGTACTCAATCTGGTGCTGGGGGCTTGAGGGTGTGTTGTGTCCCGCCTACTGCCGCTCCTCCCACAGATTGATCCTGCCAGGGATATGCTCTCTATACCACGCCACCTCTTTCTGCAGGCCCTCTCTCAGCGTAGTAGTCGGGTTGTAGCCCAGTATATTCCGCGCTTTCTCGATATTGGCGTGTGTCTTCAGTTGATCGCCTGGGCGTCTGGGCTTGACGCTTATCCTGGCTCGTTTGCCAATGATGCCTTCCACGGTTTTGATCCCCTCTGCCGTGGTGAGCACCACGTCTGTTCCAATGTTGAAAATCTCACCGCTGCACCTGTCAAAGTTGTGTAAAACCGCAACCATCCCATCCACGATGTCACCCACGTAGGTGTAACTGCGCAGATGATCTGCGCTGCCTTCATAGAGCGGGAATTCCCTGTCTTCGAGTATGGCACCAATCAGCCTGGGATACAGTTTCTCCGGCCGCTCCCGTGGCCCGTACACCGAGAACAGCCTGAGCGAGCAAGCCGGGAACCCCTGATCGCGCGCGAACGCGAGGACGAGCTGCTCAGCGGCGAGCTTGGTGACGCCGTAGTACGACGTGGGTCTTGGCTCTGCCGACTCATTGCCGGTGGCGTCTGTCCCGTAGACGGACGAGGTAGAGACGTTGATGAACCCCTTGAACGAGGAGGAGCGCTTCAATGCCTCTGACAGCCGGTGTGTGGCAACAACGTTGTTTCGCATATACGTGTCGAATGTGACCTGGGCGGATATCCCAGGCTGTGCGGCGGCGTGAAAGACGATCTCGACGTCCTCGACGGCTGAACTGAGCTCATCTTCTGCCAGATCGAGCGGCAGACAGGCAACACCCTTGGCCCTTATCTGCTCCACATTGAGCGCTTTCAGTGCTATGGCATAGTAGTCAGTCAGGCAGTCAACGCCTCGCACTTGGTGTCCCAGCGCGGCCAGGCGCTCGGACAAATGCGAGCCGATGAAACCCGCTGCTCCTGTCACGAGGATATTCATCGCACTTCTCTCAATCAAACCACCGCTTGCCCTTCGAGGATCAAAGCCGGGCGCGGCAAGGTCTTAACCTCGCGGTTGATACGTTCTCCCAATTGCGCTTCAGCTATTTCAAGGTCGTAACGGGCCTGGAGACGCACCCACACCGCTGCGCTTGTACCAAAATACCGCGCCAACCGCAGTGCAGTGTCGGCCGTAATCGCTCGTTGCCCGCGTACGATCTGGCTAATCCGCAAGGGAGGGACGCCAATATCCTTGGCCAACCGATATTGGCTTATCCCTAACGGCTTCATAAAGTCTTCCAACAAGACTTCACCAGGATGCACAGGAGGCAATCTTTCTTCCATAACCTTAACCTCTCGCGTCTAGCACCCCTGCCTTCATTCAGAGGGTGCGTCCTGATACGTGAGGCCGTACCCGCAGGGGAAGAGCGGGTTCTCGGAATCGTAGGGCAAGTCCTCCTTCTGCTTCCTGACGGCGTCCATCGAAGACGGCATTTCAAACGGCAGCCTTCCCGCAGGCGCGAAACCTCCAAAGATCACGTCGAGCACTGCCCCGTCGCTGGCCCCAAAATCGGCCAGCAGCCCGGCGCATTTCTCCGCGATCTCGGGGAGCACTGCCGGACGATCCAGATAGATGTCCACGATGGTGGGCACCCTCTCCAGAATGCTCAGGATGCGCGCCTTTTCGTTGCCCTTGAAATCCAGGTCTCCCGCGTGGAAGTGGCGCTCGAGGAATCCCTCCCGCTGTTCATAGGGAGCGTCCAGCCGCAGGATCGCCACGTCAGCCTCTTCGACGCTTTCGACGACCTGCCCGTATCTGCCGGCCACCTCCGGGTCCACGTTCTCGACGTAGATCTTGGGCTTACCCTGTATCGGCAGGATCATACCACCGGGGGTCTCGCTGTTCTTCAACAGCACGATGGATTTCCGCTGGGCGATCTCCCCGGCCTGCCGGAATGCGTCGCTGCCGACGATCCTCTCGGCCGCTTCCGGGTCCACGTACGGATGGTCGAACAGCCCTAACCTGAACTTGTCCCTGAGCAACCGGCGGACGGATGCGTCAATCCTGGCCTCAGCGATCTGGCCGCTCCTGACCAGGCCGACGATGACGTCAGGGCAAGACTCTCCACCGAACTGGTCTACGCCCGCCTCCAGCGCTTTTCTGGCGCGCTCTTCGACGCTCAGGCCTTCTACCCCCCAGCATTTTGCCTCGATCAACTCGCGTCCGAGTACCTTGACCGGTGTCAGGAGCATCCAGTCCGTACAGACGACGCCATCGAACCCGTACTTCTCGCGCAAGAGCCCGCTGATGACGTCCTTGTTAAAGCCGAACCCGACCTCTTCGATCGGCAGCCCGACCGGCATACCGTAGTAGGGTATGATGTGGGCCGTGCCGGCCTTGAACGCGGCCTCGAACGGCATCAGGTGGTAGTCGAAATTGCCTCCAGGATACACCTGTTCTTTCCCGTAGGCAAAGTGCGGGTCCTCGCCATCCTTTTGGGGGCCGCCTCCCGGAAAATGCTTCGTCATACACGCGACGCTCTCGGGCCCCAGCCTGTCGCCCTGGAAGCCCTTGACGTAGGCAGCCACCATCCGAGAAGCGAGTGCCGCGTCCTCGCCAAACGTGCCGCTGATGCGTGCCCAGCGGGGCTCCGTTGCCAGGTCTGCCATCGGATGCAGCGCCGTGCGGATGCCCACCGCCAGGTACTCTTGCCTGGCGATGTCGCCGAACTCTTCCACGAGTCCAGCATCTCCAGTCGCAGCCAGCCCGATCGGCTCGGGCCATTGGGAGAACTTGCCTGCCATCATACTCGTGGCCGGGTTCTTGGTGAACGCGTGGCGCGGGTCAGACGAAACCGTCACCGGGACACCCAGGCGGGTACGTTCCGCCAGTTTCTGGAGCCGGTTGTGCCATTCGGCCATCTGTTTGGGGTGCGCGACCTCGTACACGTTAAAGTGGTTGATCAAGCGCCTGACGACCAGGTCGGAAGTCGGAGCGGGGCTGAGCGGGCCAACCTTCTCCAGCAGGCTGCCATCCTCGTTCATCCCGATCATCGTGTGGAACATCAGCCCGGCTTTCTCTTCCAGCGTCATCTGGGAGAGCAAATCCTCGACCCGCTCGTCAATCGGGCGGCGGCTGTCTTCGTAAGGATCTAAGCGGCCGTTCTTGTTCAGGTCACGAAAGGTGAAACCATCCATATGATTACCTCCTCGAGTGTCCAACTCTGCTATGCCCTCTCGTAAACCACCTTCCCGCCGACCATAGTCAGATCAACGGTGGCCTGCACGAGGTCTTTTGGTTTGAGCGTATACGGGTCTTCTGTCCAGACGATCAGATCGGCCAGTTTGCCGGGTTCGAGCGAGCCTTTGACGTCTTCTTCGAAGTCGGCGTAAGCGCCGCCCATGGTGTAGGCGCGCATGGCCTCCTCAATCGTCAGGCACTGCTCCGGGCCTATCACGACGTTGCTGGCCGTGACGCGGGCGAGGGCGGCCGCCAGGATGAATTGCGGCTGCCACCAGGGCATGGTCGGCGCGTCGGAACTGAGAGAAAGGGGCACGCCCATATCGAGCCAGGTGCGGGTCGGGACGATGCGTGCGGCTCGTTCCTCCCCCCACATTTCCCGTAAAGAATCGCCCAGCAGTCGAATGGCGTGCGGCTGTGTGGAAACCACCACCCCCAAATCGCGGGTGCGTTCCAGCGCCGCGTCGGTGTTCAGCACGGCGTGCTCCAGCCGGTGACGGGGAGCGGGCCGCGGGGCTTTGTTCATGGCGTACTCAATGGCGTCCAGCGCCAGGTCCACGGCCGCGTCGCCGACGACGTGGAAGGCGCACTGATAACCAGCCGCGTGCAACGCGCTGACCGCCTCTTTCAATTGACCCGCGTCCCAGGTGGCAAGATTCCAGGCCAGACCTGTGTGAGGCTCGTGCGTATAGGCGGCGGCCGCTGCACCATCTACCAGGAATTTGAACCCGCCGAAGCGCAGGGTTTCGTCCTCGTAACGCAGCGCCTCGATCTCTTCCGCCCTCCCTGCCAATTCCTGGTAGTATTCGATGGTGTTGAGAATGTAACCGCGAATGGTCATCTCGCCGCGCCGGGCCACATCGAAATAGGCCTGCATTTTATTGACGCCGCGGGCATTGACGTCCCCGAAGGAAGTAACGCCGACCGCGGCGAATTTGGCCTGGGGAGTGATAGTAGCCTGCTCCATGATATCCTGCGTGAGCACTTCCTCTGTCCACAAGCGCCGGAATACGTCCATGGCGGCGTGGTTGACCAGCGCGCCGGTCGGATCGCCCTGGTCGTCGCGGACGATGAGGCCGAACCTGGGATTGGGAGTGGCAGCGGTTACCCCGGCCAGGTTCAGCGCATAGGAATTGACCGCCCCCATGTGCCCACCCTGATTGATCAGCATCACCGGGTGCTCCGGCGAGACCGGATCCAGATCGTACTTGTCAGGATAGCGGCCTTCAAAGGCGATGTATCCCTGGGCGATCACCCACTTGCCGGGCGGGGTGCGGGCACACCCTGCGGCGATGCGGGCCTGCAAATCGGTGATGGTTTTGACCTCCGGCGGGTTGATGTCAATATAAGCCGTGCCGGTCAGCCCCATGGCGCTCAGGTGGTTGTGAGCGTCTACAAAGCCGGGAGTCAGTGTGCGGCCGCGCAGGTCAACCATGTGGGTCTGCGGGCCAGCCAGCGCCTGGACATCCGCGCCGGTGCCGGTTTGCAGGATGCGAGAGCCAGAAATGGCGATAGCCTGGGCGATGGTATTGGCCGAGTCTATGGTGACAACTCTGCCATTATAGAAAATCGTGTCAGCAGCAGAGCCGGAGGGCAAAGTGGGCATCGTGCGCGGCGTGGCGGTTGGGCCAGGGGTGACGGTTGGGCCGGGGGTCGCGGTTGGGCCGGGGGTCGCCGTCAACTCCAGCAACGGTTGCCCCCTGCCACAGGCCAGCGCTGCCCCGCCCAGGGCGGCAACGAGTTTAAGAAAGTCACGGCGGGCAAGGAATTGCTTGCTTTTGGTCATCGTTTTACCATCCTCCTTTGCCTTCGGAGATTTTTATGAATGTGTTTTGAACTGTGTCAGTGTGTCGTACAGAAGCGTGACGAACAGGTCCAAATGCTTGGCGATCCTTGCGGGGAAGCTTCCGTCAATATAACTGAGGGTGTCATATTCTGTATGCCGGATCTCGCCCTCCTCACCAAACTCTGGAGCCACCTGGGTCAGACCGTCTTCCTCTCCCAGGTTCCAATTCGTGGCCTCGAAATAGGCGAAAGGGACACCCGCTTCCTCGAACGGGCCATAATCCGCACAGTCACAGGGCGTCCCGTCAGGCTCATCCAGGTTGTCTCCAGGCTGTGTCTCCATGTCAAAACCCTTACTCTGCGCAAACTCCAAAATCCAATCTCGGACAACGCCGGCCGGCCCCGCTTCGCCATACACATAGGCGATATCGCCAGCGATCAGGCTGTCCAGATTGATCATGCCAACCGTGTTTTGGATGTCAGATGCGTTCATCTGGTCGGCATAGTAGCGCGACCCGTCCAGGTCCACTTCTTCAGCGCCAAAGGCAATAAACCGGATGGTGTATGGGGTCTGGATGTCTTTGATCTTTTCGGCCGCCTCTAACATCACTGCCACTCCCGAAGCATTATCGTCGGCCCCTGCTCCGGCATCAACCGAATCATAATGCGCACCAACGATGATCTCCCTGGGCGACAAGCCCGTTTTGACGGCGATCACATTCGCGGAATTTAGGGTGGCCTCTTCATCCTCGTCCTCTGTCGTAAAGGAAAAAGGTTGCAGTTGGGTGACGTACCCGTATGCCTCGAAAGCGGCTTCGATGTATTCGGCGGCTGTCGCCTCATCTGGCGTACCGGCCACCCTGGGACCAATGGTTTCGGAGAGGGCCACGATGTGCCGACGGGCAATCAGGCCGTTGGCCATCGTTGGTGTCGGCCTGGGCGCCTGTGTGGGGGGATTGATTGCCACCCCGTTGACGGTGGTGGCCGTCGGAAGAGGGGTGCCCGCGCTCCAGAGTCCACAGGCAGGCAGGATCAGGAGGCACGCCACTAGTAGAAAAAGGTTTCTTAAAGATACACTCATTTTTACTCCTCTCTAACTCCGGCGCGACAACTGTGATTCCGCCGCACTGGATGCCTGTTACGTGGCTTCCTGGCAGTTACCGTTCGACTGAGCTCAGGGTGAAGCCCTGGCAGACCCTCGGAGCATTCCCTCCTTGCGCGCTCTCTTTCACACCTCCCCAGCTTGCCCTGAGTGTAGCCGAAGGGTTGCCAGGGACGCATGTGGGCGGCTTTTATGAGTGCTCATCCATTCACTGCGCCGCCCCCTAATACCCAGACTAACCATGATGTAACAGAAGCCACAATTGTGTACAGCGAGTTGCCTGAAAGTCCGACAATTGCTGCTACCCAAGAGTGGGCAGGCATATAGGGGGACAGAAATGGCGAAGCCATCATTGCCTTCACCTTCTCTTTGCGTTTGAGCGCCTCCAGAAGTATTACTAGTCCAATGGGTATAGACCTCGGCCACAGGCTCGTATTGGTAGGCGTAAGTACGATGCTGGATTTCGTGAACATGGCTGTTCCAAAGGCGGCAAAAGAAATTGCTACCAGGACTACCAGGGGCGCAAATGTAATTGCTAACTTCCTTGCCCCGCCTGCTTTCCAGGCTTCATAAGCAATAAATACAGTAACACCGATGCCTATTTGCGGCTTTGCCATAAGCAATATGACCGCTAGCCAGGGTGGCACCACAAGACCAAACATCACAAGCCAGTCAATTTGCCCGTAAATCAGCCCATACACAACCGGGTACGAAACAATAATAGCAACCACATCGAACAGATTAGCCCCGTATTTTTTGGCAATATACGCATATGAAACTATAGACGCTACGAAAATGATAACCCGACCAATTCTCTCAGGTAAAATGGCGATTGGGAGCAGTGGGACAAGTAGCCACGGCGGAGCCACATAATTAGGAACCTTATACGGTGACTGCCCAGACACCAGCAAGTTCGCGGCTGGGCGGTAAACTAAGGCCCAATCCGACTTTTGAGGAAGCACAACTGAAGCTGCGATGGCAATGGCAGGAAACCCTAAAGCCACAATCAGTATTTTGATGTTACTGAGCAAGTAGTCTTTCGCCATTTTTGCTCTGAACTTCTGGACACCAGACCATACCTGGGTCAAATGGATACATCGGGCGTTGGATGCGCTTGAAGGGCAGGCTGGTGATATCCTGGTTCACGGCACCGGGGCTGAGCGCAAGCAGCGCTTTCGCAGCGAGCGATTTCAGCTCGGGTTCGAGATAGCCGATCTTGACGACGACGATCTTGTGCTGGCCGGGTTCGATGCCGAGGTTGCGAAAATCGGCCATGCGATGAAACACGGTACGACGTTCCGTAATGATCACCTGGATCCCCTGCACATCCACGACCGCCATCCGGTTCACGACGTCTGTGTCGCCTGTGCGGCTCAAAAGCCAGGGCTGGCGATATAGCGACACTATGTGGCCTTTGACGCGCAAGGGCTTTCCATGGATGGGGTCCAGTTTCCCCCCGAGCAGGAATTCCACGTCCGCACCGGAACCGGCGGCCTCACACGTAGCAACCGCTTCAGGATCGGTGATGCTGGCAAACACCCCATCCGTTACGCCGAGCGCTTGCATGCGTTCCAGGACGTAAGGAACGTCGCCGACCCCACCCGCCGTGGGGTTGTCGCCCGAGTCGCTGATGACGACTGGCCGCTCCGGCGCGTCAAGCGCCATCTGGATGCAGCGATCTACAGAGTCGGCGGTGACGCCGAATCGAAACTCGTGGCGCACGTCCCAGAAGAACTGGGCTAACATAACCGCCGCGTTATGAACTTTTTCGCCATCGGTACCCAGGGCAATCACGGCTGCCGTAGATCTGAGCTCGTCCGCCCACACGTAGCCGATCAAGATGGAAGCATCCAACACCACATCACCTTTGATCACGCCTGGTATCAAGCGGTACAGGCTGGCTGCCGGCTCCCACTCGGTGCTCGTCTTTTCACCCGGCAACAAGATGGGTACGGGGACAAACGCCTTATGAGGACGAATCTTCCCCTCGATACACCTGACCAGCAGTGCGCACGCCCGCTCGAGCGTTTCAGGCCCATCCACGTGCGGAGCCGTGCGATAGGCCGACAGGATATCAAGACAATCCATCACCCGCCTGGAAACGTTCCCATGCAGGTCATAACTGGCGGCGATTAAGGATGCGGGTCCAACGGCCTCGCGTATGGCAGCCAGCAAATCCCCTTCTGCATCGTCGAGCCCGGCGACGTTCACCGCGCCGTGCATGTGCAAAAAGAGGCCATCCCAGGGTCCTTGCTCCCGCAGCCCCCGTAGAAATTCGTCCTTGACACTGTCATAAAAAGACCTCTCTACGGGTCCCCCGGGCAGCGCTCCGGCATTGACCAAAGGGACAAACTCTACGTCGTTGTACTTTGACCGGAAGGGATAGTTCTCCAGCAGGCGTTTCCCTCGCAAAACCTGAAAGTCTTTCTCTCGCGCAAGCAGAGGTGAGAACGTACAACTCTCGATCCGAAAACCACCCATCCCAATTTTCATCCAATTCTCCTTGGGCACAGCCTACCCTCCCGCAGGTTATGATCTGTGGCCCAACCTGCGGGAGGGTGAGCAGTTACAAATCGATACGATATTCCCGTAAAGGATACACCAGAATGGACAAAACATCAACTCCGACCGCCCCATTGGGCAGGACCTCTCCAATACTATGTCACTGGCTTGCGATAGCGTGGGAACTCTTTCAACACGCGGAAGCCAACGCTGCGGTACAGATCTTTTGCGCGCGTGCGAAAGTCTGCAACGGTATGGACTCTGATCACGTCAATGCCACGCGCGCGCAGGCCGTGCAATGCACGCGACAGCAGCCCGCGCGCAAGTCCACGCCGGCGCCAGGCGGGACGGACGCTGACCTCGAACACTTCGGCCCTGCCGCTCTCTATGAGCGACAGAACCTGTCCGACAACCTGATCGTCATCCCAGCCCACTTGCCAGAGGGTCGGATCGTGTTTCGGCTCGCTCAACTCGGTCACGTACGCGGCAGGGTCTAAGCCTTCGTCGAACCTGCCTCCGTCGTATTCGTATTGATAAGCCTCACGAATGCTGGCGGCAATGAGGAGGTAGTGATCGGGCAACGCGGGGCGCACCTCGATTCCTGCCGGCAGCATAGGCACTGGCACCGGCGCTGAAACGTCCAAGCCCATCTCCAACACCGTGTACTCAGCGCGATACCCTTCGTGCAACAAGAGCGCCGTCGCCTCCTTTTCTGTGCTGCTCGCGTTCGCTGCGAACTCGACCTTCTCGTGCGGATGCTGAGCGGCCGCCAGGCGACGGATACGATCTTCGGTCCAATGAAGCATGGCGGTGCCGAGCCCCTGGCCGCGCCATTCCGGCACTACCCACCCCAGGGTCAGATACACCCACGTCCCGTCACCTTCGGGCCAGCATTCAACCTGGCTGTAGCCAACGACGTGCTCGTCAATTTGGGCCACGAGCCACTGGTCTTGCTGGTCTCCTGCAACCGCTTTGGACAGTGACGCCTGCAAGTGTTCGCGGCTCGGAAAGTCTTCGAAGGTGGATGACGGATCAACCGCATCGTGGGCCATGCGTCCCACGTGCACGGCATGTAGGGCAGCGGCATCTTCCTCACCGCGAATAGCGCGGAAACTCAGACCCGCAATGGCAGGTGCATCGGGGAGATGGACAGTGCTTGCCATGGTTATACCCCTCTGGTCATCAACCCTTGCTCCGCTTCCTCAAGGAGATAAAGCGCGGCACAGCGCGCCTGTATTCCTCGTAGGCCGCTCCGTGCATTTTCAGGAGCCACGGCTCCTCCGCAAAAGGCGCCAGGATGAGCGCCATGGCTCCGACCAGTGTTGCCAGGAGCGTCCACGCTGAGCCTGCCAGGATGGCCCATCCAACCAGCGCGGCGATGAATCCAACGTACTGTGGGTTCCGGGAGAAAATGTAGGGGCCGCGGCGGACAAACGGCCCCTCGCTCCCAAAGGTGCGCGCGAAGCCGAGCACCGCAATAGCCCAGAGTGCCAGGCCGTTCCCTGCCAGCCCGAGGGGCACACCAACTGCCAGGCGCACCCATTGGGCAAGGGCAAGGTCGCCCCAATCGAGGATCCCTAACACAACGACGCCCATAGCTGAGACGATGAAGAAAAGCCACACGAAAAAGGACTGCCACGAGCGCTGTCGAGGTGGCGGCCACATCCTCCGGTCTGGGAAGGCGATACTGAAAGCCACGGATGCTGCGGCTAGAATCTCTGCAATAAGCGTAGTTGAGAGAATAGTAATAAGCATTTCGCGGGCCACTTTTCGCAACAGTTTCGAGGCCAGGCAAAGTGGCGTGCAGCACGAACGACGCCGCTGGCGAGCGCCGTCGCAAGTACGGCGCTCGCCCGCATATGGCCGCCAGGGGCAGCAGCACAGCGTGTCGGCCGGTTGTGGTCGGCAAGGGCCTCGCGGCCCCCGCCATTAGTGATGTTCTGCGGCTTCCGCTTCGGCCTTCGTCTTATGCACTGTCCCATCAGGATGCTGCGGCGGGGTGTAAATCGTGTATAACTTGAGTGGTGTGGCCGCAGACGTGTTGATCACGTTGTGGTAGGTGCCCGCCGGCACCACCACTGCGTCACCGGCATGGACGAGGTGCTCCTCCTGGCCGTTGAAGACGAATCTGGCTTTCCCCTCTTCGATGCGGAAGAACTGGTCAACGCTTGGGTGCACCTCGTTGCCGATTTCCTCATTTGGCTGCAAACACATCACTACGAGCTGCATGTGTTCGCCGGTGAATAACACCTGGCGGAAGTAGGTGTTACTCAGCGTCGCTTCCTCAATAGGTCCAACGTAACCGGTCATTGACTTTGCCTCCTTATCATGATTTGCTGTATATCGAATTGCTGACTGCGTTCCAGCGTGTGCCGGATCAAGTCCAGCGTTTCGCTCAACCTGTCCGGTTGCGGAGCGTGTGGCCACGCCAAGGCTCGTTCGATTAGCGCTGCCCACCGTTCACCAAGTGTCTCCTGCGCCCACCGCGCTGCGACCAGTTTCGGGACGACCGTTCCGTGTTGTAGTGTATAGAGCGCCCGGCACATCGTAAGGGCGGCGTAGGCCTGATACTCGCGACTGTACAACCGGGCGGGATCGTGGAGCATCGGCGACCACCACTCGCGCAACGTCGCCAGCATAGCCTGCCGCAAGTCGTTCGGCTGGAGCGGGTCAATCAGGGTTTGGGGGGGCGGTCCTGCCAACGCGACCCCCTGTTCTCGAATGACGTGGCATTGAATAATCCAGTCGCTCCCGTGCTGGTCCACGCCGAAACTTCCATCCACACGCAGCGCCGGATGATGTGTATGGGTTGGGTCGTAGCGCCGGAGTGCGCGCTGCGGAATGTAAGAGCCTTCCAATTTCGTCGCCCACTTCAAGCCACTGGCAGTAATGCGCGCGTGCATCGCTTCCAAAGCCGAAAGCATCTCGTCTGGAAGCACATCGGCGGTGACGACGACAAAATCAATGTCGCTGCGTTGGGGCTCGAAAGTACCGCTGGCAAGCGAGCCAGAAAGAACCATGGCGATGAAATGATCCCCTAAAACAGTTTGCACGCCCGACAGTAACACGTACAGCAGAGCGTTGATGTCGGGGTAAGCTGTAGGATGCGTAGCGTGGGCTGTCATTGAGCATGATCCTTCCACATCAGGATCAGATGATACACCCAATTAACGGGAAATCTGTTACGTCCGGTTTTGAAGTGGCGGCGGGGTGGGCGACCGGCCCGCAGACGAAAGGTCACCGCATAACCACGGGCAGGTAGACCGTGTACTGCGTGCGATAGACATTCCACACCGACTCGACCACCGAAGCCGAGCCGTTGTACATTCCCGTGACATAATAGCCGCTGGCGCGGATGAACAGGTTCTGGTTGCGCGGCAGCGCCAGGCCCGCCAACTGCCAGCCGCCGCTGATGCGCGTCCCGGCGCCGAGAGCGGTATAGGTCGCGCCATCGGTGGACCACTCGAAGGTGACGCGTCCCACTTCGGGACCCGTGCCGCTGCGCGTCCAGGTGACCGTCGCGCCGCTGGAATTGACCGCCAGGTTTTGCAGCGCGGCCGTGTCACTGGACAGCCGCGCGATGCGGTTGCGGGTCTGCCCCCCCAGCGTGGTGAGGTAGCCCCCCACCACGATCTTCCCATCCGCCTGCACCGCCAGGGCGTAGACCCAGTCGTTCGCCCCCGGGTTGAAGGTGGCGTCGAGCGTCCCAGCGGGGTTGAGCCGTGCGATGTAATTGCGCGTCTGCCCGCCCAGCGTGGTGAACCCGCCCCCCACCACGATCTTGCCATCCGCCTGCACCGCCAGGGCGTTGACCGGGCCGTTCGCCCCTGGGTTGAAGCCGTCGCCGGCGGACTGGGCGTGCGCGGCGGGCGCAGGCAGCGCGGCGAAGGCCAACCCCGCCAGCAGACTGGCAGTGAGCGCCGCACGGAGCGTGTGAGCCAGAATCCGATTCGAACGTCCGGTAAACATAGTGGTCCTCCTCTGGGCCAGTTGGATGTTCTTTACACACTTCCTTCGCGCAAGCAAATATGCAGGCTAGAGGAACGTCTCCTCGATCAGGCGTACTGCGTTTTCAATCCCGTTCTCGGTGCGTATCTTCTCGCCCGGGACGGACGCCGCCGCGCGCAGAAGGAGCTACTCCCACCGGAAAAACTTGACAGCGATGATACCGGCTATGACTACCCAGCCGGCCAACACACCCAACCGCCATAAATCCTCCAAAGGAACTCCGTAGACGATATCCCTAAGAATAGTATTGATTGGCGTAAGGGGAAGGGCTTTGGCTATTGGCTGCAGCCATGCAGGCAATATTGATATGGGCAGAAACAACTCGGAGAGCATCAGCATCGGCGTAAATATCGTCCAGATGATGATATTAGCCGCGCGGAACGAGCGGGCGATGCTGCCGACGGCGCTGCCTATGGCGAGGAAAGTAACCATGCCGAGAAATGTCACCCCGGCAAATAACAGCCATGAACCGAGGATCTGGACATTGAAGAAGATTTTACCGATAACAAACAGGACAAGTATCCCTACCACAACAAAAGCAAACTGACTGATGGAAAAGCTCAAAACCAGCGTTGAGGTCTTCACCGGTGTCACCCGGTACCTCCTGAGCACGGCCGTCTCCCGATAAGTCGTCAGCGTCAATGGCACGCCGACGAAAGACGAGGAAAGGATGACAACCCCAATGGCTCCGGGGAGAAGAAAACTGGCGTAATTTAGCCCCTCATAGCCAGAGCCAGGTATAGGTTCCTTAAAGATTACCGCATTGAAAACCAGCCAGAGTGCAGGGAAGGCAATTGACCAGAAGACCATCAGCGGGTCCCTCAGGTTGAGCTTGAACTCGTTCCAGGCAAGGTGCCCTAGACCTCTCATTCCCTCATCTCCCTTCCGGTAAGTGCAAGAAAGACGTCATCCAGATTGGGGATTTCGGTACGTATGTTGCTTAACCGGAATCCCTGCTTGTCGGCAAACCTGACCAGTTCCTGAAGCGTAGCATTGTCATCTTTGGTATACAGGACAAAACCATCCTCAACCTTTTCCACCCGGCTTACCGCCAGCAGCCCCTTGAATTCGGCGGCGGCTATGTCCTTATCCTCTACCTGGAAGAACACCTTGGACTCGGCACCCAGACTACTGACAAGGTTCTTGGGGGTATCCAGGGCGATGATCTGGCCGTAATCAATAACGCCCACCCGGTCGCACAGTTCCTCGGCCTCCTCCATATAATGAGTGGTGAGAAAGATGGTTTTGCCTTGAGCCCTGATAGCCTTCACGATTTCCCACATATTCCTGCGCGCCTGTGGGTCCAGGCCGGTAGTAATCTCGTCGAAGAAAAGCACCGCCGGATTGTTCACCAGGGCCAGGGCTATAGCCACCCTCTGTTTCTGCCCTCCGGAAAGCTTTCTAAAGCGACTGTCTGCCTTGTCTTCCAGAGAGAGGGTTCTAAGGAGTTCCTCAGGGTTTTCCAGAGGCTGCCGGTACAGACTGGCAAAGAGCTTTACTGCTTCTTGGACCTTAATATTGGGTTGGATTGAGGTGGTCTGGAGCTGAACGCCTATCCTCTCATGCAGCTCATCCGCTTCTTTGACCGGGTCCAGCCCGAGCACCCTGATGGAACCGCTGTCCGGTGTCCTCAGGCTTTCAATCATCTCGATGAGGGTTGTCTTGCCAGCCCCGTTCGGCCCTACCAGGCCGAATATCTCCCCTTCTTCGATACTGAGGCTGACATCGTTGACGGCGACAATATCCCCGTAGCGCTTGACGACATGCTTGCATTCAACGATGGCACTCATGATTGAGACCTCAGACTCGCTTGTTCAGTGCATAGGCTGGAATTATGAACATGCAGCCGCCGGAACCTGATTCGACGAAAATGCCAAGAGACATGACAAGGAAGTGGATGGCACCAAAAAGGAGAACGGTCTTCCAGAACTGCTGGCGTGCTGAGACGGGTGGGGTTGTGGTCATGGCTTAGTCCTCCTATCTAAATGATACCACCTTTGGTGCGAAACATCAACTCCTACCCCTCCGGTGGGTGAGGGACAGCACTGCCCCCTGGCGTGCGCGCAACTGGTGCCACAGCGTTCTTGTACACTACTGTGCTGAGCCAGAACTCGTTGAACTTGTCTCCGTTCACTCGCGTCACTACCTTTGTAGGTGTCCCGCTGTCATCAACCCTTTGATACAGCCATCCGTCCCTAATCTCCAATTTCAGAGGGATTTCACCGATCTCCACACCTTCGTTCCAGCCTAACGCGATGGCACAAGCCAGCGGATCGTGCTGGAAGTTGATGGTGTCTTCTGGCAAACCCTTGCACGTCTGGCCATACTTTGCTTCGTGGTTCTCGTCCCTGGCAAAGGCCTCCGCTTGCCTGGCGATGAGCCGAGCCAATGGCCCTGACTGTCTCAGAGTTGCCAGATAGGCTCTTCTGAGCGAGGTTTCGACGGTTACCGACAGTGGAACGAGCGTGGGGTTTGAGTGCTGGATGACAAATTGTGCTGATTGAACGTCAACCTGGACGTTGTAGTCCATGTGGTTGCCCCAGGGCGGGAAACCTTCCCTGGGAGGGAATACATAGCCGCCCATGAGATAGAGCCTTGCACTGCGCAATATGCCGGGAGATCGCTTCTCCAACAGCGCCAGATTCGTGTAGGGTCCAATTGCGGCGATGATCGCACCTTGCTCGATACTGCGCTCGAGTAGGGAGAGGGCTCGATCGAGTGAGGTCGGGGCGGGCGGTATCGGTTCCGGCCAATAGACTGCTTCGTCTGGCAAGCCTGGATAGATGCGATAGCAATCAAGAGAGACATCTGCGCCGGCTGCGACGGCGATATCTGCTCGGCCAGCGAGTCCCAAGGCGTAGCGCGTATAACCAGCCCGTCTACCTTGATTGTCTGAGACTGTGGTGACTGCGAGCAGTTCGACGTCCGGCCAATTGAGCACCATGGCCAATGCGCACAGATCATCAATGTCGCCCCCCAAGTCGGTATCGAGATGTATGAGCACTGATATTGCCTCCGGTCATGACATAGAGCCAGCGCGCCTAATGGCCCCGGCTTCACCCGCCGCGCGAGTGCGGGAAACCACCCTCTTGTTCGTAATCAATGTGTTTGGTCTGCCAACTCCCACCAGAGGATGGTACCTGCTAATCCGGCCACGCCAGTTAGAATTACAATCACGTAACTGACAGTTCCAAGATTTTCGCCTTGTACATACAAACCTGGTATAGACCAGGGAAAGTATTCCCCCCATCCAGCCATAGCAATGACCTGCGCCAGAAACATGACAAGCACCACAACACCCATCGGCGGCAAATACCCGTGCCCCGCGCTCGCGAAGAAAGCGATGGGCGTGACGAGTGCGATAGTCAAACCTGCGGAAATCGCGATGGTGATTGTGCCTTGCCAAAATGTCTCTGCCGATGCTGGTGGAAGAGCAACTGCTGTGCCAACGCCGAGACCGATGAGATAAATGGCCACCGTCAACGCGGCTGACCATACGGCAACAATGACGAACTTGGCAAACACGATGGCGGATCGCGAGGTGGGCAGCGCGAGAAGGTCTTTCACCGTGCGATCGGAATACTCACGGCCGAATACCCAACTGGCGATGAGACCAAAAAGCATGACGCCGCCCATCGCATTCGCCAGGGCAAGAAATCCAAGGTAGGCTGGCCAATCCGCAACGCCCATCGTGATCTGTGCCTTGGCGCTGATCAGCCCAACCCGACGCGCAAGTTCTGGATCCTTCAGGACGATCATGAAGAAACCGCCCCCCAGCGGAAGCAGCGAAAATCCAAGCGCAGTGAGCAAGGGCATTTTGGATCGGCGGGCTTTGAGCATCTCCACCCAGACCGCTTGAGCGATGTTGCTCATTTTGCATTTCCTCCATCCATGCCGACGAGCCTCAGAAAGTAATGCTCCAGGTCTTCTTGTTCCACGTGGAGCATCGTCGGTGCGTGGCCCGCATGGACGAGTCGAGTCGCAATATCATCGGGTCGTTCGATGGCCGCATTGTCCTTGACCTCGATTGTGCCGTCCGCTGTAATGCCGGCGGAGAATCCTGCGTTGAGAAGCACGGAGCGAGCCGCCTGATTATCTCGCGTGCGTAGCACGAGCCTTCCCCGCCGATTGCGTTCGAGTTCGTCAACGTCAAGTTCTTGAAGCAATCGCCCTCGATGAATGATGCCGATTCGTTTGGCCAGTCGTGACACTTCGCCCAGGATGTGGCTCGACATGAAGACCGTGACGCCTTGATCTCGCGCCAGTTCGATGAGGAGATTGCGTATTTCGACAATCCCAGCCGGGTCCAAGCCAAGTGCTGGCTCATCAAGGAGGAGTAGTTCGGGATTGTGCAACAACGCCTTGGCCAGTCCTAGACGCTGTGCATTGCCATGCGATAATGTGCCAGCCCGCCGATCCGCGTAAGCGATCAAGCCCAGCCGTTCGATGACGCGCTCAATGGCTTTCGACCCGGTGCCGGGACGAAGACGACGCATGGCTTCCAGGTTCTCGCGCACCGTGAGTTCTGGATACGCGTCCGCTGTCTCCACCAAATACCCGACGGAATCCCACGGTTTCTTGTCGCCAACGCGAATCCTTGTGCCCAGCACGCGTGCTTCGCCAGAGGTCGGTCTGACCATGCCAAGCAGCAGGCGAATGGTCGTTGTCTTGCCTGCGCCATTGAGACCGAGGAACGCGTAGATTTCACCGCGGGCGACACGCAGAGATAAATCGTCAACGGCTGTTACGTCACCGTATCGTTTCACCAGATTGTTGGTTTCGATGGCTACGTTCATTATTGGAATAATCTGCTCAATCTATCAACAACTTCAATAATCTGTTCTTCGCGGCGTGCTCTCGACCAGTTCACAATCCCTGATCCGCAGACCGCCGCGCCTTTGGATTCGCAGATTTTTTTCATCTGGCGGATTGCCTGGTTTCCGCCCAGCCATGGATAAGGGAAAAACTCGGTAACCAAACAGGCGACCTTTTTGTTCTGTAATGATGCGATCTGCTTTAGATAGCTGGCCATTACCGGCGATAGGGAAAAAGCCTGTACTGGAGCGCCGAACACAAGCGCATCGTATTGCCCGGCATTGGGCAGCGTTTCGAACTGGACATCTTTCATTCCCGGCCTGAATTCACCGACAATCTTTAGCCGTTCCATGTTCACCGAATGCCCGGCCGCGGACAGTTTCTCCTTCAGCCTCATGGCGACGGAATGAGTGTTCCCGGTCTGGGAATAAATGATCATACCAATATTCATTTCCCTCCTCCTTAATAGATCTGAGAGTTACACATTGCAATATCCAATTATCCAGGATATAGCCGCCAGACAAATTCAGATGAGGAGCTGTCTTATCAGCTCGACGTCGTTCTCATAGAATATGCAACCTTGATGGAATCTCTCACATTGGGTATGGCCGCGATCAGAAATGCCGCGACCCCCAGGATCAGCACGGACGCCCAACCGTTGTTCTCTGGGATGAGTAAGCTCACGAGGATTGCGACTGCGAAGGCAATTCCCCCTACGCCTGGAGCGACAGCCCACCAGATCTCCTTCATTGATGTTCATGGTTGTCCTCCCTACAACTGCTAGGGTCTTCCACCGTGTGCTGCTGGTCTCGCCACTGTCTCTGGAGCGTGTGAGCCAGCCTCCATTGCCCCTCTGAATTGTACTCGCATTTGGGGATTAAGGCAAAACAATGCTTGGGGAAACACGCGGCGGACTGAGCCAGGGGCAGCCCATCCGCGCACGTGAAGCGTCATCCGGCCCGGGGTGAACGGCTTTGGGGCGAGTCACATGCCAGGCCAGGCGGCTCTGCGGCCGGTGTGACGGTCTGGCGCAGCCCGTTTTGCGGCCACCAGGCAGGCGCAAGCGCGGGTGCAGGGAAACGGCGCCCACGCCCTCGAGGTGGAGAGCCGGTTTGTGTGCAGCGACGTTGCTCACGGCGGTTGACCTCTTTCAGGATGAGCGAGTGGGCGTGGGCGCATGGCGTGGCCACAGGCCGGGCAGCGGACGAAGGGCTGTGGTGGGGTGAGAGACGGTGGCGCGTCAGCAGCCCCTACGCTCGAATTGGGACCCGGCCATCCTCCACGTTCAGGATGCGCCGGTTGCTGATGGCGACGCGGAAGATGTAGGGAGCGAGGTACTTGAGGGCGTTGAAGCCATTGCCGGCCGGCTGGCAGTGCAGACCCAGCGCGGCCAGCCATTCTTGCAGGCGCAAACCGCACGTGTAGATCGTGCTCAGGCAGACGCGGTAGCGTGGGAGACGGAGGCAGCCCAGGATGCGCTGCACTTCGTCCACGCTGAGCACGACGGGCAGGCTGTGTTCGCGGTTGGGGCGCACCAGCTCGAACGTGGTCCACTCCCGCCGGAGCGTGTGCTGGTAGAAGAACTTGATCCCGCACAGCGCAATCGTGAATGCGCTGGGAGACACCTGCTCGTCGTTCTTGAGGTAGAGCAAGTACTGGCGCAATTCTTCTTCGCCGATGCCATCGGGGGACTTGCCCTGGTGCTCCGCCAACTGTCGCACGGCGCGCACGTAGGACTCTTGGGTCTTCTCGGACAGGCCGCGTAGCTGCAGTCCAGCGACCATGCGTTGTCTTGTCGGCGTCGGCTGCAAGCGCGGGTAGGCCGCCAACGACGTTGGAGCATTACTCTCTAGCACAATTCCCAGACCCAGCAGATACCGGCTAGTCTATTTACATTTGCTCCCAACACGACCTCAAGAACTGTTGTCCTCCACACTATACCCTAGCCTTTGTAACTCTGATTTCAAGACCTCGAAACCAAAAGTCCAGAATACGATAAAAGGAGGATAATCCTTTCTGATATGGACAATCTGTAGCCCTGTAGAAAGGATACCTCGATAGCGCTTCAACTGGCGAATTGTCTCCCTCTCAAAGGTATACTGCTTCATCAACACTTTGAGCGTGAGGGTCTGCGGGGTCACTGTCAGAGAAGCAAAAGGCCAAGTAGCATTTGATGCTCTCCAATAGCTGTATCCAATTCGTCCTCCGCCTCTTTGGTCAAACTCTTCCGGCATATATATCCTCCTTTCCGCAAAGTTCCATCGGATACGTGGGAAGAATCATCCAACTGGCAAGTCTAACCCTATTGCCAACATGATTCTGTTTGCTTGCTCCCTAGCTGATCTCTAAACGTTGGGCGCACTAACGGCCTCGAATTGAGCTGCCCGCCGGCTTGGGCTTGGCTTTCTTCGTTCGATGGGATGCTGGCAGGCAAGATACCTTCGCCTTGTCCCACGCCAGGCGGGTCAGCTCCAATGAATTGTTAGGCGGCAGGTTGGGGCATCTCCGGGGTCTCTGGGCTGTTGTCGGCCTGAGTCGCCTCACCCTACGCCATTGAGCATCGCGACACCCATCGAGCCGAGCAGCAGTACCGATGTCGCCACAGTGACGAGCCACAGGTTCCGGTTAAGGCGGAACATCGGCAGCCCCATCAGCAAGATTGAGCCAAAGAAGAGCACAAGGTATGGCACGAGAATGCCTGGGCGCGCCGGAGACCGGAACTCGACCGGCCACATATAGTCCACGACGATCATGAGCGCAACGAAGGCGAGATACACCACCGGACCGGCCCACTGCAGCCAGCCGGCTCGCGCGCGCCAGAAAGCGACGAGGGCCAGAGCCGACGGGACTGCGAGCGCGATCATCACGTAGCCGAGCAGGTGATTGATCGCCATGCTGCCGGTGCGCACCCGCGAAAGGAACCCTGCCGCCTGCAGCACATTGACAGCATTCACCACACCCCACACGGTGAGCGCTGCCCACCGAGGGGCGATACTCGTCTGAGCTTGCATGTTGTACCTCCCTGCGTTAGGATTCATGCGGCGCGCAGCCGCCGCATAATCCGTGTTGAACCGAGCCGGTCGTACTGATCTGTAACTAAATTGTACTCCCACTTGGGGACTGAGGCAAGACAACGCTTGGGAGAACACGCCGCGGACTGAGCCAGGGGCAGCCCATCCGCGCACGTGAAGCGTCATCCGGCCCGGGGCAAACGGCTTTGGAGCGGGTCACATGCCAGACCGGGCGACCCTCCGGCCGGCGTGACGGTCCGGCGCAGCCCGTTTTTCGGCCGCCAGGCACGCGCAAGCACGGGCGCAGGGAAACGATGCCCGCGCCCGCGAGGGGGAGAACCGGTGTTGCGATTGGCCATGCTTTCAACCACGATGTCGGCGTTGATTTCGCTCTTGGTTATTGATATCCTTGTGCTAACTCAGCCACTTGCCTGCCATAAGACTGACAAAACTTACTACCACGCTCAAGACCGTTCCCCAAGCCATATCCACAACAGTGATCAGCACAGGCCAGTCTTTCACGGTTGCGAGATTAGTGAGGTCATATGTGGCATATGTAATGAGCCCGAACAGTGCCGCGCGCACAAGGGTTGTTTTGAGCGAGTTGTCCTCCAGCCCGGGCACAACGACGAACACCAGGATGCCCACGATGAACAGCAGATAGAAAATGATCGCCGCGAGCCAGTTGGGGCTGGGAGCCATTAGAAAGCCGAGATACTTACGATAAAATGTGCGCGCCACAAGGCCAAGCCAGACCATATCAATCGCGAAGAACGCGATGAGTGTAGCCAAGTAGAGTTTGAGATAGTAGACCATCGTGTTCTACTCCCTTGGTATTAAGGCCGCAGTGTCCCAACGAAAATCTGCCAGGCAAGAGCGGTCTTGGCAAGCAGGCTCAGGACGATATACATGCGCTCACCGAACAGATAGTTCTTCCACGGGCCAACCTTCTTGTACTGCAAGACCATGTTAACCGCAAAGATATTGAAGAACACAAAGATGGTCGGGACAATGGCGTACACGAAGGCGGGCGGCTTGGCATCAGATGAACCGAGCGAACCGTAAAAGTACATGAATATCACGATCCAGGGGATGATCCCAGCGATGCAGCCATAAACAAACGATGTCCAGTCCGTCTTCTTCGTATTCTGGTTGTGCAGTTCCATCATGATGCCAAACAGGTTCATCATGGCGTTGAGGCCAAACATAAGGATCAAAGCGCCCAAATCTGAAACGCCAACCAGCATGCCGATCAAGACGATCATCAACGAAGAACTGAGCGCATATTCGTAGAAGCGTGCCGGGTTCATCCCACTCTTCAACTTGGCTACATACCACTTGTAACCAAAGGTGGACAAGGCAAGGTGCGCCAGAGCGGAGAGCAGCAGAAAGGCTGCCACCGCCGGTCCGAAGCGCAGGTTGTACACCAGCGTGGGGTTGGGTACCAGAGTCAGGGCCTGCCTGTCGAAACGCAGGAAGTTCGTGTAAACCGGAAAAGTTGTCGCATTGCTGATGGCGATCATAAAGATGCCCTGCACCAGGTGCAAAAAGCCCATGACCGCATTGAACCGGCGAAGCCCCAGGAAAGTTCTTTCTGGTGCATTGCCACTTTCACTTGTTTTGA
>Ga0315296_10000443_pt1 | contig 37937 bp, 31 predicted proteins | sample YL17G14_18_MG_FD_203921 | JGI IMG/M metagenome (GOLD analysis project Ga0315296, IMG submission 203921) | Sediment microbial communities from Yellowstone Lake, YNP, Wyoming, USA - YL17G14_18 | ecosystem: Environmental > Aquatic > Freshwater > Lake > Sediment | place: USA: Wyoming | collected... | reverse complement strand
ACCAGAAACATCCTCGTGCGCGCTACATCCCGCATATCGCGCAGCTCCCCGGGCGGAATCCACACCGTGGGCAGGGTCCCAGTGCGCTGCAAACGGTTCAACCCCCGCACATCCAGCTTGTCCGTCTTGTTCACATTGCCCACCATCAACTTTGCCTTGCGCGCATGCACCAGCCGCGGCTCCATCCCCGCCTGCTCGATCTCCTCTACTATCCAATACCAATTCCCGATCGTCTCCACTGCCACAGGGGAGCCTGGTGTGAAGCGCTGCAGATACTGCCAGATTGCTCCCCGCTCATGCTCTATGCGTTCCTCTGCTACCACCCGACCCTGGGCATCCTCGACCGAGCACAGGGTATATCGCTTGTGCGAATCAAATGCTATGATCTCCATGGTGCGTCTCCTTTGTGTGAGAGACCAGACCGGATATCTGTCTCTTCTTTACTGTACTTTAGGGGGGCGCACTTTCATATAATCATTGCGAGCGATGGGTTATATTCTTCCCTGCAGGATACACAGACGAGGTCAGGCCAGGGCAATGTTGTCGCGCCCGCTCATCTTGACGCGATACATGGCCTGGTCTGATAGTCTGAGAAGTTGAAGCCCATTTGTGGAATCAATCGGATAAGAGGAAATCCCGTAGCTGGCGGCAATATGAATATTCAGGCCCTTCTCCCTCAGGAAAATAAAATTATTTATAGAACACCGAAGCCTCTTAACAAAATTCAGACACCCCATTTTTGTTGTCTCGGGCAGGACAAGGACAAACTCGTCCCCCCCATATCTAATAGCAATATCCGACCTCCTCAGGCTCTTTTTGATTACATCCGCCATCTCCTTGAGGACTTTGCTCCCTACGAGGTGGCCGTAGTTATCGTTCACGCGTTTGAAGAAGTCAATGTCAATAAACACGATGGAAAACCTGAGCTTGTGTCTCTTCGACCTGGACAGCTCCCTGTTCAGGATCGTGTGAAGGTGACGGGAGTTGTAGAGCCCGGTCACATCATCTGTAATGGACAGCTCCTGGATCCTCTGGACATACCTGGCATTTTCAATGGCAATTGCAGCATAATCCGCCAGGGTGGTGAGAATCGTTAGGTCGTCGGGCTGAAAGGCGCCCTTCTCACGCCTGTTCACAAGCTCAATTACGCCGTGGATCTTCCCCTTGCTCAACAGGGGAGCGCAAATGATTGAGTTCTGACCTTTCCCATGGTAGAAGCGAATCTTTTTGGAAAATCTTGAATCCTTTGCAGTATTCGGAATAAGAAGGGGGGTCCCTGTCTGGGCAACAATCCCGGCGATCCCCTCTCCAAACTTGATCCTGTGATTCCTTGATCCTCTTGAGTGGCCGCCCACTACAATCTCATAGATCAGCTCCCTGCGCTCCTCATCAGCCAGCAAGAGCGACCAGATCTCGGGCCTGAGCAGTGCTGAGATCTTCTCCAGAATTATCTCGAGGACCTCCTTCAGATCCAGTGTAGAGGTCAGGGTCTTTCCAAGCTCATTGAAGACCCTGAGCTCCCTCAGCTTTCGCCGGAGCTCATTCAGGCGGTGCTTACTCTCAACCTGGAATTCCTGGACAGTGTTCTCTTTCAAATCGTCATGCCCTTCTCAGGCCTGGGCCTGTTCAACTGGCGTTACCTGAGTTTTGGCCAACTTGTCTCCCAATCTGATCCCATCCTCGTCGGTCAGAACGAAGATAGCTTCAACAATTGTGAAAATAAACCACCCAAGGAACGGGATAGCCATGGGTAGGTTCCTTAAAGCCGAGTCCATGAAGTTCGCTGGTCTCCCCTCCTCGGTTTGGACAACCCTGAGATTAAGGAGCTTTTTCCCTATGCTCTGCCCTTTAAAAAGGCCATCCCTTACAAGGATGTAGATAATTAATGGAAGCAACCCAATCCAGTAAGGAATCAGGGCCATAAGGACACACAGTACTGCATCAATAATGAAGGCGAGAAAGCGTGTTCCCAGGTCTGCTCTGTCATATACCTGCATATCTCCTCCTTTCTCCTAAGGATTCTTGTCCGGGTGTTTGAGAGCCAGATAATTCTCCAAATACCCAAATATAAAGAGGACAAGGATTGTTACAATTGTTGTCGCTGCAGCGGCAAAATAGAATCCAATACCAATGGCGATCCCGATGCCGCCGTCAACCCAGATGCTGGCGGCAGTGGTGAGGCCATGGACAAGCCCACGTGTCTGGATTATCGCCCCCGCTCCGATGAAGCCTAAGCCTGTGGCAACACTGGCAGCGATCCTCCCGGGATCCACCTGGCCTCCGAAGGCCTGAGAGAGTCGGATGGAGACCACGGTAAACAGCATAGAGCCGAGGACAATAAGGATATTCGTCCTGAACCCCGCAGCCTTATGGGCCATCTCCCTCTCTATCCCGATGAGCCCTCCCAGGATAACAGACAGGAGCAGCTTGAAGAGAAATTCGTAATCCATGATTCCTTTAAAATATCTTACACTCAGGCGGGATATTAAGGCAAATCTTATTCCAGTCAAGTGAGATTGCTTCGTCGCTTCGCTCCTCGCAATGACAAAGTTTTTGCCTCGCAATGACAAAATTTAAGCCTCGCAATGACCCAGAGGACTATACTGACTCACTTCGTCCCTTTCCGGAGTATGTATGTCCTGACAGCGATGGCAACGACCCCGAGGGACATAACAAGGAGAACCACATCCGCCGTCATAAGCATCCTCATCCCCTTTTCAAGATATGCCTGGAAGAGGATAACCAGGGAGGCCATGGTTGTCACAACCATGAAGATCGCGGGCAGGAGTGTGAAGACTGCGCTCTTGCCTGCGTTGGTGAGCCACACGGAAATGGCGATGAGGCTCAGTGCTGCAAGGAGCTGATTCCCCGTCCCGAAGATGGGCCATAGTGTGGAGAAGGCATTGAAGAAGGCAAGGATGAACATCAGGATGACAGCGAGGCCGGAGTTGAACCAATAATGGCGAAGAAGGGCCGGGATCCTTCCCTTAAACACGATGTTCCAAAGCTCTTCAAACAGGTAACGGTTGATCCGCACGGCAGCGTCCAGCGTAGTAATGACAAAACCCTCCACAAGCAGGATCCCGAAGATGGCGCCGAACGCCGGGGGGATGGAAAAGCTGCTCCGGAGCAGGGATCCGATAGCCAAAGAGAAGGCAAGGATCGGATTGGACTTAACTGCCGGGTCCGCTGGCCAGACAATATCCCTGTAGTCGGAAAAGAGCAGGGAGCTTCCAAGGGCAAGGATTACGCAGAGAGAGAGGGTGGATTCAAGGAGCATCGCATTGTAGCCAATCCTCCGGGCATCGCGCTCGGAGCGGATCTGCTTTGTTGTGGTCCCGGTGGCAACAAGGGCATGGAAGCCGGAGACAGCCCCGCAGGCAATCGTGATGAAGAGCATGGGCCAGAGATATCCAAGAGTCCTGACCCCCTCCTGGACATTGAACGCAGGAATTGATATTCGAAGTCCGGAGGCCCCTGACACAAGAAGGGCGAGGGCCATGCCGATCACGCCAGCGTAAAGGATCTGGACATTGATGAAATCGCGCGGCTGGAGGATGACCCAGACAGGCACCCCGGCGGCAAACAGGACATATATGGAGAGGATGACCATCCAGATCTCTGGTTTCAGGACCACCGGTTCATAGACCCCCAGGATGACAGAGCCAATACACACGGCTGCAGCAAGGGGATAGGCAATGCCCACCCGCATCCCTTTCCTGTAGATGAGATACCCGAGGATAGGAGAGAACAGGGTAATCACGATAACAGATGTGGAGGCGATCCCGCCGATGACTCCCAGGGACTCTCCTTTGGGGCCCGGGACAACCCTCAGTAGGGTCTGGTCCGGGGAGAGGCCGAGCTTCTCAATGGGCCATTTCGATGTAAGGGATATGGCAGTGGCGCTCAGGAAGGCTGATGTAACGAGGAGGACCATCACGAGCGTGAAGAAAATGAAGAGGATGAACCCCTTTTGGCCCAGGGTCTTCCTGGCGATCTCGGCCATGCTTTTCCCCTGCTCCCTCATGCTTACAAACAGGGCAGTGAAATCATGGACAGCGCCGATGAATACACCACCAAGGATTATCCAGAGCCAGGCAGGGACAAAACCATAAAGGAGGGCCATAGTGGGCCCAAGGATCGGGCCTGCCCCTGCGATGGCCGAGAAATGATGCGCAAACAGGACATGGGTTTTAGTGGGGACATAGTCCCTTCCGTCGTTGATGGCCACAGCAGGCGTTGGCCTCTTCTCGTCAACCCCAAGGAATCTCTCGAGCGCACCCCCGTAAAAATGGCTTGCGATGATGAAAAACCCAACCCCAATCAGAAGGAAAATCAGTATATTCATTTGCTACTCAGAATACTGTCCCCTTGTGTTGTCAGTCAAGATACCTCCCCAAAAAGATTAGGTAACTTTGCCTTTGACAAAGTTGCCGATGATTTCAGTATAAATTCCATCGGCGAGTTCGAAGAAGTCAAAGAGCATGAACAGCGGTTTGGTAAATTCCTTTACATGGGTAACCAGATCGGATTCCAATCCTACAAGGGGCACATGAATTTCTGATGGGCACTCATCTTCGTTGGTACTACGATCAATGGACATATGTCTTCCCCTGTTTGCCGAGCGAAGGATCCGGCCTTTGAGCCCGCCGTGGCGAATGCCTATGCTGACTGTTGTGGTGTCCGGAACACCAAGGTTGGAGTAGAGCCTTTTGCAATACATCAGTGTCTCAGTGAGTCTAATGATTCTTGTGTCGAAATAAATACTTCCGGGTTCTTTCTCATCTTCAAAAAGGCTTTTCAGGAGGTAAAAGTCTCCATTATTTCGGAGGGCCCAATAGTCATAACGAAGCATCTCTTTAATTGCTATCTCGGCGACAATTCCATCAGTCCTCGGACGAGGGCGATATTCCTCAAGATCGAACACCAAACCGATAGACCAACCAGACCAACCAGAGGTTTTGATCTGGGCCTGTCTTGCAGCTTCCAACAACTCCCTCTGCGAATGATTTGGCTTTAAATCTGAAAGGGCGAAGCGCACCTCCATGAACCCGGTCATGTCTGCCTTCTGAAGCCCTGCCCTGGCTTCAGCCCGATGCTTCTCAATCCATTTTTCATCCCATCGTGGAGCAGGGGGTTGAGGAAATCGGGGGTTGGACGCTGGATTGAACAGTAGCACATCAAATTCATGAACGACCATAAAGGCATCAGTGATCAGGCGCTCTCTTTCTTCTGATGAGGCTCCAGGGAAAAACGCAGCGACCCAGGCCGGGCCATGGGAATCGCGGGTCGTAAAGGCCGTATGGATGTTTGCCACCGCATCCTTGACAAGGAACTCAGAAAGACATGGTCTTATTTCTTCTGCCACATCCCTGGGACCGTTTTTATAATTGGCCATTAAGGCGTAGATATCATATGCATCCTTTTCCCGGTAGCGCTCTCCGATGACAATGCCTTTCATGGCAAGGCAGCCAACAATATTGGCCATCCGCATTTGTATCTCTATGTGTCCACCCTCAGGTAACTCTCCTTCCAGGTCGAAAGTGGTGTTGTGCTGGAATGCCGCCTCACATCCCTTGATCTTTCTTGCGAGAAGATCATCCTGAACTGGAAGATGACGATGTTTCCCTTGCCTGGGATCGTGCAGATGGGTCAAAAAATCTATCCGTATCTTATAAGGTTTGTTATTTGCTGGTGACTTGATGGTTCGTTCAAAGCAATATGGAATGCGATCCCCAAGCCTGTCTGGCGCAGGACTATATCCTCGTTCCTGGATCAATTCAACAATTGTTGCATATTGGGTCTCACTGATCTTGGATGGATCAACTGCAAGGTCAATATCAATGGAGCCTACATGAACAAAGGGGTTGTTAGGCCGGCGATGGGTCTCAAGGAGGAAATAGGGAACCCACCCTCCTACCAACACAAGGGCATCTCGATAGGATCTGAGAATCGTCATGAGCTCCAGGAGGACGGATTTCGATGCGGCGGTTATCCCTGGGCTGTAGGTCTCGTCTGTTCGTTACGGTGGCACGGTCAGAAGCCCAACTTCTCTTTTCTGAGGAACTCAGCCTGCTCTCTACCCCGGGCAGGGTCATTGAAGAGGTCTAAGTAGAGCTGGACACTGCTTACCAGGACAATCCCGTTTACGGTTTGAGTCTGATAAAAAACTCCCTTGTCATATGGAACGAGTATCATGATATTCGCTCCTGACTCTGCAGGACGGAGATCCAGTGCCTTAACCCACTGCTCAATGGACGCTGTATCGTCAACATACCATGTAACCATCCCAATGCCCCGGACAAAAGGTGCAATAAGTGAGGCAGCAGCAAAAGAGGTTATGGCATAACGCCATTGGCGCTCCAAAGCTGTAGAAGCGACACGGGCCGTAAGCTGCTCTGTATTGCGCTCAAAGCTGTAATAGATCATCTGTGTATTCTTTGACAGGGAGTATTGTTCCTGCCAAGCATCCAGTAGCTTACCAGGCTGAATCAAGCGGAGACGACCCTTCTGACTTCTTGCAACATATTCCTCTCCCAATAGACGACGGGTAACATTAGAGGTTTGTCCAAGGCTGACCTGAATTGCTTGGGCCAATTCACTAACCTTCCACTGCCGATCGGGTTCCACAAGCAGAGCTCGAACGATCCGGCTTGATATGGGGGTGAAAAACGATGGAGGCCGGCCGCGGCTCGGGAAGGGATTTTTATCCACTATCTTTTCAATATAAATATCCTCAAATTGAAGGAAACAATTCCCGGCCAGGTCAATGTATCCGACACCCTCCTCTTTGAAGATCTCACGAGTCCTGGGACCAATAAATATCAAGGCAAATACCGGATACCCATTGCCCTGATCTTTTATTGCAGCCTTCAATTGCCGAAGAGCTTCCCTGATACGGCTCGGCGCAGCAATACTCTTTACCTCAATATAGAGTTTACGCCTTTTTCCTAAAGGGGTTAGTACTTCAGCAATAATATCAATTATCGCCGACCCGATCCGTTGCTCTTTGAGAATCTGTGTAAGCTTAAGAGAGGGCAAGAGATTCGGCAGCGCCTTTGCGATTTCTGCCTCAAGGTTTGCTCCGATCAATCTTGATATATCCATTATATTAGCCATTTTCACTTGTCATTGAAAATATATATTAAAGTGAAACAGTTGTCAAGAAATTAAATGGCTTTTGGTCAACCTACCCGTGTTGGTCACAACCATTTGAAATCATTCAGTTTTTCTGGAAAATTATCCTTCTCCACATCGCCTGGCTATAACTTCTTCAATCCAAAACGATAAAATTAAAGACCTGACCCTATGGTGATGACCCCATTTTGAAGGATAGGGTGCCGCCGTTGGCAATGTCGCTGTGATAGAACCAGGGCTTGGCCAAGGGCTTCCCGTTGAGACTCACGCTGCGAACATACTTAGCTCCAGGAGAGGCACCATCCGCCGTCACTACAAGATCCCCTCCCTCCATGTGCACCACTGCTCTCCTGAATATCGGACTCCCCACCCAGTAACGATCCCCTCCTGCTATCGGATAAAACCCCAATGCGCTGAATATATACCAGGCAGACATGGTCCCTCCATCGTCATTACCAGGTATTCCTTCAGGACCAGTAGTGTATTTCTTTTCCATGATCTTCCTCACCCAATACTGCGCCCTGTCAGGCCGCCCTGCCTCGTTGAATAAATACGCTGCATGAATGTCCGGCTCGTTGCCGTGCCAGTAGTATGGATCAGGCATAACATTGAATCCCCCCTTCTCGGGAACAACGAGGGAGGACTTGGCGAAGAACTCCTCAAGCCTCTCCATGAAGGGCCCTGCCCCTCCGAATAGCTCAATGAGACCCTCTGGATCCTGCGGCGCATACCATGTCCACTGGATCGCATCACCCTCACAGTAGGGGGCTGCCCAGACATCGGGCACAAACGGTGTGACCCAGGAGCCATCGTTGTTGCGACCGCGTAAATATTGGACAGAGGGATCCCAGAGGTTCTTATAATTGAGGCTCCGGGCGCGAAAAATTGCTTCATCCTCGTCTTTCCCAAGCTCATGCGCAAGGTTCGCCAATGCCCAGTCCTCATGCGCAGGCTCCACTGTATTAGATACATCCCCGGGAACATATCCCTTGGAAATATAGTCTGAAAAACCTTTCCGTCTATTATAAGGACTATATGCACTCTGCGTGAGATACTGATACGCCTTCTCTACATCAAATCCCCTGATCCCCTTAAGGTATGTCTCGGCTATCACTATATCGGCTGGCGTCCCTATCATACTCCCGGATTCTCTCTGCGCTGCTGGCCAGCGGGGAACATACCCTATCTGTTCCGCCATCTTTATCAATGACTCCACAAACTCCATCTGCCTATCCGGATAGAGCAGTATTATCAGCGGATGATATGTCCGGTAGGTGTCCCAAAGCGACATGTCCGAGTAAAACCGAAACCCCTCTGCCTGGTGCTCCAGCTTGTCTAATCCTATGTATCCACCCCCTACCTCGGAAAATAGGGTTGGCATCATCATGAGATGATATACGGCTGTATAAAAGATCTCTGCTTCCTCGTCTGTCCCACCCTCTATTTCAATCACTTCAAGCGCCTCTTTCCACGCCTCCTCTGCTTTCTGCTTCACTCCATCAAAATCCAGGGATGATACCTCTGTGTCCCTGTTAATTTGTGCCTGCTCAATGCTGATGTAGGAGATGCCCACTGCCAGCTCCACAGGATCGTTCTCCTCTACCTTGAATCCAATATAGGCGCCGGTCTTTATGGCCGTTGCTGAAAACTCCCCGCCTGCTATGGCCCCATCGCTCCATACCCCTGAGGAGTCAAAGGACCTCTGAAAGTGCGCTGAAAAGTAGAGCTTAAACCTCCCTGCCATCCCCCCCTGATAGTCCACCCAGCCTATAACTTCCTTGTTCCCAGGAATTACCTCTACCCATGAACCTAAGCTCTTGTTGTCCTCGTTTGCCTCGCTCACATCAATAAGGACATACGCCCAGTCCGTCTTCGGAAATGTGTAGCGGTGATATCCTGTATGCTCGGTTGCGGTAAGCTCTGCACGGATGTTGTGCCGTTCCAGCGTAACAGCATAATACCCAGGGCTCGCCTCCTCTGTCTCTTTGCGAAAAAGGGAGCGGTAGCCGCTTTCTACTATCCTGTCATCACTTATCCCTCCATCCGCAATAATGGGCATGACACGGATGTTCCCGTAGTCTCCACTCCCCCCAGTCCCGACAAAATGATTGTGGCTGAACCCCCTGATGTCCGTATCAGAATAGTAGTAGCCCGCCGTGTGGTAGAAACCTATATGGGTGCCGTTGGTAGAGGTGTCCGGGCTCAACTTGACCATGCCGAACGGGACAAGGGCGCCTGGAATCTGCATTCCGACCCCGTATCCTATCCCGCCCGTGCCAATGAAGGGATTGACAGACTCAAAGGGCTGACGGAGAGGGGAGGAAGGATAAGAGATCGACCGCTCCCTGCATCCTGAGCACCAGAGAACAAGGGCCGATATGACCAGGGTCAAACAGCGTATTCGATCGCTAAAAGATGCCATAAATCTCTCCTTCGTCCAGAATTATGTCACATCCCACCCTTGTGAACAAATGATTGTATAAGCCAGTGTCAAAACCAATAAATATGTGGTAGAAATATTGTGATGAAATTGGATCCCGAACAAGAGGGCATTCTTCGCGGAGAGTCCGGCAAGGCAGTCGCCCTTGCCATGAAAACCCTGGTTTCCTACGGCGAAGTCTTTGGCGCCAAACGGTTGGTCCCTGTCAAATCCTGCCATCTGGCCGGAACCTTCGGTATTGTCATGATCAAATCCTATTGCCTTATTCTTGAGCGCCTGGTTTCGGAAGGGGCAAGGGTCAAGGTGCTGACCACGATCAATCCCAGGCCGGGTGCGAAGCTGAGCATGCTCAATCGATTTGCTTTTTTCAAACAGGCACGGGTCGAGCGCCTGCTCGACAAGCTCGGCGCAACCCCCAACTACTCCTGTGTCTGCTACGAGGATGCCAATGTGCCGGCGCTCGGCGATTGCCTTGGCTGGGCAGAGTCATCAGCCGTGCAATACGCCAATTCCGTGCTCGGTGCGCGCTCCAATCGCAATTCGGTCCTGATAGACGTATGCTGCGCGGTCACCGGCTATGCCCCGGAATTCGGATATCTGCTTGACGAGCACCGCAGGGGACAGATGCTGGTGAAGCTCAAGGTGAAAAAGATGGATGCCAGCGGCCTTGGCTTCATCATCGGGCAGAAGGCAGTTGGCCGGGTGCCTGTGATAGAGCATTTCAATTTCAACCGCATAGAGCTGAAAAACCTGGGGGGCGCAATGGCTGCCTCGGGCGCTGTCGCCCTTTTTCATGTAGAGGGTGTAACCCCTGAGGCGCCGGATCTCAAATCGGCCTTCATGGGCAAGCCCGAAACCACAATCACTATTACCCAGGAGGACCTGGACAGTCTGCGGAAAAACCAGCCGGACATCGCAAGCTCGGTGGTTTTCGGCTGCCCTCAGATGACATTTGACGAAACAATGGAGCTGGCCAAACATTTCGTTGGCAAAAGCGTAAGGAGACCGACATGGTTCTGTCTTGTGCCGGAGGCGAAGAGGCGCTTTGAAACAACAGATCTATATTCGGATGTTCTGCGGGCCGGGGTGAAGGTCTATGATTTCTGTCCGCTTGGGGCGCTCACGGTACGCCTGGGGAATAAGCATGTCCTGACCCCTTCCGGAAAGCTCTTCTACTATCTGGAGGGGACTGACTACGGCAACATGGATGACTGCCTGCAAGCCTGCGGGGTAAACCCATGACTATTTTAAAAGGAAGGCCTGTATTGAGAGGTGTGGCCTCCGGAACCGCCCTTGTGACGCGCATGCCGATAAACATCACCGCCTCCCTGACCAAGCTGGCAAACCTTCTCAAGAGCAAACGCTCACAGATCCAGGACCGGCATCATGAGCTTTTCAAGAAACATATCAAAGGAACGGTGCTTGTATTCCCTGAAACCATCGGCTCTACATACGCAGGCATGGTCTTTCTGGACTTGATATTCCAGAAACAGGCCCCATCTGGTATTATTGTCAAAAAGGCGGATTCACTGCTCGTGTCGGGATCGATTCTGGCCGAAGTCTGGTTCGGGAAAGGCATCCCAATTGTGGAATATGAGCCGGACGATCTGTTTGAGAAGGTCCGTGACGGCAGCAGGGTCAAAGTTGACGGGAATACCGGCGAGATAACGATCCTTTGAATTCGCAAGGAGGTTAAATGCCCATGAAAAGGACAACATCAAAAAAGATTTCCCTGGATGCCCTGATCAATAAGGTCAAGGACAGGAAATCAGGCGCCATCGTCCTCTTCCTGGGGAGCGTCCGGGAAACCTCCAATGGAAGGAAGGTCCTGCGCCTTGAATACGAGGCGCACACACGGATGGCCGAAAAGACCCTCAGGAACATTGAGAATGAGGCCAGGAAAAGAACGAATGCAAGGAAGGTAGCCATCATCCACAGGCTCGGAAGGGTAAAGGCTGGTGAGCTGTGCACGGGAATTGCAGCGTCTGCCGTACACAGGGACGAGGCATTTCAAGCGTGCCGGTTCTGCATTGACAACATAAAGAGGCGCGCCTTCATTTGGAAGAAGGAGGTCTTCTCAAATGGGGGGTGCTGGAAAGCAGGTGAATAGATGAAGGTGAAAAGCAGATTTCTCATTGCAGCCCTGTGTTTTGTATTGTCTCTCGCTTGCTGCAGGAAAAACGAATCGGAGCAGCAATTCGTGGGGGTCACAGAATTCCAATTCCACTACGACGCAGCAGATAGAGAGGTGACAGTAGATGTATGGTACCCTTCCAAAGAGCAACCCGGCGCAAAGCCGCACGAATTCATTTCCGGTTTTTCCGGTAAGGCGACATTGGACGCCTTGCCGGATTCAGAAGGGGCCCCTTACCCCCTGATTGTCTTCTCGCATGGATTCCAGGGAACACGGTTTCAATCCATATTCCTCGTGGAGGCCCTTGCATCGGCCGGATATGTTGTTGCGGCACCCGATCATCCCGATTCCCTGGTTGCAGAGGGTGGTTTTAAACTCTCGGATGCCACCCTCTATACGCAGCGTCCCGCGGAGATCTCTTTTGTGATCGATAAGATGACAGAACTCAATGAATCCGATCCCATCCTTAGCGGGATGATAGATCTGGGCCATGTTGGGATGACCGGCCACTCGCTTGGTGGCTATACCACACTAATGGTCTCCGGCGCCCAGCTTGACATTCCGGGCATAATAGAAAAGTGTTCAACTCCCCCCGAGCCCCTTGGCTGTTTTATGGCAAACTCCTTTACTCCGGGCGCCGGAGTAATCTCGGGCCGCGATGAAAGGGTAATTGCATCCATATCCCTCGCACCCCTTAGCTCTGTCTTTACTGGGGACGGCATCAATAAGTTGGGCATACCTCACACTGTCATGGGCGGGACCAAAGACAGCGTTACTCCATTCCCCTCTGAACAGGGCGAAGCTTACGACAATCTGAATCCGCCAAAATATCTCCTTGAAATCAAACAGGGAGGACACATGACATTCAGCGATCTGGCCTGCAGGTTTATGACGAACCTTGTTGACTGCAAGGATTCGGACAAAAAGCACAAGATAATCCTTGACTATGAGATTCCGTTCTTTGATCTTTATCTGAAGGGCAAAGCATCCGCGGGATCAAATTTAAAAAGCAAGGAAACCGAAGATTTTAAATTTTCTTCGTCTATCTGACAGGGCTTACTGTATCCTTGTCATTGCGAGGAATCCGCCTCAGGCGGAGACGAAGCAATCCCTAACATATTGACTTTTCTGAACATGAGATTGCTTCGCTTCGCTCGCAATAACGAGCTAACTCCTCTTTCAACGGCCAGCAAAGACATCCCTGAATTTTTTATACTTACCTTAAAATTAGGGCAGTTACAGAATGTGCAGGAAAAGTATAAATAAATTTGGATGATACAACCCTGGGCGTCTTCTGGCTTATCTTCACGCGATTTTTATCCTCGTAATTGTTTCTATCATTAGGGCTCCCGCTGTTCAATTCCCATATATCAAGGTTAACCCTTGATTGGAAATTCTGGACCTGAATTTCTGTCATCATATCTTCCTCATAGTGCCTGTTGACAACAATGAGGGCCAACCTGCTCCTGTCAATGTTTGTTGTCGCAGAGCAATCAAGAAAGGGAACTGAATTAATTTCCGGGATATTTCCAAGCTTCTCGCTGTCATAGAAGTCTGTTTCAACTTGTGAGTCTATTGCAAGTTCAAGCGCATGTTCTGTGTAGAGCTTGAATGCGTGATAAATGGGAGTGGCGAAAATATCTGTTTCGTTTGTATTGAGCATCCCAATGGTATTGACCATCTGGGCAAGGTTGGCCATTCCGACAATATCTGCATTCCGGTGCAGAACATTAAACACCAATGCAGCAAACAGCCCATCCCTCAGGCTGTATTCGGAATGTATCAACTGCTGGTAATTCCACCATAGGTTCCACTCATCCAGGGCTATCTTCAAATCGTTGGAGCCCGTCACATCTTTTATCGTTTCCCCAACCGACTTGATGTAATTCTCCAACACGATGGGCGCGGAGAGGATACTGTAATAATTTTCTTCGTTGTCATGGACACCGCTTACCATCGACTCAAAGACGCCGGAATAATAGGCGTGGATGGAAAGATAATCAATATAATCCCCTGCTATTTCCAATACAGTCCTGTTCCATGTTTCATCAGAACCTACGGCCACCAATTTTATAGAAGGGTCAACTGCGCTCATTTTGTTGTGGAACTCTATGAACCTATTGCCATAGGATGTAGAATCGGTATGTCCCAGCTCATGCGATCCATAAATTTCGTTTGCGATCCCCCAGTATTTCACCCCATATGGCTGTGTTGACCCGTTATTCTGCCGATCCAGGGCCCAGTAGTCCGCTGTCTTCCAGTCCTTGCCGTCCTTATCCAAACCAATAGAGGTTGTATTTGTGACACCAGCATTGCAGTATGCGACCCAGGCAGCGGCCTCCTCAACTGTGCCTGTTCCGAAATTGACATTTATATATGGCTCTGCGCTTATCTCCCGGACGAATTCAATAAACTCATCTGTCCCAAAGGTATTGGGATCGTCAGGGCCTATCCTCGGATCAAGAATGTTCATAAAGCCCCATGCAAGATTCGGTTTTATAGGGCGGCTGGAGCTTATTCCATCCCGCCAGTGATACCCATCGGAGAAGCATCCCCCGGGCCATCTGACGACGCTTGGCTGAATGCCATTCATCTGATCCACGACATCCGTCCTGATGCCTCCATGAACAACAGGCACCTGTGGGTCGTCCTCCCACACACCACCGTATATGCACATACCAAGGTTTTCTATGAAATGCCCGTAGATATTGGGGTCTATTTCCTTTGCATCATCCTGGGCATCTATTATTATCCGTGCACTCGGTGCAGACTGATTGCGCTCCCTGTGACAGGAGAGAAACACTGTGATTAAAAAAACGAGGAAAAAGAAGCACAACAGTCTGGACGTCTGCCTCATGTTAGACACTCTATTTCCCATATTCCGAGGTGTCAATGACATATACAGGCGATTCAGAAATGGCCACAGTTATCCTCCCTCCCTGTGGCAAAAGAGTTGTTTCCTGGCCGACCAGGTCGATCTGCCTCGCTGGCCTTGAGAATGAGAGCTCAACTGTAGCTGTGAGCCCCTTCCCTGCCTTCCAAAGGACAAAGGCCCTTCTCTCGCTTGAGGCGGACCGAAAGAGGAAACCATATTCATCCGGTTTCAATCCGAGCGCTCTTCTCAGGTCAGCTTCATAATGAAGGGGCGCCAGGATCCTCGTCATCGTGCTGAATGCCCGATATGAGTCCTTGGGGGTCCTGTCGTATTTCACAAGGCCAAAATAGTTCTCCGAGGAGGGGACCGCGTTCCCGTCTCCGTCAATGAAATCATACCAGCAAAGGACCTGGATCCCCTCGGAGATGGAGAGGATGAACGAGCGGACAAGCCATGATGCCTGCTCAGCGTAGGTCATGTTCGGCGGATAGGAATAGACAGGCTCTCCTGGGCCCGCGGGCCATCCCAGCTCGGTAACCCACATGGGCTTCCATCCATCGCCGTGCCTTGCCATGATCTCCCTCGCATCTTTTATCATCTGGACAATGTTCCCCTGCTCGGTCTCCTCCTCAGGCGATTTGAACTGGAAATAGGTATAGGGATGGATGGCCATGACATCGTAAAAGGAGCCGATGTCAGGGTGGGCCTTGTAGACCTCTTCAAAGAAACCCCATGTCTTTTTAAATTTTAATGGATCAGATGAGATCCCCCCGAAGGCCACAGTGCAGGAGGGGTCTGCCTTCTTTGCTGCCCTGTATGCAGCCTTGAGCAGGGCTCCGTATGCAACCGGGTCAGGCCCTCCCTTCCAGTAGATCCAGTTAGGCTCGTTCCAGATCTCCCATCTGCCAACCCTTCCCTTGAAGTGCGTGACAGTCTCAAAGACAAAGGAGGCGAAATCCTCCGGATCAATTGAGGAGTCATCCCCGGGCACTGACCTGGCCCAATCAGGGGCATAGGTGAGGAGGCCGATGAATTCCTGGCCGTATAACCAGGCCTCGTCCACCATTTGATCGTAAGCATCAAAAGAAAAATTTCCACGGGTTTTCTCAATCTCGGGCCAAAGGAAGTCTGTTCTGAGGATCCTAACTCCCGCATCCCGGTTCATGAAGAGCTCAAATTCACGTGACAGAGATTTTTCAGGATCACTGCCGGTGGGAATGTGGGTTGACAGACCAAACCTTTGGGCAAGCGGCTGCGGAGAGGGGGACTCAATGGCTTGCCTGGAGCAGCCGAGCACGAAGGCCATGCAGAACACAAGATGCAGCCGTATAATATGCGAGACCTGCCGAATCTTCATTTTATTAAATAAATTCAGGCGTCAAATTTGGGAAGGACGATCTTTTGGAACTCTATCCCTTCCTCTGTGAGCATCTTCTCTTCCCGCTCGGTCGTAACCCCACGGATGTTTCTCTTCTTGGTCTGTCCATAGTGGATCCTGAGGGCCTCCTCTGCAAACCGGGGGCCCACATCTTCAAAGTTCTTCTCCACATAATCCTGGACATACTGATAGACGGTCCTGACAGCCCTTGCCGCAGGGGTAAAACCTTTGCTTGTCTTTATGGCGAACCCGGAGGGGAGCTGCGAGACCTTGGTTGAATTGCATACCACACACCTGATCATAGCGTTGTCCCTCTGGTGCTCAAATGAATCACGGTCCTTGAACCATCCCTCAAATTCATGTCCCTTTTTGCATTTCAGATCGTAAAGGATCATGACCTTTCTATACTCCTATCAAGAGGCAGCTAATGAAAGTTTGTTGACGCGGATAATATCCCTGAGCACCCTTTCGGCGCGTTCAGCAGGGGGCCCAAGGGGATTGGAGATGAGTGCCAGGAGAGCAGCATTGTAATCATTCTTTACGCCCGCCCTGATGGTCAGGCGCTCAAATGCCTTCACCTGCCTTATAAGGCCGATGATCTGTGGCTCTATCTGGCCCACCGGCAGGGGAGAAGCGCCGCTGCGTCCGACTATGGTCGGGATCTCCATAACTGCGTCGGATGGGAGGTCAGGGGTGGAGCCGCTGTTCCGGACATTGACGATGTGCTCCTCTTTCCTGTCGTTCAAGATAGCCTCGATCAGCTCCAGCGCGGCCTTGGAGTAATATGCTCCCCCCCTCTTCTCAAGGAGTGAAGGCTTCTCGTGATTCTTTTTATCCCTGTAGATTTTCATGAGTTTCTCCTCAATCTCCATGACCTCCTGGGCGCGCGTCTTCCTTGCCCTTTTCAGAACCTTCAGCATCTTCTCCGGGTAATAGTAATACCTGAGATAGAACTGGGGGATCATTCCGAGTGCCTTGAGAAGAGAGGGCTCGTAGGAAATGTCAGGGATGTTCACAGGGCCCCTCAGCTTGCGGGTTTGCCAGAGACCCTTCTCAACCTCGGAGCCGGCATTTGCAGGCTCCCTTGTCTCTTGCGAGGTAAGGAAAGCCAGGACAGTCCCTGTCACATCAACCCCCTTAATATATATACGGCGGACCCATCCGAGGTGATTGAGCCCTACATAGTCAAGCCTCACATCCCCGGGCTCCACGCCCAGGGCGCGCGCGGCCTCCATCTTCATCTCCATTGGAACATTGCACAGGCCTATTGCCCTGACCCTGGTCTCGTTCAGAACCGCCTCTGTGATGAGGCCCGAAGGATTGGTGAAGTTAATTAGCCATGCCTTTGGGGCACGCTTCTCAATCCGGCAACAGACCTCCATCATGGCCGGGATCGTCCTCAATGCCTTGGCAAAACCGCCGACCCCAACAGTCTCCTGGCCAATCAGGTTGTGCTTCAGGCAGAGCATGACATCCCTGTGCCTGGCCTTCTGGCCGCCGACCCTGAACTGGGTGATGACAAAATCGGCTCCGTCCAGGGCCTCGTCCAGGTCGGCGGTGGAATCAATGAGGAATGCGGCGCCTGAGTGGGAGGCCATCCTTTTGGAGAAGGACGAGAGGGGCTCGAGCCTGGCCGGGTTAATATCCTGCAAGACAACTCGATCAAGGCCAAGTGATTTCTCCTTCTGGATCAGCCCTTCTATTAGCTCAGGGGTGTAGGTGCTTCCCCCGCCAATTACGGCAATTTTCATGGTTTCTCCAAGGAATGGAACGATTCTTTTGCGCGCATCATCCTCTCCTCGCCGGCTTTGCCGTGGAGGCGATCCAGACAGAAGAAAACTGCGCCGAGGACAGGCTCAAAGTCCAGGGTGATCATCCTTATCCTGCGAAAGCTCTTTGGCAGGCTGGCCCTGAGTGAGCGAACCAGGGCCGGATGATTGCCTTTCTGGAATACGCTCCCGCCCATGACGATTGGGACATCCTCATCCGGGCGAAAGAGCTTCTTCATCACAGCAGAGGCAGCGCGCGCGATCTCCCTTCCGGCCTTTTTAAGTATTTCCTGGGCCACACGGTCCCCCTCCCCTGCAGCCTCAAAGACCAGGAAAGCGAGGCCGCCGAAATCAGACCATCCGAGGGACGAGGGCTGGCTGCTCCCCCCTTGGGCGATATTGTCATAGAAAAGAAATTCTATGGCATCCTCAAGCCTCTTGAGGCCGAGCAGGCGGCAGATCTTTTTATAAAGGATGGTGGGCCTCCCCCTGCCGTCATGTCCCCTCATGGCAGAGAAGAGCGCATACTCCCCAATATCTGAGGCAGATCCGAAATCACCCAAGGGCCTTCCAAGCCCCCCAACCTTGGCAATCCTCCCTTTCCTGTTCATCCCTATGGCGTTGTTCCCTGTACCGGCGATGAGGCCGATCCCAACGCCGTCCGGAGTCCCTGCCCTGAGGGCAATGACCGTATCGTTGACAAGGATGAACCTGCGTGTGGGCGTGATCTCCATGAGGAGCCCTTTGATGGTGCGAAAATCCTTTTTCCTGTCCGCCCCGGCAATGCCATAGCAGGCCATTGAGACCTGCGATCTATCCACCCTTGCCTGTGATAAGGCAAGTGAGATGGCGTTGTTGATGGACTCGCCTGCCCCGCGCACGCCGCTGCTCTGGAAGTTCCCTCCGCCGGCGCGTCCCATGCCCAGGACAAGCCCCTCTGCATCAGCGACAAGGGCCAGGGTCTTTGTGCCTCCGGCATCCACGCCGAGGACATACCCCTTCCCTATGCTGCGGCAAGCCGTATCAGAGGATCTCTTCAACATTCTCCTGTATCTTGATGATCGCATCGGCTATATCATCCATGTCCTTCTTCGTGCCAAGAAAGAGCCGGTGCTGAAGCCATACCGCCTCCTCAAAGGCTGCCTTCTCAACCACCGGGCAGGCAACCTTGTCCGGGTCAACGACCTCGCCATAGCGCCCCCTGATCTCTGGATAATCCCTTGCCCTGAGCGGGAACAGCGGGCTCCTGTAAATAGGCGCATAGGAGTAGCCGCCCAGAGGAATCCCCTCTTCCTCAAGGGCAGAGGTGAACTGATCGCGGGACAATCCCTTGAAACCATCCGGATTGTATTTGAAGATAAACTGGACGCCGCTCGGCGTTGTAATTCTCGGGTCCCTCTTGAGAAGGGTGATCCCTTTGATCTCCCTGATCCTCTTCGCAAGATACTCCTTGTTCTTCTCCCTGGTCTTCGTCTGCTGCTTGAAGCGCCCGAGCTGGGCAGTGAGCACAGCCGCCTGCCACTCTGTAATGCGGTAATTCCACCCGAACAGCTCTCCATCAAAGTTGTTATATCCCGTCTCCTTCCGCCCGCAATTCGTCAGAGACTGGCACTTCTCCTCAAAATCCTTGTTATTGGTGATGATGATCCCCCCCTCCCCTGCAGTCATGAGCTTGGAGGATTGAAAGCTGAAGCTGCCGAAATGGCCTATGGAGCCAACCCCTTTTCCATTCCACTTGGCCCCGTGCATGTGGGCGCAATCCTCTATAACAATAAGGTTGTGTTTCCCGGCGATCTCCATGATCTTGTCCATGTCCGCAATGCTCGACCCAAGGTGCACAGGAATTATGGCGCGTGTCCGCCCGGTCACTGCCTCCTCAATCTTTCCTGCATTAAGGCAGTAGGTGTCAGGGTCTATATCAACAAACACAGGGACCGCATTGACATAGACCGGTGTCGCTGCAGAGGCCACCCAGGAATAGGGTGTCACAATGACCTCATCCCCGGCTGCCACACCTGCTGCCCTCAGTGCTATCTCAAGGCTCACCGTGCCGTTGGCACAGCAGATTCCATACTGGGCGTCATGATATTTTGCAAACTTGGCAGCGAACTCCCTTGCGCGGGTGTTGGGCGCAGGAAATCCCCCCCAGCTCTTTGACTCCAGGACCTTTTTAAGGGCTGCCTTCTCCTGCGGACCTAACACAGGCCAGGGGTGAAACTCCCCCTTCCTCAGCTTCTTCCCTCCCTTGATGGCTAATTTTGGCATGGCACGCCTCCTTTTTAAAAAACCAAACTTGGCACTTTGACCAAGCGTGAAAAGTGCCGCAACTCCTCTCCTACATCTCCATATCCGATCATCCAGTGGTGGCCAAGGCCGCAGTCGGCGATCCATTGTATGACCTCCGTGGGCGGCCTAAGAAATTTTACCCTCACCGGGTTGCCGGGAAATACCATCCCTGTCTCCAGGGCCTTCCCCTCCAATATCCCAATCCTGTATGTCCCCCGCCTTCCGACTATATTAATGAGTGTAACATCTCCTTTCCTTGCTGGGAACAGGGCACATACACCCTTCTCCTTCAGCCTGACCGGAGCGAGGGTAATGCCTCGCCTGCTCCTGGCCAGCGAGAACCCCCCTGAGCCGCAGTGAGAGAATACTATGGCCCCACCTACAGGGCCAAGGAGGTCGGTGTTGTGCACGGGCTTGCCCGTTAGCATATTTAGAATGGCCATTGCGAGCGTGGAGTTGACATCGCCCTCGCACCCCCCCATGATCCCCTGCTCTGAGAGGAGGGAGAAGGGCAGGCAGAATTCCCCCATGAGGTCAGGATAACACTCCACGGCTACGCCCATGAGCCCTTCCTTCAGGGCAAAATCCCTGAGTGCAAGGGTGATTTTCATGGCTTGCAAACCCGCCCGCTCGCCAACCCTCACCGACCCAGCCCGCTTCTTTGTCTGCGACCAGAGTTTCTTCACCTCTTTGTCCTCAATTCCATCAGCCCTTGAGAGGATCGCCTCGGTGCTTGAGAAAACCATACCCAGGCCAAATGTCTCCCTAAGGGCCACCTCATCAAATGCCACCTCTGTCATGCCCTTGAGCCTGTGGCCGAGCTGACCGAGCCTTGCCCCCATAAGGCGGCGCCGGACTGATACAGCCCTGGCGAAGCGTGCGATCCTGTCCGCCCGGCTCCTGTCAACATCCCCGAAGATAAAAAACGGGCTGTGGCCCATCTCATTCATGACACAGCAAAACTGATGTGCAAAACAAAGGGAGCCGTTCTCAATGCCCGGAATGGCCCAGGCTATGGCCGGCAGGCGCAGGTGTGCCAAAATATCCAGGATCGGCGTGTCTTCAGCCCAGGTGGCCGCAAGACAGCACAGGAGTTCTGCTCCATGTTTTGCGAGATTCTCTTTGGCGCTTACAGCGGATTTTTCGTCCGATACGATCCCTGCCCGGAGGACATCAAGGCCTACGCGGGAAAGAACAGCCTCTGCCCTCCTGAAGAGCGGATATGCCTGGCCCCCCCCCTTCTCAAGCGGGCTCATTACGACAATAAGTCCTATCTTCGGCAGCAGCATGTCAGCTAAATCTCAATCCCCCAGAGGCGGCGCACGGCTGTGCCCAGGGCATAGGTCACAATGATTGCCGCAACCATGATCATGAGGTTCATAAGGATCCTCTTCTTTACATTCATGCCGGAGAGAAAGGCTACAACAAAGGACACCACTATCAGCATTGCACCGCCCATAACAAGGGATATAACCACACTCTTTGCGCCTGCAAGGACCGGAAGGACAGGGACCATCGCCCCAATTAAATAAAATATCCCAACGATGAAAGCAGAGGATAGGGGGCGATCGCCCGCACCCTCATCCGCTGCCCTACCCTCAAGGTAGATCCTCTTCATCCTCCCGGAGGCCTCCACCTCTTTCTCCGAGCTTGAGGCGACATATACACCGGCGCCCATGGAGATGGCTCCGGCAACGGCAACTGTCAGGCCCGCCATCAGCACCGAGGAAACATCGGAGAATGCAGCAAAGAAGCCGTTCACTGCCCCCAGGATCTCCACAAGCCCGTCATTCATGCCGAGAAAGACATTCCTGATCCTTCCCCCTTCAATCTTCCTCTCGATGAACCTGGACACCATAATATCTTCGTGCTTGAACTCGTCATCCAGAATACCCTTAAGGGCATGCCTCAGCTCGGTGTTTCTATATTTCTGCCAGACATTCAGGTATTTCCTGGTTCCGTAAATCTCAATAGCCTCCAGGATTAATTGTGTCATCCTGTCACCGAAAATCCGACAAAGGCTATAAAGCACCCAAAGCTTTGCCTTCCTTCCCCAGGTCAGATGGTCAACCGTGACGTTGTAAAATCCTTTCCAGAAATTATAGTGCCCCTCCTCCACAGGGATGATCTCATTGAGAAGAAGGCGGGGACGGCCCTTGGTGATCTTGGCCAGCTTCCGATACAGCATGAGGTCAAAGAGCTCGTCCAGGGCCAGGTTCCTCCCAAGCGCCCTCTCCGTCTCCGTAAACCGCAGCTTTGCCTTTTGGGCCATAAAGGAGGAATTATTGTATCACGAAATATTGCCTCACAATACTGGGTCATCTCCTGCATCATTGCGTGGCAATCTCGTTAGATTGCTTCCTCGTCCGCCAGAGGCGGACTCCTCGCAATGACAAAAATTGGAAATACATACACTCACAATAGAATGGACTGATTTTTTCTGGCTTAGGGACTATAATCTGCAAAGACGATGGAATACAAAACAGCGATCGGAAAGAAATTCACACTCATCATCGCCCGAGGGCCAGAGGAGGTTGGGGCCAGGGCTGCTGACATTGTCATGGAGCTTGTCGGAAAAGGGAGGCCCGGGGTCCTGTGCTTTCCCACGGGATCAACCCCTATCCCACTTTACAGGAGGCTCGCCGGCCTATATAGAAAGGGACTTGTAAGCTTCAGGAACTGCAAGGCATTCACCCTTGACGAATACCGGGGGCTGCCTTCTTCAAACAAAAACAGCTTTCGTTTCTACATGGAAAGGCATCTTTTCTCAAAAACAGATTTCCCTCCTCGCGCCATCCATTCCTTCAACGGAATGGCTGAGGACATTGAGATGGAATGCAGGAAATATGAGGAGGCCATAAATAAAGCAGGGGGGATCTCGCTCCTGTTCCTGGGGATCGGAGCCAATGGACACATCGCTTACAATGAACCCGGCTCAAACCAGTGTTCCAGAACAAGGATGGTCGTCCTTTCCCAGGAAACAAGGCGGGCAATACAAAAGAATTTCCCGGGGAAATATCCCCCTCAATATGCCTTCACATTGGGAATAGCCACAATCCTTTCGGCCAAGACGATCGTGCTTATGGCCACGGGCAGGGATAAGGCCCGTGCCATATTCAGGGCCTTGAAGGGCAAGCCCACTTCCGATGTGCCCGCCTCTTTTCTCCAGTCTTTCAAGGGCCGCCTCATAGTGATTCTGGACAGGGACGCTTCCTCTATGTTAAATGTTGATTTGAACAGATGCCAGACGATAAGCCGAAAGTAAAATCCATCCACGAGGTTGTAGTCGCTGTCAAGGACGCCGGAAAGGCAGCTGCTCTTTACGAAGAATTGTTTGGCCTGAAGTTCGATCTCGGATGGGAGCTGCCATGGGAAAAGATGAAGGTCAAGGCAACCAGGATCGGGGAAACACAGTTCCACCTTATTGAGCCAACCTCCCCGGACAGTGTCGTTGCAAAGTTCATTGAGAAAAAGGGCGAGGGTTTAAATCACATCTGCTTCAAGGTTTCAGGGTTGTCAAAGATGATAGAAAAATTCAGGGAAAAGGGCATAAGGCTTGTCCCGGAGAAACCGGTGTCCTTTGGGAACATCTCCTACATCTTCGTCCATCCATCCATGACCCAGGGTGTCCTCGTTGAGCTGGTTGAGGAAACCTGAAGGAGCATCGGGTATTCGCCTGCGTTTTTTATTTTTAGAGGGAGGGAAATATGAAGAATAAAATTGCAATGGCAGTAGCCGTCTTCGCAGCGCTGCCATTGGGGTTTCAAACATCGTATTCAGATGAACTTATTCCAAAGGGTTCTGTCGCACCAAAGTTCATTTTGTTTTTTCCCAACGACGACACTTCTGGACTAAAAGATTTCAGCACTGGATTCGGCGGAGGGGTTGAAGCACGCTTCAATGTAATGTCTTCAACGACCTTGGGGATCTATGTTGGACCGGAAATTGAATACATTGATTTTTCAACTTATAAAGAGACTTATTCTGATATCGACTTCACCTATGAGAGCAAGGTGACGTTCTCCACCTATAAGATCAAGGCCAACTTTTTACTTGTTGTTCCATTACAAAAAATTTCCTTTTTCTTTGGCGGTGGGATTGTATACAACCAATCAACTATGGATTGGGAAATCACCATTCCCGGCTATGGATCCACTTCACTCACTTTATCAGGGTCTGGAATTGGCGGACAGATGCTCTGCGGCATTGATTTGCTTTTAGGTGAAAGAGGCGCCCTGTCATTTGAGTTCACAATACCATTGTCACAGAGCCAGGACATGGAAGCGTCATATATGGGAGAATCCCTTTCACTGGAGGATATGAATGTTGGAGGGACAGAACTTAATGTCGGGTATAGGTTTTATTTCTGACCATCTATGCAACAAGCTCTTTGACCGCATCAAGAATGCGAGGGCCAGTGCCGGCGGCAAGGGACATGCTTCGTTCGTAGCTGTATAGGGTATCGTTCCTCTCCTCCTCGGTCATCAAATAAGAAATCTCATCGTTTGCAAGGGTGAAGAGGAATTTATATTTTCCTCTCATCATGCCCTTCACGGCAAAACCCAGGCTTGGAAATAGCTCCCCTGGTATGCAGACAATCCCGGCAGGGCCAAGGCTCACAGCGCACACCTCGGTTTCCAGGATCGGGCTCCACAGGCTCCCGATGTCCCGTTTAAGAATGCCGAGAGCCCTCGCCAGCTTGAAACGCCAGTTCGTAACCGGCAGCCGCAGGATGTTCTTTTTTACCTGTATTTGAAGAGACTCCACTGTTTCGCCCGCCTTCAATCCCTCAAGGGTCTTCCCGGCAAGCGCCTTTCCGATCTTCTCAGTGTAGGGAATCCTCTCAACTAAAGGAGCCTCGTCAGGAAGGTTGCCAGTGATCATGCCGCCTGCTGCCCCCTCGAAGAATATCGCAACCCCGCCCAGGGCTTTTTCAATCTCCTTGTAGAAATGCCCGGGAAAATCAGCGCTGACCTCCTTATTGTGCTCATAGAGGGTCTCAGCATGACAGGGCCAGTTCGCAATGACAGCGATAGTCTTCCCATCCATGCCCTCGGCCTTCATGATGGTAATTTCATCGTCCTTCTTACCGGATATGCGGATGTTCTCCGAGATGTCCTTTGGCATTGCGGCGCGAGAAAATACAATCCTGCATTCCCTCGCATTTCTCACAGCGGTCTCGATGCAAGAGACAATCCGATCCTCTATCTCTGCCATGTATGCCTCGTCCCTCCCTGTTGTTAGCGGAAAACCCACTGGCCAGAAAAGGCCCCATCCCCAATATCCCAGCGTGTCAGGGCTTGCATGGTTGTGGGTGGAGCATACAATCACATTGTCCCCAACAATGCCCTTGACCTTCTGTCTGACCCTCAGAACATCCGTGTAAAAATAACCGATCAGATCAAGACCAACAAGGACAAGCGGGGTCTTCCCGTCATTGAAGTATAGGGCGCGCGCATAAAGAGGGTCCCTTATCCCTGTGCTCCTCCTGTTGAAGTCAAAGCCTGCGAGGAAGACCGTGTTCTTCGGGGTTATATCAACTGAACAGCTTCCTGCTTTCATGTGTCAAACCGTCCCCATTATTTGAGTAGGGCGACCCCGCTGACGATGAGGAGGACAGCGACTGCCTTTTTCGCGGTGACCGGCTCGCCCAGGAAGGCAACGGACAGGATGGCGGCAATAAGGGGATAGGTACCAGAAATTGGGACGACCCTTGATGCCTCACCGAGCTTTAGGGCCTGAAAAAATAGCGCCTGGCCCACCACCATTGATGTAATCCCAGTAACGATGAACAGGGAAATAGACAGGGGCGGGCTTCCAGTCAAGGACCTCCATCCATGCGAACCCATTGTGAAGAAGCCCGCGCTCGCAACAAAAGCCACAGCGGATCGGATGAAGACCCCGGCCATTGGATCCCCTCCCTTCAATGCAATCTTCTCAAGGAAGGCGCCGCACCCCCACAGGATGGCTGCCATCAAGGCAAGGCCAAATGCTCCGCTCCAGAATGTCACGGCCTATTCCCCCTGTTGTCCGCCGAGAAGGGCCCTGATGGCCTCCATGAGTATGGGGCCTGTGTTCTCTCCCAGGGACATGCTCTGCTCATATTCATAGGTCTTGTCGCTGAACTGCTCCCTTGTCATCATGTAGCCCAGCTCATCGTTGGCAAGAGTGAGGATGAACTTGTATTTCTCCTTTATGAGCCCCTTGATCTCAAAGGCGAGGCTTGGGAAAAGCTCTCCTGGCGCAGTGACAAAGCGTGCAGGGCCGACGGTGAAACAATCAACCTCGGCCTTGAGATTCAAGGTCTCGGGATCAGCCTGCTCGCGGGTAAGGATGCCCTGCTTGAAGGCATACTCAAACCTCCAGTTCTTCAAGGGGAATTCTACAATCTTTTTAGCCAGGGATATCCGGATATTTTTGGGGCCCAAAGGCGATGAGCCCTCAATGGCAGAGGCCGCGCTCTCCGCATAAGTCTTGCCCATCTTCTCTGCATAAGCCACTAACCTCTTCACAGGCCCCCAGCTCCCCGTAAAGGTCTTTGGCGTGATCATGCCGGCTGCTGCGCCGCTCACGAACATGGCGATCCCGCCGTGCTTTTCCTCCCACGCCTTGTAGAGCTTGCCCGGCCAGTCAGCGCTGATCTTACTATTGAACTCCTCCATGGCCTCGGCATGGCACCCATAATTGATGAGAGTGGCAATCGCCTTCCCATCCGCCCCCTCAACATCCATCACTGACATCTCGTTGTCCTGCTGGTCACGAGGCCCCCATAAATTGGCACATAAATCGTTTGGGACGACAACAGAACCGAATCGCAGCCTTGACGGACGAGCATTGGATGCAGCTTCAACTATGACCCTTGCAATCTTCTTTTTCAGGGCCTCATTATATTTTTTGTCCACGCCGGAGCTAAACGGGATGAAAAGCCCTGCACCCCAGTATCCCATGACATCGGGCCCCTCGTGATTGTGGACGGAGATGATGATGATGTTTTCGCCGTACTTCCTTGATACCTTGTCCCGAATTTCCACCACCGCATCATATGAATACCCCACCAAATCAAGTGTCACAAGGACAAGGGGAGTTTTCCCGTCAAACAGGAACAAGGCCCTGGCAGAGATCGGATCCCTGACGCCTGAGCTCTTGCGGCCCTGCATAAACCCCGCTATATAGATACTGTCCGTGTAGGCCCTCTTTGGTGTAATGTCTATTACGGCTGCCCCTGCAATAAGCCCCTCGCCTTTGGCCGCATATGACTTGATAACATTATCAAAGTTGGGCTTTTGCGCCAGCGCAGGAAACGCAGAGGCAAGAAACACAAGTGCGCTGATAACCAATATTTTTCCATTTCTCCTTTTCATTGGATTGCCTCCTTTCTTACTGCGACAGGGCTTTGATCACATCAGTGATAGCGTCCATAAGGATCGGACCTGTGTCCTCACCCAGGGACACTGTCTGCTCATAGCTGTGGATGGGATTGTGAAACTGCTCCTTGGTCATGATATACCCGAGCTCATCATTCGTAAGGGTCAGGATGAAATTCGGCTTTCCCCTCATTAGGGACCTGATCTCAAAGGCAAGGCTTGGAAAGATCTCTCCTGGCACCCCGACAAACCACGCCGGACCAATAATAAATGCGTTGACCTCTGTCCCGATCGTATTTGCCGGACGATCAAGGGTAGAGCGCTGAAGGATGCCCTGGTTAAAGGCATACTCAAAACCCTTGTTGTGAAAAGGGAACGAAACCGGTTTCTTTGCCATTGTGATAGCTACATTCTTCGGCCCAACAGGGGCAGCCCCCTCAAGGGCCTCAGCCGTTGTATCTGACAGTGTGCGGCCAATCTTCTCCGCAAACTTAACCTTCGGTCCAACAGGCCCCCACTTGTAGAAGAATGTCGCAGGAGCGATCTGTCCGCCCTGGGCGCCGCTGATGAACATGGCCACCCCGCCATGTGCCTGCTCCCACATCCTATAGAATTGCCCGGGGAAGTCGGCGCTCAGCTTGGTGTTGAATTCCTCCTGTGTTTCCACATGACATCCGTAGTTTGCGATGACAGCAATGGGGCGCCCGTCTGCTCCATCAACTGCCATCACTGAAACCTCGTGATCCTGCTGATCGGCCGGGGCCCAGATGTTGACGCACAGCCCCTTTGGAAATGTCGTGGAGCCAAACCGCAGCCTGGCCGGACGCGCCTGGGACACAGCCTCTTGTATGACAGCGGCAATCTTCTTCCTCAGGACAGCCATATATTTTTTGTCTACCCCTGTTGAGAAAGGAATGAGGAAACCGGGACCCCAGAGCCCCATTGTGTCCGGACCCTGATGGTTGTGCACCGAGGTAATGATGATATTGTCGGCGTATCTCCTCGTCACCATGTCCTTGACGGCCTGGACATCATCGTAGAAGTAACCCACCAAGTCGAGACTCACGATAACCAGCGGGATCTTTCCATCAAAGAGAAAAATAGCCCGTGCGAATATTGGATCGCGGACACCCGTGCTTTTGCGGTCGTTCATGTATCCGGCCAAATACACCCGGTCGGTGTATGCCCTCCTCGGAGTGATGTCCACGACAGAGGCACCGGCTATGAGGCCCTCGCCCCTACGGGCAGTATATGAATCTACAAGCATGTCAAAATCAGGGGCTTCTGCCCGCGCCTGAGAGACAGGGGCCGTAAATACGATCCATAGCAGGGCGACTGCAATCCTTCTCATCTTATTCTTTGATGAAGCCGTGATACCTGCCCATCCAGTAGGGAAGAAGCCAGATCGTGCCGGATTCCTCCGCCCCTCCGCCGCTCCCGCAGCTCAGGGGCGGATAGCATGAATCAAGCTCGTAGGGATTGGAGTTCCACTTCTCTATCTTCCTCTCATCGTAGGGAAGGACCTCTGTTGATTGATATACAGGATAAGGCCTGTTATGCCTGTCCCTGGTGCTTCCGATGACAACATCTGTCCTGTGGCTGTTGAACATGCCCCACTCAATCAAACTCCAGGGATACTCCTTAAGGGTCCTCACCGCCCCCACCACGCCGTAGCCCCTTTCCATGCGAGAACCGGCTATGAAGTTCCAGAGCGGGCACCTCTGCGGGTCTTTTGTCTTCCTGTAACGCTCTACGCTGTCAACAAAGAGCTTTCCCAGAACATCCCCCCTTTCGTATTGCAGGAGCGGATAATAGGCAAGGGAGGCAAGCTCATCGTCCGAGTAGTTGTAGAGGACCGGTGCGGCAATATACATGTTCTGCCAGTTTGCAGCCCTGTCATCATAACCATACTCATCAATCAGGATCCTGTAATGATCGTAGAACTTCTTCTCTCCGGTAATGTGATACGCAGCCCTGAGGTAGGAGATAATCTCCAGGCCGTCCATCCAGAATTGTCCTGCATTCAGCCATTTGCCCTCATGATTGAACCTTATCTCGTCCTTCGTTACATGTTCGGGGTCCCAATGCCCGAATGTGGTGGGCATCCCGTTAGTGTCCAAAAGGTGGTAGCCGTTATCCACAATGTGGTTCATCAGCCTGGAAACAACCTCCCTGACCTCGTTCTTCTCCTCCTCGCTCTCGGCAACGAGATCGTAATACACAGAATACCCGAACATGTGGCCGGTGATCTCATCGCTGCTCGTATCGTTCTTCCAGCAATACAGCCCGGAGACATCACGGAACCAGCCCTTCCAGGAGCTTGTCTCAGCCATCCACCACCGCCCCTTGCATGCACAGATCTCCTCCGGGGTCGTATAAGCCGCGCAGGCCGGGTTCCATGCCTTGACCTCCTCTATTGAACAGAATGATCGTGCGTGGAAACCCGGGTTTCCCATCTCCCTGGGATACTTCTCAAGGCGGAGCATGGCCTTGAAGGACTCCATTGCGTTCTTCTTTGCCTCCGGGTCCTTTGTCACTGCATAGCGGAAGGACTCGGCAGCAATATACATCTGTGTCCAGAGACCGTCGTTGTCCGCATCGTGCTGGGTAAACTTTGAAAGGCTCCCTGCGACCGGAAGGCCAACGCTCTCGACCATGCCCATCCTGTTGTGCCTAGCACGAGTGATCTCCTCGTAGTGTTTGGCCTTCTCTTCAAGGGTCATTGGGACCCAGAACACCTTTCCTATGCCCTGCCCTGTCCCGAGCCAGAGTGTCCCATCAGGATCCATCACGGCAGCAGTAATCTTGTTGTCAGGTACCCAGCGCTTCCCTGCAAAATAAAGCCATCTCTCAGTCGGCACACTGTAGGCAGCACCCCATGTTGTCCCTATAAGAAGCTCGTTTTGCGGGGTAAATGAAATGTCGGTGATGTCCGTAAAAGGAAGTCCGGTCGTTCCTGTGACCATCGCGGCCCATGTGTTGTCTTCCGGATCGAAAACATTTATGCCTGTCCTCGTCCCTGCATAGATGCGATCCGCATCGTCAACGGCCAGGGCCATAACAGGCGAGCCTGCCTCGGGAATAACATTCCCCTGATCGCCGTCCTCAACTGGATAGAGCCCTGAGAGTGTCCCCCTCAACAGGGTCCCGTCCTTTTTCTCGGCAAGAGAGGTTGTTGTGATGTCGTCAGAAATGATGTCCTCAAATGTAGCGCCGTTGAAAAGGGCCACACCCTTGTCTGTGCCCACCCATATACCCCCTGATGATGAACCGAGCATGGTTGTTAGATTCCCCTCAAGACTTGTCAGGGTGAAGCTGAAAGCAGTCCACGCCTCGCCATCAAGCCTTTTTATCGCCCCTGCCACCCCTGCCCACAAACGCCCCTCTTTGTCCTGCGTAAGGGCAATGATGGAATTGTCCCCTGCCCCATCCACATAGGAATGCCACCACCCTCCACCGTCAAAAGTAGAACAAACTCCATTTGCTGTGGCTGCAAACACCTCGCCATTCTCTTTCGCAAGGATGTCCCTTACATCATTGGACAAGAGGGTATTCGCTCCTATTCCTTTCGTAATGGTTGTCTGGAACTTCTGGAGATATGGCCCCACCTCAATACTCTCTATGCCCTGCTTTTCCGACTTTCCCCTGCATGCACCAAGCAAGAGCAGCCCGAACATGACTCCTATAATGGTTTTTTTCATGACATCACCTCCATCGTTTCATTCCTTGATAAAGCCGTGATACCTGCCCATCCAGTAGGGGAGTAGCCAGGGCGTGCCTGCCTCCTCTGACATTCCGCTCCCACCGCCGTCAAGCTTGTAGGGGTTGGAGTTCCATTTCTCCACCACCCTCTCATCGTAGGGAAGAACCCTTGTGGATTGCAGAACCGTTCCTTTGTGGTGCCTGTCCTCAGTGAGTCCGATTGTAATATCTGTCCTCTGACTGTTGAACATGCTCCACTCTATCAAACTCCACGGATACTCCTTCAGGGTCCCCACCGCATCCTCCAACCCATAGCCCCTTTCCATGCGCGTACCTGCTATGAAGTTCCACAGCGGGTTCCTCTGCGGGTCCTTTGTCTCCCTGACCCGCTCAACGCTGTCAATAAAGATTTTACTTTGAATAGGATCCCTCTCGTACTGAAGGAGCGGATAATAGGCAAGAAAAGCAAGTTCATCGTCCGAGTAGTTGTAGAGCATCGGCTCGGCTATGAAAATATTCTGCCAGTTTGCAGCCCTGATATCATAACCATGCTCATCAATCAGAATCCTGTAATGATCGTAGAACTTCTTCTCCCCGGTAATATGATACGCTGCCCTGAGATGGGAGAGGATCTCCAAACCGTCCATCCAGTATTGTCCTGCACTTTGCCATGTGTCCCCTTGCTTGAACCTTATCTCGTTCCCGGTTACATGATCAGGGTCCCACCTTCCGAATGTAGTCGGGGTCCCGTCCATGTCCCACAGCTGATACCCGTGGTCAACGATATGGTTCATCAACCTGGAAACAACGCCCCTCACCTCGTTCTTCTCCTCCTCGGTCTCGGCAACGAGATCGTAATACACGGAATACCCGAACATGTGTCCGTCGATCTCGTCACTGCTCGTGTCGCCCTTCCAGCAGAACTTCCCGGTCATATCGGGAAGCCACTTCTTCCACTTTTTGGACTCCTCCATCCAGCTCCATCCCCTGCACATGCAGATCTCCAATGGGGTTGTCGCGGTTAAAAAACATCCAGGGTTCTTTTCTGAGACCTCATCTATGGTAACAAAGCTGCGCGCATGGTAGCCGGGGTTGCCAAGCTCCCTGGGGAACTGCTCCATGCGCAGCATGGCCTCAAACGATTCCCTTGCGTTCTTCTTTGCCTCCGGGTCTTTTGTAACTGCATAACGGAACGATTCAGCTGCAATATACATCTGTGTCCAGAGGCCGTCATTGTCACTGTCGCCCCTCCTGAAATTATCAAGAATCCCTGGAGAATAGAGGCCGACCTCTGTGAACATTCCCATCCTGTTGTGCCTGGCACGCGTAATCTCCTCGTAGTGAGCTGCCTTCTCCTCAAGGGTCATCGGGATGCGGGCCACCCTTCCTATGCCCTGCCCTGTCCCCAACCAGATCGTCCCATCAGGCCCCATGGCAACGCCAGTGATCAAATCGTTTGGAACCCAGCGCTTCCCTGCAAAGTAATGCCATCTATCCGCTGCCTTGTATGCAGCCCCCCATGTAGTCCCAACAAGAAGCTCACCTTGCGGGGTGAACGAGATGCGTGTGATATCTGTAAAGGGAAGACCGGTCGTGCCGGTAATCTGTGTCCATGTGGAATTCTTCGGGTCAAATACGCTGATGCCTTTGTCTGTCCCTGCCATGATTCTTCCCTCTTCGTCCAGGGAAAGGGCCCGGACCTTGCTGCTGAGGAGGCCGTTCTGGGTTGTGAATATATCCACAATGGAGCCAGTGCTGTCATACATATAGAGTCCCACATCTGAGCCCCTCCAGAGATTCCCTTTCCAGTCTTCAACAAATGATGTTGTAGACATCTCGCCCTTCACCTTGAAGTTAGCTCCGTCAAAATAGGCGAATCCCTGGTCTGTCCCCACCCATATACCCCCGCTTCCAGAGCCCAGGATCGTTGTCAGGCTTCCAAGAAGGCCGGTCTGGGTGAAGCTGGAGGCTGTCCACGTCTGACCCTCAAGCCTCTTGATCGCTCCGGATACCCCGGCCCACAGATTCCCTTCACTGTCCCATGTAAGGGCAATAACTGAATTGTCTCCTCCCTCGTCCACATAGGGATGCCACCCCCCACCGTCAAATGTAGAACAAACCCCATTGGCTGTGGCTATAAATACCTCCCCTTCCTCTGTCACAAGTATGTCCCTCACATCATTGGACAAAAGGCCGCTCCCCACCATCCCGCTCGTAAGGGTCGTCTGGACCTTCTGGAGGAACGGCCCCACCTCCATGCTCTCCCTTGTGTCCACCTTCTCCCTGCATGCCCCAAGCAAGAGCAGCCCGAACATGACGCCTATAATGATTTTTTTCATGACGCCCCTCCTATTACCTGAACGGATATTTCAGGAATGATAAAAATCCGAGAAATGTCACAAGGCCGGCAACGGGCCCGACAAGCACAATGCCAAGGGAATGCTGGGGCGTATTGCCGTATTTACTGAATATCGTGGTCAGGAGGATGGGGGCGAGCGCCGCTGCAAACCGCGTAATCAGCCCCTCCATCCCGTTATACATGGCCTCCCGCCTGTAGCCCGTCAGCTTCTCGTCATGGTCAATAACATCGGCCAGTAGCGGGCGGTAAATCACAAGGTAGATGGACACGGGGAATGCCGACAGGCCGAAGAGGATGAACCCCTGGACAAGGGGTGAAAAAATGGGCCAGTGACCCAGGGTTGGAAGAAGGCACATGATGATGCCCATGCCGATAAAGCTGACAAGATAAATGTATCTCTTCCCATGCTTTTCAGTGAGATAGTTCACCAGCGGGAAGAAAACCGCGGCCATGATCACAATTACCCCCTGGGTGGCGCCTGCCATGGCCTCTGTTGACTTCATGATGACCACAACCGCATAGGGGATAGCCATCACAACCATATCCAGGCTGAGCCTGTAGCATGACCCGGCGAAGACAAAAGGAAGGAAGGAAAAGTTTTTCAGGCATTCCCAGCCGGAGCGTAAAAACGAGAAAGGGACCTCCTTTCTCTTGGAATGCTTTGTCTCACGGATAGTCGCCACCACGGCATAGAAGCACAGCAGGGTCAGGAAGCCGAACAACAGGGCAACCATCTTGTAGCCATCGCCAATATGAATCCCAAGGAGTGTAATGCCGCTTTTAAAATTCACGATGAGGGCCCCTACGAGAACGCTTCCCATCACGAGGCCAATCACATCGGAAAGGGCCATCCAGGAGGAGAGAACGACCCTCTCCTGCGAGTAAGGGGTGATCTCCGGCAGCAGGGAGAGGTAGGGGGCAACCGTTGATGCATATGCAAACCAGAAAACGACCAGAAGCGTGCCGAGATAAATGGTGTTGGCAAGGGAGGGGCCATTGGTCAGGGGGAACCACATGAGGATAAAAGAAAGGGACAATATGGGCGCTCCAAAGACCATGAAGGGGATCCGCCGTCCCCATGCGGAGCGAAGGGTGTCGCTCAGATGCCCTACGAAAGGGTTGGAGAACCCTTCAGAAAGACGGCCCAGGGCAGAGAGGAGGCCCAGGGCTACAAGTGGGACATACGAGACCTTTCCCTCCTCAACAGGGGGGGAATAGAAATAGAGGAGCCAGCCGATGACCACCTGTGGAGCCATTGTCACACCCATCTCACCAATGGCATAGGTGACCATCTGTAAATTCGTGAGCTTCCTCTTCTTCTTCACTATGGCAAATTATATTCGCCTTAATGGTTCAATGCAACCATTACACATTTCCTATTTTGTCATTGCGATCCGCCACAGGCGGAGAAGCAATCTCGTTTTTAGGGATGAAGGAATCCCTTAGATTGCTTCGTCGTCCGCCGGAGGCGGACTCCTCGCAATGACCAAGAGGATGATACACATTTCAGGGATGTTCTTGACAATCATGGGGCAAAAATGTATTTTGCAATCACTGTGTTCCAAAAGGCCTTTGCATCTGTTCCCCTTATAATTTTGATATTCGGGTGTTCAGAAGAACTCTCACAAAGACTCATCCCTGAGAGGAACGACCATGTCCTCTGGGCCGGTGCATCATTCACGCCGATCACGCCCCAGGTCACGGAATCGTGGACGAGCTGCAATACAACCAATCCGAATCTTGGTGAAGGCGGCAAGGCCATGTTCCATGGAAGCTTTGATTACGAGAAAGGCGTCTTCAACGAACCCATGGAAAATCCGGGCTGTACCAAGTTGTGCGATGTTGATGATGGAATCTATTGCGACAATTTCACGGACACCAACAGAAATGGGGAGTTTGACGCCGTGTGGATGGCAGGCTTCCAGAACACCCGTCCCGCCAATGGCGTCCACGACGACATTGATGCAAGGTGCCTTGTGCTCAGTTATGACAGCGATTATGTGATCATGTGCGCCCTGGATCTCATGGGAATCCTCGAAAACAGGACAAGGATGGTAAAAGAAAAGCTGGCTCCGCTGGGCGTGGATGGAGACAGGGTGATCATAGCCAGCACCCACAACCATGAGGGCCCGGACGCGCTCGGGATCTATGGCGCAAACGAGAGCATCACGGGGCTCAGCCCCGGCTACCTTGACCTTGTCGTTGACAGGATCGTGGAAACAGTAAAAACCGCCGCAAGCAACATGACACAGGTCAGTATGAAACTCGGCCAGAGGAATGTCAGTGATTACTGCCCCCAATACTGCTCCGGGCCTGACTTTACAGGCCTTGTCACGGACTTCAGGGATCCAAAGGTGATAGATGACCTCGTCCTTGTAATGAAGTTTGAGGACCTCTCAGGAAATACCGTGGCAACACTGGTCAACTGGTCAAATCATGTTGAGTCCATGGACAGCGGCAACACCCTCATCTCCTCCGACTACGCGGGCTTTCTCAGGAAAAGAATGGAGATGGAATATGGGGGGACCTCCCTCTTCTTTGCAAGCGGTGTAGGCGGCCTTTCCTCCCCCCTGAGGGTCCCTGTCCCTTTGCGCAATGAGGACGGGACAACACTCACAGATACATCCTCTATCCCCGCATCGCTCATAGGCGAGGTAATCACCGATCCCGTGGCAGGAAAGGTTGTCACAATTATTTCCGCGACCGATCCGGCCTGGGAGAGGACGCGGAGTTTTGGATATGTTGTTGCGGAAACAGCGATCTCAGCCCTTGAGTCAACCGATTACTACACCGGCCGCTACAGCGATGTTGATGGTCTCTCGGTCAAGGCATCCCATGTTTATCTCCCCCTTGTTAACGATTTCTTCAATGTTGCCGTTTCCGGCGGGATCTTTGAAATGAAAGCCAATTACCTTGTCAAAGACCCCAAGCTCTGTCCTGACCTTAAAGAACCCCGTCTCCGCTACAGGCCCTTGTATGGCTGCCTTGATGACAGGATATATATTGTCACCCTGGGCGAGGCACAGATCGTCACTGTCCCAGGGGAGATCTTTATGGAGCTTGTCCGGGGACTTCCCGATGACTTCGTTTGCTATGAACCAATAGGAACAAGGCCAAACAAGTATTTCCCCGATCACAACCCTGATGAAATAATGTCGCAGCACAGCGATCCCTACACTATCCCCCCTCCCATCAGGCCGGCCATGAGGGCCCCGTTCAAATTTGTGTTCGGCCTGACCAATGATGAAGTGGGATATATTGTCCCGGAGAGCGATTATGTCTTTACTGTTACCGATGACACGATGGATCACTACGAGGAAACCAGGTCTTTGGGCCCAAAGACCGCTACCATTGTCCTGGACAAGGTCCACGAGCTACTCAACAGCCCATGAAGTCCTTAGCCCGTTTGGCACTGCTGCTTGCAGTCTCTGCCCCTGTTCTTGCACATTCGGCCGGGGAGAAGCGCTCTCTAACAGGGATGATCTCCTCCTCAGACCTGATCGTCTTTGCACAGGCCGAGGAGGCCACAGCACTTAAACGGATTAAGAACCTGGGCCCGACCTATGTAACCAGGATTAAGGTCTTTCAGAACATAAAAAACAGGGCGCCTTCAAGGTATCTCCTGTTCACCAGCCAGGAACCCCCCCCGTCACGGTACGGCAAAGAGGCAGGGGCCATCTTTTTCCTAAAAAAACTCCCGCCGAATTCCCCGCTCCAGAGTGTCAGCCCATATATTGACCTCCGGTCTGACGAGGAAAAGATCATCCTAACGGGAGAGAATGACCTTGCAATCATAGATGCCATAAAGAAGATCAGGATTACCCTTGATATCTCAGATCCGTTCGTAAAGACAACGAACCTGAAGGAGCTGCTGCTCGACCTGCTCACGCACCCTGAGGAACAGATACGACAGGAGGCCATCGGCGACCTGAAAAGGCTTGCCTTCGACTCTGACGGCTCACCCCTTCCCTTCCTGACCCGCAACGACCTGGAGAAACTGGTAAGGGCGGCTCTCTATCAGAACAATGACCTCTATACGCGGCTAAGGATCGTCATTCTCCTCGGTGTACTAAAGGAGGTAGATCCTCTCCTCTCCCTCCTCTCTATAGAGCCTGAGTCCCTGAGAACAAGTGCGGTTTCCATGCTGGGGGGCTGTAAAAATGAAAAAGCAGTGGAGCCCCTTATTGAATTGGCCAGACATGAGAAGGGCGAGGTGAAAAAAACAGCCATCTTTGCGCTCGGACGAATCGGGGGTCAGAATGCTAAAAAATTTCTAAAGGAAGTCACGAAGAAAGAAAAGGGGGAGGCCAGACAGTGGGCAAAAGAGGCCCTTCATAATCCGGAGGGGGTCCACTGACACGGGCGCACTGTCAGCCCCAAGTAGAAATGTCACCCCTTTCCCCCAAGTAGAAATGTCACCCTTTCACCCAGATAGAACTGTCCGTTTTTTGGGGAAGAGGGGTTTTCTCCAGGGATGATCTGGAGGGGGTTTG
>Ga0315296_10000442_pt1 | contig 37991 bp, 26 predicted proteins | sample YL17G14_18_MG_FD_203921 | JGI IMG/M metagenome (GOLD analysis project Ga0315296, IMG submission 203921) | Sediment microbial communities from Yellowstone Lake, YNP, Wyoming, USA - YL17G14_18 | ecosystem: Environmental > Aquatic > Freshwater > Lake > Sediment | place: USA: Wyoming | collected... | reverse complement strand
GAGGTGACGCCTCTGCCGGACGTGCCGTCGCTGCGCCTCTTGCTGGTTGTCCCCAGGCGCCGGCCAGCAAGGAAGACCGCCGCTATGTATGCCCACCTGCGCCCGGACCACTTCAGCGGCGGCGAGGCCAGCGAGCGGCTGGCCGCCGCTCTCAGAGAGGGCATGACCCCCAGCGACGATGACGTCTGTAACACCTTCGAGGGCGTCGCGGGCGAGGTGCTGCCGGAGGCGGCCGCCGCCGCCGAGCGCTGCCGGGGTCTGGGGCTGCGGCCACACCTGGCAGGCAGCGGCCCCGCCCAGTTCGTCCTCCTGCGACCCGACACCGAGAGCGCACCCCTGCGGGAGGCGCTGTCCGCTGCCGGCTTCGACGTGTTCGAGGCCACGACGATGGCGGCTTCGGCGGCCACGGCGGTGGTCGAGGAGCCATGACCCATTGAGCGAGGTGTTGGCCGGCTTCGTCTGCGGCTACATCCTGGCGCTGCTTTCGGCACCGCTGGTCGCCGCCCTCCTGGTGCGCGTGCGACCCCGGGTGCCACTGCTGGCCCGCGCCGTCCCGGAGCAGGTGCCCGTCGTGGCCCTCACGGTAGTGCTGTTCGGGTTCACCTTCCTCTTTTGGACGGCGCTGGGCATGGTCCTCGGGCTGATCCTGATGGGCTTTGAGGACCGGATGCCGGAGGGCGGTCTGGGCAGCCCCAGCCTCGCCTTTACGCTAGTCATCGTCTTCGTGACAGCGGCGGCTTCCATCCCCGCGGCGGTACTACCGAGGCCGGCGCGGTACTACGTGATCGTCGCGGCGCTGGTCTTCCTGGGCGTCTTCGGCTGGCTGATGCCCTACCTGGCGGAGTGGAGCCCCATCGCCTCCTCCTAGACGGCCCGTGCTATACTGACTGGACTCCAGCCCTGTCTGCCGGCAGGCACACCCAGAGAGAAAGTCCCCCTGCCAACCCATGGCTGCCATCGTAGACATGCACGTGCACACCACCAGGGGCGCCTCGGACAGCAACCTGCAGCCCGAGGAGCTGGCCGAGGAGGCGCTACGCCTGGGACTAACCGGCGTCCACCTCAGCGAGCACGACCGCCTCTGGGACACCTCCGAACTTGAGCGCTACCGCCGGAAGTACCACTTGTTCGTCGCCAACGGGATGGAGGTATCGACGGACCTGGGCCATATCCTCACCCTGGGGTTGGACCGCTACGTGCCGGGCATCCGCCGCGCCGAGGAGCTGCGGCGCGTGGTGCAGGAGGCCGGCGGCTACATGATCGTGGCTCACCCTTTCCGCCACCTCTTCGACCCTGCCCACTTCCGGCGCATGGGAGGGGAACCGTTCAACCTCACCCCGGAGCAGGCGGCAAAGCTGCCCGTCTTCGAGGTGGTGGACGCCGTGGAGGCCCTCAACGGGTGCAACACCCTCCAGGAGAACCTCTTCGCCCTCCGTGTCGCACAGGTGCTGGGAAAGCCTGTCACCGGGGGCAGCGATGCCCACTCCAACCAGGGCATCGGCATCTACGTCACCGTCTTCGAGCGTGAGCTCGAGTCGGAGAAGCAGATGCTGGAGGAGCTGCACGCCGGCCGCTTCTATGCCGGCTACGGCCTCCGCCGGGGTGCCCTCACCCGCTTCAGCGAGGAGTCGGCCGCCCGGCTGCTGGAGGTGGAGGTGGCCGGCCCCCCTGCCGGCGGGTGAGGCGATCCGCAGTAGCCACCCGTAGGGACAGAGCTTTAGGGTCTGTTGAAAAACCGTCCTGTTCTGTCACCCTGAGTCCGCCGCAGGCGGACGAAGGGTCCGGCCAAACCGGATTCTTCGTCCGCCGCTGGCGGACTCAGAATGACAGATCCCGGCGGAGGGTGTCTCTCAACAAGCTCTTTAGCTCTGTCCTGGGCCTGGAGAAGGCACCGCTCGCCCTTCGACAAGCTCATCCTTCGACAAGCTCATCCTTCGACAAGCTCATCCTTCGACAAGCTCATCCTTCGACAAGCTCATCCTTCGACAAGCTCATCCTTCGACAAGCTCAGGATGAGCGGAATTTGCTCCGCTCATGGTGAGCTTGTCGAACCATGAGCGGGGCTCTAGCGACGAGGGGCGCGTCCCGCTAGAAGAAATGTGCTAGAATGAGGCCGCTCCTTCTCTCTTGGTGGCGTGCGGCGCGAGGACTCCCGTGAGCAACACCTTCGTGGCCCTGGATCTGGAGACCACGGGCCTGGACCCCGAGCAGGACGAGATCACCGAGGTGGCGGCCATCAGATTCGAGGGTGGCCGCCCTGGTGAGGTCTTCCACACCCTCGTCAACCCCCGCCGGGAGGTGCCCTACCGCATCCAGCTCATGACGGGCCTTTCGAGCCGCGAGCTGCGGCGGGCGCCCTCCTTCGCCGAGGTGGCATCGGACCTAGAGCACTTCCTGGGCCTCCACCCCGTGGTGGGGCAGAACGTGGGCTTCGACCTCTCCTTCCTTTCGCGTCGGGGCATCCGGCCCGGCGGCCCCGCCTTCGACACCTGGGACCTGGCCCGCCTCCTCCTGTTCGACCTCTCCGACTACAGCCTGCGCTCGCTGGCCCGGCACCTGGGCCTGGACTACCCGATGCAGCACCGGGCCCCGGCCGACGCCGAGGCCGCGGGGCGCGTCTTCGTCGCCCTGCGCGAGAGGCTGGCCCTGACGCCTGCCGCCGTCCTGGCCGAGCTGGAGCGCCTGGCCGCCCTGGCCGACTGGCCCCTGCGCCATCTCTTCCACGAGCTGCTGGCAGAGGCAGCGGCAGACGGAGACGCGCGCAGCTCTTGGCCCGCCCCCGGCGCCGTGCGTGGCCTGGATGACTCGCCGCTGGGGGTTGTGAAGGTCCGCCCAGGCGGACGGGAGGCGGGTGCGTCGTTGGGCGCCCTGGGCGAGGGCCGAGTGGTACCCTCCGACGAGGTGGAAACGCTGCTGGAAGGGCTGGCCGGGCGCCCGGAGGTCCTGCCCGGCTTCGAAAGGCGGCCGGAGCAGGCGGCCATGGCCCGCGCCGTGGCCGAGGCCCTCAGCGGCGCCGAGCACCTCATCGTCGAGGCGGGCACGGGGGTGGGTAAGTCGCTCGCCTACCTGCTGCCCTCGGCCTGCTTCGCCCTGCTCAACCGCACCCGCGTCGTCGTCTCCACCAACACGATCAGCCTCCAGGAGCAACTCCTGGGGCAGGACATCCCCATCGTGCGGCGGGCCCTGGAGGGCTGGGGGCCTCGCGGCCTGGGCAAGGCGCTGCGGGTGGCCCAGCTCAAAGGCCGGCGGAACTACCTCTGCCTCCTGCGCTGGTCCGGCCAGCGGCGGGCGGCGGCCCTCCCGCCGGCGGAGGCGAAGCTCATGGCCCGCCTCCTGCTCTGGCTCCCCCACACCGAGACCGGCGACCGCGCCGAGCTCAACCTGACGCCTGAGGAGGAGACGGTCTGGGGCCGTCTGAGCGCTCAGAACGAGGCCTGTCTCGCCTCGACCTGCCGCTACGTGCGCGAAGGCGCCTGCTTCCTGGAGCGGGCCCGTCGCCGCGCCGAGGCGGCCCACATCCTCATCGTCAACCACGCCCTCCTCCTTTCCGACCTGGCGGCCGGCGGCCGGGTGCTCCCGTCCTACTCCTACCTCGTGGCCGACGAGGCGCAGCACCTGGAAGATGAGGCCACCCAGCAGTTCAGCTTCCAGACCTCGGAGCCTGACATCATCTCCTTCCTGGACCGCGTGCACCAGCGGATCGGCCGGGACCGCGACGGCGGCCTGGCTGGGAGTCTGCGTCAGGCCGCCCGCGGCGTCACTGCGCCCCTTGGGCGGGCCGGTATGAACTCGCTGGCGGCCTCCCTGGCGGCGGCTGTGGAGCGAGCGCGCCAGCGCCTGCCGGACCTCTTTGGGCTCCTGCCCGACTTCGTGCGCCACCACACCTCCGAGGAGGGTGACTACGACCAGCGCCTCCTCCTCAGCCGGGCCATGCGCGTCCAGCCCGACTGGTCGGCGGTGGATGCAACCTGGGAGAACCTGGACCTGACGTTCCAGCAGGTCGAGGCGGTCCTGGCGGAGGCGCAGGAAGCTTTGGATGGGGGCGAGGCGCAGGGCCTCCTGGACCACGAGGCGCTGTCGGCGGAGACCGGAGACCTCCTCCAGGGCGTGCAGTCGCTGCGAGAGGGGATCGCGGCCGTCATCGCCCACGAGGACCCACAACGGATAGCCTGGCTCAGCTTATCGCGCTGGAACGGGCCTGCCCGACCGGCGCGCGAATCCGGCCGGGGCGCGGGGCCGCGCATCGGCCTGGCGTCGGCGCCTCTACAGGTGGCCGACGCCCTCCGGGCAGGGCTCTTCGACGCCAAGGAGAGCGTTATCCTCACCAGCGCCACCCTCAGCACCGAGGGGCACTTCCAGTACCTGCGGCAGCGGGTGGGACCGGAGGAGTCCGGAGAGCTCCTGCTGGGCTCGCCCTTCGACTATACCCGTTCGACCCTGATGCTGCTGCCCCAGGACCTGCCGGAGCCCGGGGAGGCAGGCTATCAGGCAGCGCTGGAGAGAGCGGTGCTGGACCTCTGCCGCGCCAGCGAAGGCCGGGCCCTGGTTCTCTTCACCTCCCACGCTGCCCTGCGCGCCACCCACGCCGCTGTCAGGCCTCCCCTGGAGGAGGAGGGGATCCTGGTGCTGGGCCACGGCGTCGACGGATCGCCGAAGCAGCTCCTTCAGGCGCTCCGTGAGAACCCGCGCACCGTCATCCTGGGCACCGCCAGCTTCTGGGAGGGCGTAGACGTGGTGGGCGAGGCCCTCTCGCTGCTGGTGATGGCGCGGCTGCCCTTCACGGTGCCCACGGACCCCGTCTTCGTGGCCCGCTCTGACCTCTACGACCAGCCCTTCACCCAGTACGCCCTGCCCCAGGCCGTCTTACGTTTCAAGCAGGGCTTCGGGCGCCTCATCCGCCGCAAGACCGACCGGGGCGTTGTCGCCGTGCTCGACCGGCGGGTCAGGAGCCGCGGCTACGGCGGCGCCTTCCTGCGCTCGCTGCCGCCGTGCACAGTGCGCGAGGAGCCCCTGCGCAACCTGCCCCGGGCCGTGGCCGACTGGCTGGCGGCGCCCATCGAGGAGCCGACGGCGGCGCCGTGAGCCGGCCTCGGCACAAAATAGGAGTTCGAGATGGAAGACGTCTATCGCCACATCGAGGAGCACCTGGAGGAGTCGCTGGCCGACCTCGCCCGGCTGTGCGCGCTGCCCAGCGTCAGCGCGCAGGGTCAGGCCATCCAGGAGACGGCAGAGTTCGTCGCCCGACTGCTGGAGGGCGCGGGCTTTCGAACCCGCCTCTTGCCCAAGCCCGGCGGCGGCCACCCGGTCGTCTACGGCGAGCTCGAGGGCGCCTCGCCGAAGACCCTGGTCTTCTACAACCACTACGACGTGCAGCCGCCGGAGCCGCTGGAGCAGTGGAGTTCGACGCCGTTCCAGCTCACCCGCCGGGACGACAGGCTTTACGCCCGCGGCGTCTCCGATGACAAGGGGGACATCGTCTCCCGCCTGGCCGCCCTGCGGGCCCTCCAGGCCGTCCGGGGGAGGGTGCCGGTTAACATAAAGTTCTGCATCGAGGGGGACGAGGAGATCGGCAGCCCCAACCTGGGGCCCTTCGTGCTGGAGAACCGCCACCTCCTGAAGGGCGACGCCTGCCTCTGGGAGGGAGCCTCGGTGGACTGGGAAGGCGCGCTCCTGGTCTATGCCGGCGCCAAGGGGCTGCTCTACGTCCAGTTGGAGACCAGGGGAGCCAACCGGGACGTCCACTCCTCCTGGGCGACGGTAATCCCCAACCCCGCCTGGCGTTTGATCTGGGCCCTGGCCACGCTCAAGGACACCGACGAGCGCATCCTCATCGGCGGCTTCCGCGACGACGTGCTGCCGCCGGCGCCGGAGGAGGAGGCCGCCCTCCAGTCACTGCCCGCCGACGAGGACGAGCGGCTGCGGGCCCTGGGCCTGCCGTCCTTCTTGAAGGGTGTGCGCGGCGTCGAGTACCACCGCCGCCACCTCTTCGAGCCCACCTGCACCATCGACGGCCTTACGTCGGGCTACCAGGGCGAGGGCGCCAAGACGGTGCTGCCAGCGACGGCCAGCGCCAAGCTGGAGTTCCGCCTGGTGCCGGAGCAGGACCCAGAGGAGCTGCTCAGCGGGCTGCGGCGCCACCTGGACCGCCACGGCTTTCAGGACGTGGGCATCACACCTATCTCGGGCGAGAAGCCGGTGAGGACGCCGCTCTCCTCGCCTTTCTTGAAGCTGGTGTGCCGGACGGCGGAGGAGGTCTACGGCCAGCCGCCCCGCCTGCTGCCCAACATGGCCGGCACCGGCCCCATGTACCACTTCGTGCGGGACCTGGGCTTGCCCACCACCGGCGCCGGCGTCGGCTATCCGGAGAGCCGGGCCCACGCCCCCGACGAGAACATCCGCACAGGGGACTTCATCCTGGGGACGAAGCACGTCGCCGCTATCCTGGACGGCTTCGCTGGAGCGTAGGGAAAGCCGCTCAACGGCGGCGCGGTGCGCCTTCAGGAAGGCGACGGCGCTCGGCGGCCTGCCCCGCTTCAGACGGAGGCGGCGCTGGGGTTGGCTGGCGGCGCATCCGCCGTTCGGCCAGCCAGCGCACCACCATGTGCGCTACCCCAAAGGCGACGCCGAAGAGGGCCAGGTAGAAGAAGACCGCGCCCACGAGGTTGGTGACGCCGTTCAGCAGGCCCATGACGAAGGCGCCGCATACGAAGGCAAAGAAGACCGGAAAGCTGCGCCACCGCCAGCCGGCGGTCGTCATGAAGGTAGGCGTGGGGGTCGTGCGGCGCCGCCTTTTCTTCGGCATAGATCAGGCGCTTCTCCTCTCTACCCCTTGCGATAGCGCCGTCGACCGCGAGAGCGTCGAGCCCGGCTCGGCGGGGCTTGCTCGTTGGACAGGCGAGCCCGCAGAGGACGGCGCGCCGATGCGGGTCCCGATGCCGCCGGCATACTGGCCGTGGGCAGCGCCGAATCTGCGCCGGCGGCCCGCAGGCAGTTGAAGCAGGCAAACTGCAACGACATGAAGGCCTCGTTGATCCAGACGTCGCCGCAGTCCTTGCCCTGCCCGCCCTGTCTCAAGACCAGGTGGTAGCGCCGGTTGCAGCCGTGGCACACCGCCGAGTTCGTCTCATCCACGGCCTCGCCGCAGACCACGCAGGTCTCCACAAGCTGCCCCCTCAGCTCGGGGTCCCGGCCGACTGCCAGGCACATACCAGCTTCACCTCATCTTCGCGCCTCCGGACCTCGCCGTCCAGCCTGGCGACGCGGAGACGGGCCAGCATCTGGCCCATGACGGGGCCGGGCGCGACGCCCAGGACTTGGAGATCCCGCCCGCGCAGGGCCGACCGCCGATAGCGCCAGTCCTCCAAGTACTGCCGTAGCCGTCTTCGCACGATGCCCGGGGATGCCAGCAGAGCATGGGCCGCTATGGCAGCAGCGCTGAGAGGCTCCAGGATGGTCGCCACCTGGCTCGGTCGCAGGCCGGGCGCCGCCAGCCGCGACGCCTCCTCTTGTGGACGGAGGGCATCGCGCAGGGCCCGCTCCCAGGGCCCGTGCAGGGCGAGTCGGAGGATGGCACCCTCCACCTGGTCCGGCGCGGCGCCGGCCGCCAGCAGACAGAGGTACACCTCGGGTAGAGGCGCCAGGGGCCGGCCACGGGCGGCGGCGAAGGCGACAGCCCGTCGCCTGTCGAAGGAGAGGGCCGGGTGAAGGGCGGGCAGCACGCCCAGGGCCTGAGCGCGGGCCAGGATACGCTCGGGGCGCTCCTCGGCCAGGATAGCCAGCAACTCGCGACGCAGGCGGGGGCCGCTGATGGTGTCCAGGTAGGAGAGGTCGCGGCACAGGAGGCGTTGCGTCGCGGCCTCGAACCGGAACCCGAGACGGCCCTCATAGCGGAGGCCGCGGAGGATGCGGGTGGCATCGTCCTGGAAGCTGCGCTCGTGGAGGACACGCAGACGCCGAGCCGCCAGGTCTCGCTGGCCGTCACAGGGGTCCAGCAGACGGCCCGCTTGCGCACCCGCCAGTCCCAGAGCCAGGGCGTTGACAGTGAAGTCGCGGCGGGCCAGATCCTGGGCGATGGCGGCGGGACGAACAGAGGGCAGGGCGCCGGGCCGGTCGTAGCGCTCGTCACGGGTCTGAGCCAGGTCGAGCCCGATGTCCAGGCCACCCGCCTGTCCGGCAGACAGGCGCAGGCTGGCTGTCCCGAAGCGGCGGTGGACCGTCAGCCGCGCCCCGACGGCGGTTGCCACCTCCTCCGCGAGCGACGCGGCGTCTCCTTCCACCGTCAGGTCTATGTCCAAGTGAGAGCGCTCTAGAAGGAGATCGCGCACGCTGCCGCCTACCAGATAGAGCGAGAGGTCCCGGCGGCGGGCGGCATTGATGGTTTCGGTTAGGGCGGCCGCCATCGGCGCCGAAAGGCGCGACAGGAGCTTCTCGACCAGAGGGGCCTCGGCTATGGACATGTCGCGCCGTGAGAATAACCGCGGGTGGAGTTGAGCGAGGCCAGCAGTGGGCTTGGCAGCCGACCTGGCGGCGCGGCCATTATAGCACGTATTCTTGACAAACCTGGGAGCCATTCCTATCATGGCCGTGGCCTGTGACCGGTGGAGGCGGGGCCGCCGTCCCAAAGTTGCTTCGAATACAGAGGGCTGCCTGGCAACGGTGAGCCGTGCGCCAGATGCCAGCCGGGGCGGGCTTGCCAAGCCGACGGGCTATCCGGGTGACGGTCAACGTCACCAGCCTTTCGGACGCGCCGGGGCGGGTCCAGAGGGTGGTTCGCGAGGATTGAGTCCGATCAGGCAGACCGCCCGCAGGCGGTCTTGTCGTTTTCGCGTCCTGTGGGACGCGAAGCCAGGGAGGGCAAGCGTTGGACGACTGGGAGGGCCTGGAAGAGCGTCTGGGCGTCACCTTTCATGATCCACATCTTCTGCGCCAGGCCTTCGTCCACCGCTCCTACCTCAACGAGAACCCAGAGGCAAGCCTCCTCTCTAACGAGCGGCTGGAGTTCCTGGGCGACGCTGCTTTGGGCCTGGTGGTGGCTCAGCGCCTCTATGAGATCTTCCCGACCCACGGGGAGGGCCTTCTGACGGAACTGAGGGCGCATCTGGTGCGCCGTGATACCCTCGCCAGGACCGCCGAACGGCTGGCGCTGGGGGACTGCCTGCTGCTGGGACGGGGGGAGGAGGCAGCCGGGGGGCGCCGCCGCCCCAGCAACCTCGCTGCCGTGTTTGAGGCCGTGGTGGGGGCTATCATGGTTGACCAGGGACTGGGGGCGGCCGATGCCTTCATCACCTCGGCCCTGGCCAGCGAGTTCGAGACCATACAGTCCGGCTTCGTGCCAGCGGACCCGAAGTCGCGGCTCCAGGTGCTGGTCCAGTCCCATGGGCAGCCTCTCCCCGAGTACCGTACGCTGAAAGCGGAGGGGCCGGAACACTCCCGTCTCTTCACCGTCGAGGTGTGCCTGGACAGCGAGGTGGTGGGTATAGGCCAGGGCAAGACGAAGCGCCAGGCTGAGCGGGAAGCCGCCCGTCGCGCCCTGGACATGTTGGGGGTTCCTTCCTAGCCAGCCCCAACCGGCCCGCAGGCTTGCCTGCCGGCAGGCAGGCTTGCCTGCCGGGAGGCAGGGAGAAGAGATGTACCTGAAACGGCTGGAGCTGCTGGGGTTCAAGAGCTTCGCCACGCGCACCCTATTTGAGTTCGGGCCGGGCGTCACTGCCGTCGTTGGACCCAATGGCTCCGGCAAGACCAACGTGGCCGAGGCCCTGCGCTGGGTTCTGGGCGAGCAGGGTGGTCGCCACCTTCGCGCCCGCAAGCTTGAAGACATCATCTTCGTCGGCAGCTCCCAGCGGGCGCCCCTCGGCATGGCCGAGGTCGCCATTACCCTCGACAACAGCGACAACTGGCTCCCCCTCGACTTCAGCGAGGTGGTAGTCACCCGTCGCGCCTACCGCAACGGCGAAAGCGAGTACTTCATCAACCGCGGCCGCGTCCGGCTTAAGGACGTGGTGGACCTCTTCCTGAGGGCTCAGGTTGGGCAGAACAGCTACGCCTTCTTGGGTCAGGGCCTGGTGGAGGCCGTCCTTAGCCTGCGTCCCGAGGAGCGGCGGGGCCTGGTGGAGGAGGCAGCCGATGTCCGCCGCCACCGCTTGAAGCTCGAAGAGGCCCACACCAAGCTGACCGCCACCCACGAGAACCTGGAGCGCGTCCGCCTGCTGGTCGGCGAGCTGGGGCCGCGCCTGGCCCAGCTCGAGCGCCAGGCTGAACGGGCCGCGTCCCACATGCGCCTTACCCAGGAGCTGGCACAGGCCCTTCAGGCCTGGTATGAGCACCAGTGGCGCGATGCCCAGGAACTGCTGGCAGCGGCCCGCGCCGCCTGCGACCAGCGCCAGGAGGAGTTTCAGGGCGCCCGCACTCACGTGGCCGCCTGCGAGGAGGGACTGCGCGCCCTGGAATCTGCCCTGGAGGAGCGGCGGCGCGACATCAGCGACCGCGAGGAGGCCCTGACCGCCCTCAGCGAGCGGCAGCGGCGCGTCGAGCAAAGCATCGCCCTCGACTCGGAGCGCCTATCCCTCCTAGAGTCCCGACGCCAGGAGCTAGCGGCCGAGCTGAGCGAGCTTCAGGCAGAGCGAGATCACCTGGCCTCTGAGTCTGAGGAGGCGGCTCGCCTCCTTGAGGCGCTGGGGACAGAGCTGACAGAAGCCCGCTCTCGTCTGGCTGCCCGGGAGTCGGAGCTGGAGGCGGCGGAGCGCGAGCTGGCCGCCGCTAGGGAGAAGGCCCTGGAGGCTGAGGGCCGTGCCGTGCGCGCTAGCGCTGCCGCGCAGGAGATGGAAGGCCGCCTCGAGCGGCTGCGGGCGGGCAGCCAAGTGCCCCACCGTTCTGAGGAGAGGGCGGCGCGCCAGCGAGCGCTGCTGACAGAGTTGGCCAGCCTCGGCCAGCGCTACCGCCAGGCCCGCGGCGAGGAAAGGGCGGCCGCCATCGAAGCGGAGGCCATGGCCGGCGAGGTCGAAGCCCTACGCCGTCAGCAGGAGGAGGACCAGCGAGCCCTGGTCACCGCCCAGGAACGCCTGCGCGTCATGGCTGTACGCCGCGAGCAGTTGGAGACACGCCTGGGCGCGCTCAAGGCCGCCCAGGAGCGGCAGGTGGGCTTCGACGCCGCCATACGAGCCGTCTTGACGGCGGGTGGCGTCCTGGAGCCAGAGGAGGGGCTGGGGGTGGAGCCGAGGCTGGAGGGCATCGTCGGCCTCGTCGGGCGGCTGCTGCGGGTGCCGCCGGGCCTGGAGCGGGCCATTGAGGCCGCTCTGGCCGAGAACATCCAGGCCATCGTCGCCGAATGCCAGTCCGATGCCCTGGCCGCCGTCGACATGCTGTCACGGCGGGAAGCGGGGCGGGTCACCATCTACCCCCTGGATGCCCTGCGCGAGGTGCACCCTCTGGCCCTGCTAAAGGAGAAGGGCATCCTGGGCGTCGCCTCGCAGATGGTACGCTGCGACCGCCGTTACCGCCCTCTTATCGATACGCTCCTGGGACGCGTCATCGTAGTCGAGGACCTGGAGCTGGCACAGCGGGTGCTCAAGCGAGGCCTGGGCAGTGTGGTCACCCTGGACGGGGTGCTCCTGAGGCCGGTGGGCTCGGTGAGCGGCGGCACCTCGGCGCGGGCGCAGGAGGTGCTGGCTCTGGGGCGCGACCTGGAAGAGATTCCGGAGGAGCTGACGAGCCTGGCAGCCAGCCGCCAGGACCTGGAAGCACAGGTCCAGACCCTCACTGCCTCGCGGTCAAAGGCCGAAGAGGATCTGTCGGAACGCTCGCGCCGGCGGCAGGGGGCAGAGGCACGCCGGAGCGCCGCCCAGCAGAGGCTGACAGAGGTGCGAAGCGAACTGAGTGCGCTGCGGGGCGAGGCGCGCTGGCTGCACGAGGACGCCCGCCGCGAGCAGGCGCTCCTGGCCGCCGCCGAACGAGAGCGGCTGGAGCTTCATACGGAGAAGGAGCGCCTTAGCCGCGAGGCCGCCGCTGCCACTGTCGAGGTGGAACGAGCGCGTGAGGCTGCCAGGGAGGCGGCCGACCAGCGCCGTTCACTGGCCGAGGCCTCGGCCCAGGCGGCCCGGGAGGTGCCGGCCCTGACGGGGCAGCAGGAGGCGCAGATCAGGCGCCTCCAGGCCGAAGAGGACGCTCTCCGGCGGCTGGAGGGCCAGTTGGAGGGACGTCGAGCCCAAGCGGCACGCCTCGAGGAGGAGCACTCTGCCATCCAGGAGCGCCTGCGGCTGGGCGAGCAGCAGCGGGATGCCGGGGCGCGGGAGCTAACCACCCTCCAGCGGGACCTTGAGCCCGCCCGTCAGGAGCGAGCCCAGCTTGAATCGCGCGAGCGCAGCCTGCGGGGTGAGCTGGCTGCCGGCCAGCAGCGGCTCCTGGCTGCCGAGCGCGCCCTCCTGGAGGCGGAATCGGAGGTGCGCTTGCGCTCCGAGGAGCTGGACGCCCTTCGCCAGACCATTGAGGCCGAGGGGCTGGTGCCTGCGGACTCTGGAGAGGTCAGGGTGAGCAGCGACGGCGAAACTCCGCTGCCCGCCTGGCTGACCTCGCGGGAGGACGGCGGCTCCGAAGAATCGCTGCCGCCCATGCGGGGCGGCGCCCAGGTTGATCCCGTCCGCCTCAAGGCGCACATCGCCGAGCTGCGCGGACAGTTGCGGTCGCTGGGGCCCGTCAACGCCCAGGCCCAGGTCGACTACAGCGAGAGCAAGGAGCGCCACGACTTCCTGCGCGGCCAGATGGAGGACCTGAGGGAAGCGGAGACATCGCTGCGAGCCGCCATCGGCGAGCTGGAGGGGCTAATCAAGAAGCGCTTTCACTCCACCTTCAGGCAGGTGAACAAGGAGTTCCAGGGCTACTTCGCCACCTTCTTCGGCGGCGGCAGCGCCGAGCTGGTGCTGACGCGGGCCCAAGACGGCGGCGCCGGCATCGACATCGTCGCCCAGCCACCGGGCAAGCGCCTGGGCAGCCTGGCCATGCTGTCGGGCGGCGAGCGGGCGCTAACGGCGGCGGCCCTCCTCTTTGCCCTCCTCCAGACGCACCCCTCGCCCTTCTGCGTCCTGGACGAGGTGGACGCCATGCTGGACGAGGTCAACGTGGGCCGCTTCGTGGACGCCCTGCGACGGCTGGCCAAGCGCACGCAGTTCATCATCATCACCCACAACCGCCGCACCATCGAGGTGGCCGACGCCATCTACGGCGTCTCCATGGGCCGCGACAGCACCTCCAGCGTGCTGTCGCTAAGGCTGGCGGACGCGGCGGCAAGCTAGGCGGCTCTCTCCCTCATTTCTATGCTGATCGCTTGACAACGCACTGACGCCGCCATACATTCGCAGCTGGAACCCGCGTCCGCTGAATGAATCTGTGAAAGCGCACCAATGAAGATTCGCTGGCGAGGCTCTCTGTATCTAGTGATCCTTGCGGCGGCAGTGTTGTTGCCTCTCGTTGCCAGCCGACACGAGCAGGCTGCCAGGGGCCAGCAGGCTGGCCCGACCACCGCGGCGTCCACGGCCAACGCGATGGCTGTAGACGCAGTAGCCGGCGAGGCCATCAACTCTACGAGGACCGTCACGGGGACTGCTCCCTTCGAGGTGAACATCGTCATTACGAGCGCCCCGACTCCTTACCAGGGCTACGGATACAGGCTGAAATGGGATCCAGCGGTGCTGGCCTTCGAGATGTCGGTAGACCTGAAGCCCGCAGACCTTCCGTCGTGCCACAAACCCATCCCAGAGGGAAGTGGCGTTTGGGGAAGCTGCGCTGGGACCGACGCCGGTACGCAGTTTGTGGGCGCCGTAACTACGGTGAGGCTCCACTGCGTAGCCGATGGCGTCAGCCCTCTCCACCTCGTGGCTGCAGGCGAGGAGCTTCTTGCTACCGATATGTTTGACGTATTAGGCCACGAGATCGATACGGCCCTCACGGACGCTTCTGTCACCTGCCGAAGTATCGGGCCGCTCGCCCCTGCGCCAGCCCCTCCGATCAACGACAACTTCGCGAACGCTAAGGCAGTGCCCAGCCTCCCCTTCAGCGATAGAATCAACACTGCCGGCGCCACTCAAGAAGAGTTCGAACTCAGCTCCTGCGACATAGGAAAGCACACGGTTTGGTACAGCTTCACGCCTGATGCCACTCAATTTGTCCAGGCCGACACCCTGGGCAGCAACCTCGACACCGTCCTCGCCGTCTACACCGGCGCTTCTCTTGCCTCTCTTGCCATCGTTGTCTGCAACGACGACGCGGACGGCCTGCAATCGAAGGTCGTGGCGGAGCTGGCAGGAGGCACGACCTACTACTTTCAGGTAGGCGGTTTCTGGGAGTACAGAGGGTCGCTTGTGTTCCACCTAGAGGCCGTGCCGCCACCTCCGTCGCCCGCGTCCAACGCTATCGCCGTCGATGCGGTATCCGGTGGAGGCATAGACTCAGCGCAGACGGTGACGGGGATCACCCCGTTCGACATTGACATCCACATCACTAGCGCCGGCCAAGCCTACCAGGGCTACCAGTACGCGCTCCAGTGGGACCCGACGGTCCTGGCCTACGACAGCCAGGAGAACCTACGCCCCGCTGGCCTGAGCCTCTGCGCCTCGACTACGATTAAGAAGGGCAATACGGTCTATACGGGCTGCGTTCGCGTCAACGGCGAAACGCAGTTCGTGGGGCCCGTGAATACAGTGAGACTCCATTGCATTGCTGACGGGACAAGCCGTCTTCACCTGAGAACGACGGCTGAGGACGTCGCCTTCCCTACCGTGACCATCGACCAATACGCAGCGGTGATCGACAATATCCTCACAGACGCCTCGATTACCTGCCAGGGTACGGGCAAACCCGCGCCTTCTGCCGCCGCCACGCCACCGCCCGTCGCTCCTCTAACCGGCACCGGGGGATTCCTCGAAGACCGCTGAACTCAGCGCTGGTCTTGTCTCGTTGACCCCCTCCTGGACCGATGCTAAGATGGCCTGCAAGAACGATTGGGAGTATCGCTTCTGGTAGGTCTCTTTCGCCGCACCCCGAAGACTGAAGAAAAGACGGAGCAAGCCCTCGAGCGCACCCGCCGCTCTTGGTTTGGCCGCGTCACCCGCCTCTTCGACCGCCCTTCCTTCGACGAGGAGCTCTGGCTGGAGCTGGAAGAGCTGCTCATCGGCGCCGACACCGGCATCGCCACCACCCAGAAAGTGCTGGACCATCTGCGGGAGCGCGTGGCGTCGGAGCGCCTCCGGGAGCCCGCCGCCGTGCGCGCTGCCCTCGAGCAGGAGTTGGTCGCCATCCTGCGGGCCAGTGAGCCCCGGGGCTGCGTCTGGCGCAACGGTGGCACCGAACCGCCCCCTCGACCGGCCATCATCCTGGTGGTAGGCGTCAACGGCAGCGGCAAGACCACCACCATCGCCAAGCTGGCCCACGCCTATCGTGTTGACGGCGGCCGAGTAGTGGTGGCCGCCGCCGATACCTTCCGCGCTGCCGCCATCGACCAGATGCGCCTCTGGGGAGAGCGGGTAGGGGCTGAGGTGGTGGCCCACCGGATGGGCGCCGACCCCGGCGCTGTGGTCTTCGACGCCCTGTCGGCCGCCCAGAGCCGCGGCGCCGACGCCGTCATCATCGACACGGCGGGTCGCCTTCACACCAAGACCAACCTCATGGAGGAGCTGCGCAAGATCCGCCGCGTCATTCAGCGTCACGACCCCACAGGCCCCCACGAGGTGCTCTTGGTGCTGGACGCCACCACCGGTCAGAACGCCCTCATCCAGGCGCAGGCCTTCTCGGAGGCGGTGGAGGTCACGGGCATTTGCCTGACGAAGCTGGACGGCACCTCGAAGGGGGGCATCGTCTTTGCCGTCTGCGACCAGTTGGGGCTGCCGGTGCTCTTCGTGGGTACCGGCGAGCAGGCCGAGGACCTGAGCCCCTTCTCGCCCGAGGACTTCGTTGAGGCCCTCTTTGCCTGAGCATCCGCTGCTTCGCCTTCCTCCCGCGGTGGAACCTGCCCGCCGCGACTTGCGTATCCTTAGGTGTAAACGTCAGCCGGCGCAGAGCTCGCCGCGATGAATGAGGCTCTTTCCTGGTGGTTCGTCGTTCAGCTCGTGGGGCTGGTGACATTCCCCCTGGCCTACGGCTTCTTCCGCCGTCTTCCCGACCGGGGCTGGGCCTTTAGCAAGCCCTTCGGGATCCTCTTCCTGACCTACCTCTTCTGGATCCTCAACAGCGCCCATGTCTTGCCCAACAATCAGCGGGGCACAGCATGGGCCCTATTCTTGCTGGCTCTACCCGCCGCCTGGGCCCTCTGGCGCCGCCGCGACGAGCTGTGGCGCTTTCTGGAGGAACGCTGGCAGTACATCCTACTCGTGGAGACTCTCTTCACACTGGTCTTTGCCGTGGGTGGCTACCTGCGCTCCTATGTGCCTGACATCGCCGGCACCGAGAAGCCCATGGACTTCGCCTTCATGAACGCCATCAGCCGGGCCGACAACTTTCCGCCGGCGGACCCCTGGCTCTCAGGCCACTCCATCAGCTACTACTACTTCGGGCACCTGATGGTGTCGACCCTGGGCAAGCTAACGGCGGTGCCGACCAGCTTCGCCTTCAACCTGGGTCTGATGACGGTAGCGGCGCTGGCCGCCACCGCCGCCTTCGGCGTCGCCTACAACCTGGTGGCGGCGCGGCAGACCCCCAGCGGCAACCCATCGCCCCCGCCCAGGGCGGGTCCACCTCTTCCGCCAGAGGCGGATTCGCCACCGGCGAAGGTGGAGAAGAAGAAGCCGCCGGCGACCACCGTCGACCTCCTCCTGCGCACGCCAGCCTTCTATGGCGTGGCCGCCGCTGCCCTGGTAGCCGTCTTCGCCAACCTGGAGGGCGTCCTCGAGATGCTGGCGGCCCACGGCATCGGCGGCAGCGGCTTCTACAACTGGATCGGCATCGAGAACCTGACCGCCGGCAAGACCACCACGGAGTGGTACCCCACCGAGCACTGGTTCTGGTGGCGGGCCACTCGCATCATCCCGCCGGAGATCATCACCGAGTTCCCCTTTTTCAGCTTCCTGCTGGGGGATATGCACCCCCACGTCATGTCCATACCTTTCGTTCTGATGACGGTGGGGGTGGCCTTCCTCCTCCTTCGCGAGGAGGAGCGCCTGGATGCCGCCTTCTGGGTGCGACACCCTCTCATGCTGCTGGCTACGGGCGTGATGGTGGGAGGCCTTCTTTTCCTGAACACCTGGGACATGCCCACCTTCGCCTTCGTGGTGATAGCGTTCGCCTTCCTGCGCAATCGCCTGGCGCTGAGCAAATGGAACTGGCGCCCCCTGGTCGTAGCGACCCTCGGTTTCGCCCTGCCTCTGCTGGTAGTGGCAGTCGCCGCCTATATCCCCTTCTACAGCAACTTCAGCAGCCAGGCGTCGGGCTTCACACCCGTGGTGGACACCGCCACCCGCCCCTTGCATGCCCTCCTCATCTGGGGGCCCCTGGCCGTGCTGCTGGTGCCCCTCGTCTGGCAGCGACTGGCGGCGCCTGAGGGCCCTGCCATCCGCGGCCGCCACCTTCAGCTAGCCCTGGCACCGGGACTGCTGATCCTGCTGGTCTGGGCTTTCTGGGTACTGTGGCTGGAGGGTCTGGGAGGCCTGGGCGAACAGATCGCCGACCGGCGGGGCGGCTGGTTTACAGCGGCCGCGCTCATTGGGCTTCTGGCGGCCCTTCTCCTGGCCCTCTGGCGTGAGGTCGAGACGGAGCGAAGGGAGGAGCAGGGGAGACTGCCGCTGCTCTTCGCCCTGGGGCTGGCCGCTGTGGCCGTGCTGCTGGTGCTAGGCGCCGAGTTCTTCTACGTCAAAGATGTCTTCGGCAACCGCATGAACACCGTCTTCAAGCTCTACTACCAGGCCTGGCTGCTGCTGGCAATGGCCGGCGGTTTCGCCCTCTACCGGCTGGCCTCGGCGTCCTGGGGCGAGAGCTGGGGCCCCCGCTGGTGGCGTGTCCCCTGGACGGGCGCTACGGGCCTTGTCCTGGCGGCAGCCCTGGTCTATCCTGTGGCCGCCACCTTCAACCGGACGAACGGCTTCGACGCGCCCCGGAGCCTGGACGGGTTGGTCTTCGCCCGCCTCGAGCCGGACTTCGGGGCCATCGATTGGCTAAGGGGGCACGTGGACGGCACGGCGGTGGTGGCAGAGGCGGTAGGCAACTCCTATGGGCCCGCCGCCCGGGTGGCGGCCTGGACGGGACTGACCACGCCCATCGGCTGGCCCGGCCACGAGCAACAGTGGCGCTGCAAGCCGGGCAGCTCCTGTCGAATACTGGAGGGTCGCTTCGCGGACATCAAGCGTCTGTACAGCACCACTGACGAAGAAGAGGCGCGGGCCATCCTCGACAAGTATGGCGTCGATTTCGTCTTCGTTGGCTCCCTCGAGAAAGAGAATTACCCCCAGGAGGGGCTGGCGAAGTTTGAGCGCATGTTGCCCGTGGCCTATCAGGACGCCGGTGCCACTGTCTACCGGGCTGCCAGGGCCCTGGAGATGAGCGGGGGCGGGCCGTGACGCAGAGCCGAAAGCGCCCCCAGCGCGTTGTATCCAGGAAGAAGACGAGCAAGCCCGTCGAGGGCGACCTGGCTGCTGCCCTCCGGGAGCGGAGGGGGCAAGCGGGGCGCTTCCTGGCTTCGGTGCGGGCGAACCTGCCCGGGCGCTGGGAGTTGCTGGCCTGGGGGATCATCCTCTCGCTGGCCCTGGCCCTGCGCCTCTGGGACCTGGGCGGCCGTGCTCTCCACCACGACGAGAGCCTGCACGCCACCTATAGCTGGTACTTCTACGACGGCCGCGGCTACCACCACGACCCCATGATGCACGGGACCTTCCACATACTTATAGGCGGGCTGGCCTTCAAGATCTTCGGCCCCAGCGATTTCGTGGCGAGGGTGGCGCCGGCCCTCTTCGGGACAGGCATGGTGGCCCTGGTCTACCTGCTGCGCAACCACCTGGGGCGGGTGGGTGCCCTGGCCGCCGCCACCTTCATCGCCCTCTCGCCCACGCTCCTCTACTTCAGCCGCTTCGACCGAGAGGACATCTACGTCGCCTTCTGGACCCTCGGCATCGCGGTCTGCATCTGGCGCTACCTGGCAGAAAGGCGGAACCTCTGGCTCTACCTGGGGGCGGCCTTCATGGCCTTCAGCTTCGCCACCAAAGAGAGCACCTACATAACGGTGCCCATCTTCCTCGTCTTCCTAGAGGTGGTGGTGGCCCTGGATCTCCTCGACCAGATACGCCGGCAACGGCCAGACAGCCGCTCGCAACGCCCGCAACGTGGGAAACGCCCGGCTAGGTCTCGATCTGCGTCCGGGCGGGAGATGGACAGACTGGAAGTCGGGTCTATTTTCGTCTGGCTACTGCTCTTCTCCTGGCTGCTGGTGATCCTCTGGCCGCTCCTGACGCCTCTGCGCCAGCGTTGGGGCCTGCAGAGGCTGCCTGCCGCCGGAGTCCCCTTGCTGGTGCTGGGCACGCTGGCGGCGCCCCTCTATGCCGGCACCCTACAGATCATAGGAGACCACGTGCCGCTTCTGCCCGGCAACTCGGGCTACCAATCCAACGCCGAGCTGGGGCTCCGGAACGGCAGCGTTACCGTCCTCCTCATCCTGAGCCTCTACATCGGGCTGCTCTGGAACCCCAGGGTGTGGTTGATCAGCGCCGCAGCCTTCTGGGGCATCTACGTCCTCCTCTTCACCACTTTCTTCAGCAATCCATCCGGCTTCTGGTCAGGCATCTGGGGCTCCCTCGACTACTGGATCGAGCAGCAGTCGGTGCGCCGGGGCGAGCAGCCAATCTTCTACTACTTCATGCTCCTGCCCGTGTACGAGTTCCTGGTGCTGCTCCTAGCCGCGCTGGGCATACTCTACCAGGTCATCAGGCGGCAGTGGACGCAGCTTGCTCTATTCACAGTAGCGGTGGGCCTGACGGCAGCGGGACTCTACTTGCTGGCTTTCCCGGTGCTGCGCGCCTTCTCAGGCCCACCGGACCCGCTGACCGCTCTGCCGGTGATTGCGGGGGCCGGGCTGGCCGTGTTCGTTTGCATAGCGGGAGGACAGAGGCTATTCGACCGGTTTCTGGTCTTCTGGACAATCGCCAGCCTGGTGGCCTTCACGATCGCCAGCGAGAAGATGCCCTGGCTCACCGTACACATGGCCCTGCCCATCGCCCTCCTGGCCGGCCGGGCGGTGAACGAGATCTACAGCCGGGTGAGCGTGCCGCGCGAGATCAGGCTGCCGGCGGCGCTGCGGATGGCGGTGCCGTCGGTGAATTCGAGGCTGGTGCTGGCCCTGGGGCCGGTCGCCGCTGCCCTGGCCGTGATCATCCTTATCGTCATGTCAGCGTCAACGGTGGCGGTCGTGCTGGCTATCCTGCTGGCGCTGGTGGCGGCGACCGCCGTCGGCGTGGCCGGGCAGGCCGGCCGCCGTGCCCTGCTTCAGTCGGCGACGGCTACTGTCGTCGCCGGGCTGCTGGTCTTTTCCATCCGCACGGCGGGTGTCGCCAGCTTCGAGCACGGCGACATACCGGTGGAGCTGCTGGTCTACACTCAGACCTCGCCGGACGTTCCGCGACTCAGGGACGCTATCGAGAAGGTAGGCAAGGCGACGGGCCTGGGCCGCGACGTGCCCGTCGTAGTCGACCAGGATGAGCTGACCTGGCCCTGGGTGTGGTACCTGCGCGACTACCGCAACGTGAGCTACCAAGCGATCACAAACGAGCCGCTGACCGAGAGCGCCATCCTGCTCATCAACAAGTCCAACGTGGGGAACCTGCAGCTCGACCCGGCGCAATACGACAGCGGGCAGCCCTTCCGCCTGCGCTGGTGGTTCCCCGAGAGCTACCGGACCCTCAATCGCCACAACTTTATGGACGTGCTGTTCAGCCCCAACACCTGGAACACCTGGCGCAATTACTACGTGTCGCGGACGCCTCCGGCACCCCTGGGTTCGCTGGACGCGGTAGCCTATTTCCCCAAGAGCTATGCCGCTGCCACCGGCGGCCCTATCTATGAGCAGCCGCCGGAAGAGCCAGTCCTGGGCCCCGATGGGCAGGTCATTATCGGCAAGCCGGGTGGAGCCCGCGGGCAGTTCTCCGCTCCCGCCGGCCTGGCCGTCGACCGTGAGGGGAACCTGTACGTGGCCGACAGCGGCAACCACCGCATCCAGAAGTTCGACGGCGACGGCCACTTCCTGGGCGTCTTCGGAACCGCCGGAGGCAATGAAGGTCAGTTCAACGAGCCCTGGGACGTGGCGGTAGACAGCGAGGGCAACATCTACGTGGCCGATACCTGGAACCACCGTATCCAGAAGTTCGACTCCAGCTTCCGGTTCCAGAAGGCCTGGGGCACGGCCTTCCTAGAGGTGGGGAAGCGCCAGCCGGGGCCCCTCGAGCTCTTCGGCCCGCGGTCGATTGCCATCGATGCTGACGGCAACGTGTGGGTCACCGATACCGGCAACAAGCGCATCCTCAAGTTCGACTCGGACGGCAACTTCCTGGCCGAGTACGGCGGGCCGGGCAGCGGCCCCGGCCAGTTCGAGGAGCCGGTGGGCATCGCCATCGCGCCCTCCGGGGAGATCCTGGTCGCCGACACATGGAACCGCCGTATCCAGCGCTTCAGTCCTGAGTTTGAGTATCTAGGCGAGATCCCGGTCGAGAGTTGGGGCAGCCAAGCCGTAACCGATAAGCCGTACCTGGCGGTCCTTGGCGACGGCAGCATCGTGGCCAGCGACCCGGCCAACAGCGTTGTACTTGTCTTCGACAGCGGGGGCCAGCAGGTCGCCGCCTGGCGGGCGCCCGGTTCGGAGGTAGAGGGCAGCCGGCCGGTGGGGGTGGCCGTGAGCAGTACTGGCGATATCTTCGTATCGGATGGCAGCACCGGCCAGGTGCGCCGTGTCCCCCTAGCCAGTTTGACGGGCTCCTGAGCAGGGCGATCTGAGGAAAGGCCCCCGCCGGCGTGGACTTCTTCCGCGAAATTGCCGACGCTCTTCTGGCCTTCTCGCGTGACCACCTCTACCTGGCCCTTTTCTTGTTGCTGTTCATCGAAGAGGCAGGCATACCCCTGCCGGTGCCCGGTGACACCATCATCCTCCTGGCTGGCGCCGAGGTATCGAACGGGCAGGCCAGCGCTCCCACCGTCGTTTCCCTGGTGGTGCTGGCGACCTTGGGCGGCTCCTCGATCCTCTACTGGGTATCGCGTCTGGGCGGCGTGGCCGTCCTGGGCTGGCTGTGCAGGTTCGCCCGCATCCCCGAGGAGCGCGTCGAGGGCGTAGGCCGCTGGTTGAGGAGACACACCGGCCCCGTTGTCGTCTTTGGACGGCTGACGCCGGGCTTCCGCACCATCACCTCCATCGCCGCCGGCACCTTTGATATCAGCTACTTCCCGTTCCTAGCCTATACGGCTGTCTCGGCGACGATCTGGGCAGTCCTCTACCTCATCTTGGGGGCGGCCATCAGCGACTTCTATCGCACGGTGGAGGCCTACCTCTTCCGGCCCAGCCCCCTGGCTCTGGCGCTCCTGGCCTTTGCGCTTTCGGCGGCGGGCGTGGCCATCTGGCAGTGGCGGCGCTCATCAGGGCGTCTGCCAAGGCCGGCGCCCCGCAAGCACCCGGAAGGACGACAGGCGCCCGCCGAAGAGTAGGCCCCTCGTTTGACCCCCTAACGGAGGCGAACCTATAATGTCTCACGTTCGCCCGCCGAAGATCGCAATGACGGCGGGCGGCCTCGGAGACTTCCTTGTGGCGTAGCCGGCGGATGTGGGTCGGGCTGGCCGTCAGCCTGGTCCTGATCGCACTCTTTCTCCACGGGACAAACTTCCGGGAGATCGGCGACGCCTTTGCCGACGCCAACTACCTCCTGGCCTTCCTCTCGCTGCCCGTCTACTTCCTGGCCGCCTGGTTCCGCACCCTGCGCTGGAGATACCTCCTGCGGCCCATGAAGGCCGTGAGCATGGCCCGCCTCTACCCGGTGGTCATCATCGGCTTCATGGCCAACAACCTCATCCCGGCCCGCGTCGGCGAGCTGGTGCGGGCCTACATCCTGCGTGAGAGGGAAGGGGTGAGCATGTCCGCCGGCCTGGGCACCATCGTGGTGGACCGCGTCTTCGACGGGCTTACTCTGCTGCTCTTCCTCATCCTGGCTGGCCTGTTCGCCACAGTGAGCGCCGAAGTCCGTACCCTCGCCATCGTCATGGCGGCCCTGTTCGGCGTCGGCGTGGTGATCATGTATGTCCTGGTGACCTCGGAGAGCCGGAGCAGGCGGGCTGTAGATTTCGTCGTGCGTCTGTTGCCTGGGCGCGCGAAGGGCCGCGCCCAGGGGCTGGCCGACTCCTTCCTAGAGGGGCTCCAGTCGCTGCGCAGTCCGACTGCCATGGCCGGCGCCTGGGTCACTTCGGTGGTGTCCTGGCTGCTGGAAGCCACGATGTACTACATGGTGGGCGAAGCCTTTGGGTTGGAGTTAGGGTTCCACATCTACCTGCTGGTGGCGGCGGCGGCAAACCTCGCCATAACCCTGCCCACGCCGGGCGGCGTCGGCCCCTTCGAGCTGGGCACTCGATGGGCTCTCGCCCCGTTCGACGTGGCCAGCAATACCGTGCGCGCCTACGCCATCGTCCTGCATGCCCTTCTCCTCTTCCCGGTTATCGCCCTGGGGCTCTTCTTTCTCTGGTCCATCAACCTCTCGCTGGGTGAGATGCTGCGGCGGCCGGCGGCCGCGGCGGAGTCGACCACCGGCGGGCGCCTGGGCACAGAAGGGCGGGGTGGAAAATGAAGGCCGCCGTCGTGGGAGGAGGGGCCGCCGGCCTGGCTGCCGCCTACCGTCTCCTCCAGGGGAAACACCAAGTCTCCCTCTTCGAGGCCGGCCCCAGCCTGGGCGGCCTCGTGCGCACCTTCGAGGTGGGCGGCGGGCGCCTGGAGTCCTTCTATCACCACCTCTTCAGGAGCGACACCACCGTCATCCGCCTCATCAACGACCTGGGCCTGGGCGACCGCATGACCTGGCGCGACTCGAAGGTCGGGTTCTTCCAGGGCGGCCGCATCTACGACTTCGTGACGCCTCTCGACCTGCTGCGCTTCCGCCCTCTACCCCTGCTCGACCGCGTGCGGCTGGGCCTCATGGCTCTGCGCCTGCGCCGGCAGGAGCGCTGGGAACAGTTCGAGGACGTCACCGCCCGCGACTGGATCGTGAGGAACGTGAGCCCCCGGGTCTTCGACGTGATCTGGGGGCCGCTGCTGAGGGGCAAGTTCGGCGAGGCCGGCGACGAGGTCTCCATGGCCTGGCTGTGGAGCAAGATCCACCTGCGCTTCGCCTCCCGGCGGGGCGGACCGATGCAGAAGGAGCAGCTAGGTTACCTGATGGGCAGCTTCGGCGTCTACATCGATGAGCTGGAGCGGCGCCTGCGCGACGGCGGCGCCGACGTGCGCGTTGGGACGCCGGTGCAGGAGGTGACGGTGGATGACGGCAGGGCAAGCGGCGTCCTCCTGGCCAGCGGCGAGCGCATCCCCGCCGACGCCATCGTCGCGGCCATGCCCTCGCATGCTTTCGAGCGGCTGGTACCTGCCCTCCCCGAGGACTACCGGAGCAAGCTGACCTCGGTACGCTGGCAGTGGGCGCTCTGCATGATCCTGTCGCTGCGTCAGTCCCTCTCCCACATCTACTGGCTGAACATCGCTGAGGCGGGGATGCCCTTCCTCGCCGTCATCGAGCACACCAACTTCATCGAGCGGGAGCACTACGGGGGGCAGCACGTCCTCTACATCTCCAACTACCTGCGCCCCGATCACCCCTACTTCGAACTCAGCGAGGAGCAGCTCTGGGAGCTCTTCCTGCCCGCTCTCCAGCGCATCAACCCCCGCTTCTCCGCCGACTGGGTGAGGGAGCGCTGGCTCTTCAAGGGCCCTTATGCCCAGCCCATCGTCACCACGGGCTACCGCCGCCTCATCCCCAAGCACCGGACGCCCATCCCCGGCCTCTACCTGGCGACCATGAACCAGATCTACCCGGAGGACCGGGGCCAGAACTACAGCATCATCATGGGCGAACGGGTGGCGGAGATGGCGATGGAGGACCTGGCGGCCAGGGCGGGGACACCGCCCGCCGCCTCCTGAACCATGCTCCCTACCTGAAGCCCGGACCGCCTTGAGCCCACGGCTTGCCTGCGCTATATTGAATTTGAGGCCTGGCCGAGGGATTGGAAAGGCCCGTCGTTGCCCGAGACTGAAGCCACACTCGAGATCAAGAACCTTATCGCCGACCTGAAGCCCGGCGACGGTGACCTGTTGGCGGCCCTCCACCGCCTCCAGGAGCACTATGGCTACATACCCCCAGTTGCCATACCCGTCGTCGCCCAGCACCTGAAGCTGGGCACGGCCCGGGTCTACGGCACCATAAGCTTCTACTCGGAGTTCCGCCTGACGCCGCCGCCGGAGACCACCGTCTCCTGGTGCAGCGGACCCGCCTGCTGCCTCAAGGGCAGCGAGAACGTCCGCCTCATCCTGGAGGCGGTGCTGGGCATCAAGATGGGCGAGAGCGCCGAGGACCCGCCGTCGGCGGGCGTCGGCCTGCACGTGGCCCAGTGCAACGGCACGTGCGACCTGGCCCCTCTGGTCTGGATCAACGGCCGGGCGCGGGGCCGCCTCTCGGCGGCGGATGCCGTCCGGCTGGCCCGCGAGCTTTCGCCAAAGGCGAAGGACGGGGGGAGCCCCTCGTGACCGCCTACGAGGAGCTGCGCCAGCGGGCCCTGTCCGCCCCAGGCGGATGGCGGGCCGTCGAGTCACCCTCGCGGCGCCGTGCCACTGTCTACTCCGGCACCTGCACCATCGCGGCCGGCGCCGGGGAAACCCTGGCCGCTCTCCGTTCGGAGGTGGAGCGGCGCCGGCTCGACGTCGACATCGGCATCACTGGCTGCAACGGCCTCTGCTACGCCGAGCCACTGGTCGAGGTGGCGTGGCCCGATGGCCGGCGGCCCGACGGCCGCCCGTCCGGGCGCATCCTCTACGGCAAGCTCACCGAGGACAAGGTGCCGCGCCTGGTCGAGGAGGCTCTGGCGGGCGACGGTCCGCCACGGGCGGACCCTGACCTGGCCCTGGCCTCCCTCGGTGATGCCCCCCTTGACGGCGTGCCGCCCATCGGGTCCCTGCCTTTCTGGGCACCCCAGGTGCGCCGCCTGATGGCCAACTGCGGCGTCATCGACCCTGAGAACATCGACCACTACATCGCCCGTGGGGGCTACGGCGGCCTCGCCCGCGCCCTCACACTGGTGCCGGAAGAGGTCACCAAGGAGGTATCCGACTCCACCCTCCGGGGCCGCAGCGGCTCCGACTTCCCGACGGGTCGCAAGTGGGACTTCCTGCGCGGCGCTACCAGGCAGCCCAAGTACCTCGTCTGCAACGCCGACGAGGGCGACCCAGGCGCCTGGGTGAACCGTATCCTCATGGAGGGCAACCCGCACGCCATCCTGGAGGGCATGGCCATCGGCGCCCACGCCACCGGCGCCAGCTACGGCTTCATCTACCTCCGCGAGGAGTATCCACTTTGCTTCGAGCGTCTGAACAAGGCCATCGAGCAGGCCCGCGAGCGTGGCCTCTTCGGACGCAACATCCTGGGCAGCGACCTCAGCTTCGACGCGAAGGTGGTGCGCGGCGCCGGCAGCTATGTCTGCGGCGAGGAGTCGGGCCTCATCGCCTCCATCGAGGAGATGCGCGGCATGCCCAAGATCCGCCCGCCCTATCCCGCCCAGTCCGGCGTCTTCGGCCAGCCGACGAACGTCAACAACGTGGAAACCTACGCCGATGCCGCTCTGATCCTGGGCCGCGGCCTGGAGTGGTACACCTCGCTGGGGACCGAGCGTAACAAGAGCACCAAGATATTCAGCCTCTCCGGCCATATCCAGCGAGTGGGCGTGGTGGAGGTGCCCCTGGGCTATCCCATGGACAAGCTGATCTTCGAGGCCGGCGGCGGCGTCCCCGAGGGCCGCACCCTGAAGGCCATCCAGCCCGGCGGCCCCCTGGCGGGCATCCTTCCCGCCACGCACGCCGGCCTGCCCCTGGAGCCGGAGGCCTTCCGGGAGAAGGGCGTCCAGATGGGCGGCGGCGGCCTCGTCGTCATCGACGACTCCGCCTGCATCGTTGACCTCTGCACCTACTTCGAGTGGTTCGCGGAAGGCGAGTCGTGCGGTCGCTGTACCACCTGCCACGGCGGCACCCAGCGTCTGGTGGAGATCCTGCGCCGCTGGACCCGCGGCGAGGGCCGCGAGTCAGACTTCGAGCACATCAGGCTCCTGGGCAACACCCTCCTTTACTCCAACTGCGTCCACGGCCAGGCCGCACCCACCATTGCCCTCAACACCCTCACCTTCTTCGAGGACGAGGTGCGGGAGCACGTCTTCGAGAAGCGATGCCGGGCCAAGGTCTGCAAGGGCCTCATCCGCTACCAGGTCTCCCACCAGCGGCCCGAGCTGGCCGAGGCGGAGGCCATCTGCCCCACCCAGGCCGTCGTCAAGAAGGACGGCGGCTACGACATCGACCAGTCCCTCTGCATCAAGTGCAACGCCTGCCGCGAGGTGGCCCCCCATGCCATCGAGGTGGTGGACGCGTTCCCAGCGTGATCTAATCGCCGCGCTTCTTCCACCCCAACCGTGTTTCTGTTATACTCTCCGCAATAACGGTACTACCACGGGGGCTCAACATGGCTATAGTCAAGGTCTCGAAGAAAGGTTGGGTTGTCATCCCGCACGACATCCGGGAGCGGTATGGCATCCGGCCAGGCGACAAGGTCCACGTCATAGACTACGGCGGCCGCATCGCCCTTGTGCCAGCGCTGAAGGACCCCGTACGCGAGTTGCACGGCATGTTCAAGGGCGGTCCTTCCTTGACAGAGGCGCTTCTTGAGGACCGGCGCTGGGAGCGGGAGCAGGAGGAGCGCAAGTACGAAGAGTGGGTCGCCCGCGCCAAAGAGAAGTCCTTGAGAGATGGCTGACCACCTGGTGCTGGACGCCTTCGCTCTGCTGGCCTACCTGCAAGAGGAGCCAGGTCATCAGCGCGTCCGGAGCCTTCTGGAAGATGCCGCCTCAGAGCGGGTGTCCCTCTCCATGTGCACCGTGAACCTCGGCGAGGTGTTGTACTGGCTTGAGCGCAGGCGGGGAGCCGCCGCCGCTCAGACCCTGGCAGCGAACATGCGCGATATGCCTATCGGTCTTGTCGATGCTGACCTCGATCTCACGGTCGGCGCCGCTCGCGTCAAAGCCGCATTGCCGGTATCGTTGGCAGACGCGTACGCCGCCGCCCTGGCGCAGCGGCTGGGCGCCGCCGTCCTCACCGGCGACCCCGACTTCCGGCGCCTGGAGGGCACGGTGGCCGTGGAGTGGCTGACGGCAGACTGACAACGGATACGGGAGCGGATAAACGGATAGCCGTTCAAGAAGCATCCGCTAATCCGTTTGGCATCCGTTGACAGAGACGGGGGCCGACGCGAGGTCGGCCCCTACGTTTTCGGGCAACCCCTGGCGCTGACAAGGGGGGCTTCCTTGCATTGAGCGAGGCCGCCGAAGGCGAGCGAGCGAGATGGGGCGGGCTTCGTCGTGAGCTCAGCCGAACGGCCGGGCGGGTCCATGAAATGGGGTGGGGCAGCCAAACAGTAGCCCCAACAGCGTGAGCCTCGTGTAGAATAGGGCGAAGCCGGATCCCTGCCGGAGGCGCCCGTGAGCACCCCCATCCGACGCCAGTACCTCGACATCAAGCGCCGCTACCCCCACGCCATCGTCTTCTTCCGCCTGGGCGACTTCTACGAGACCTTCGACGAGGACGCCAAGCTCTGCGCCCGCGAGCTAGAGATCACCCTCACCTCCAAGCCCATGGGCAAGAACCTGCGCGTGCCCCTGGCCGGCATCCCCCATCACGCCCTCGATAGCTACCTGGCGAGGCTCATCGCCAAGGGCTACAAGGTGGCGATCTGCGAGCAGATGGAGGACCCCGCCATTGCGAAGGGGCTGGTGGACCGCCAGGTGGTGCGCGTGGTGACGCCGGGCACCGTCCTGGAGGGCAGCCTGCTGGACGAGCGGGCCAACAACTACCTGGCGGCCCTGGCCTTCGCTCCAGAGGCACCGGTGCGACGGGGAGGTGGCACGACAGCCGAGAGACCCGCGGTAGGGATCGCCTACGTGGACGTGAGCACGGGGGAGTTCGCCGCCGCCGAGGTGTCGGCGACGCAACTGGCGGCGGAGCTGGCAAGGCTGCGTCCGGCCGAGCTGCTGCTGGCGGAGGGCGTCGAGGCCCCGGCCGGGGTGGAGGCGCCGGTCACGCGCCTGGACCCATACTGGTTCGACCCGGAGGAGGCGGACCGGGTGCTGCGGGAGCACTTCCAGGTGGCCTCCCTGGAGGCCTTCGGCCTGCGCGATCAGCACCGGGCCGTGGCCGCCGCCGGCGCCGTCCTGCGCTACGTGCAGGAGAACCAGCGAGCGTCGCTGCCCACGATTACCGCCCTCCGCACCTACAACGCCACGGGCCACATGGTCCTAGACGCCCAGACGCGGCGCAACCTGGAGCTGTTCGTCGGCGGCCGCGAGGGCAGGAGGGAGGGCTCCCTGCTGGCGGTGCTGGACCAGACACGGACGGCCCTCGGCGCGCGGCTGCTGCGGCGCTGGCTAGGGCAGCCCTTGCTTGACATAACATCTCTCCACGAGCGCCAGGACCTGGTGACACTCTTCTTCGAAGACGGACTGCGACGGGGGTCGCTCCGCGAGGCGCTGGGCGATGTGCCGGACCTAGAGCGTCTGGTGGGCCGGATAGGGGCAGGCATCGCCTCGCCGCGAGAGGTGGTAGCGTTGCGCCGGGGCCTGGAAGCTGTCGAGGGCGTACGCCAGGCGCTAGTAGGGGAGGAGGCCAGCTCGCCGGCTGAAAGGCTGCTGTCTGGCCTTCTCCCGTGTGAAGACATGATCCAGCTCATCGCCGACGCCATCGCCGATGAGCCCGGCGCTACCCTGGAGCAGGGCGAGGTGGTGCGGGCCGGCTTCTCGCCGGAGCTGGACCAACTGCGCTCCCTTACCCGCGACGTGCGCCGCTACCTGGCGGAACTGGAGGCCCAGGAGAAGGCGCGCACGGGCATAAAGTCTCTAAAGGTGGGCTACAACAAGGTCTTCGGCTACTACATTGAGGTCAGCCGGCCGAACCTGGGCCTGGTGCCCGACGACTACCAGCGCCGCCAGACCCTGGTCAACGCCGAACGCTTCATCACCGGCCAGCTCAAGGAGTACGAGAGCCAGATCCTCAATGCCCGCGAGCGCATCACGGAGCTGGAGTCGGCCATCTTTCGCCAGGTCTGCGCTCAGGTGGCGGGAGCCGCCGATCGCGTCCTGGCTTTGGCGGCGGCCGTCGCTGAGGCCGACGCCGCATCGGCTCTGGCCGAGGCCGCCGTCCGCTACCACTACGTCCGCCCGCAGCTCACGGAGGACGAGGAGATCGTGATCAAGGACGGGCGCCACCCAGCGGTGGAGCGGGCCCTGGGGGAGGGTGAGTTCGTCCCCAATGATACCTACCTCTCTAATGGTGACAGCCAGATCGTCGTCCTGACGGGCCCCAACATGGCGGGCAAGTCCACCTATCTGCGGCAGGTGGCGCTCATCGTGCTGCTGGCCCAGGTGGGGAGCTACGTGCCGGCCTCCTCCGCCCGCGTCGGGCTCGTGGACCGCATCTTCACCCGCGTCGGCGCCCAGGAAGACCTGGCCCGCGGCGAGTCCACCTTCATGGTGGAGATGCTGGAGACGGCCAGCATCCTCCACAACGCTACGCCGCGCTCCCTGGTTATCCTGGACGAGATCGGGAGGGGGACCAGCACCTACGACGGCCTGGCCATCGCCCGGGCGGTGGTGGAGTACCTGCACAGCCATGCCGAGCGGGCCGCCAAGACTCTTTTCGCCACTCACTACCATGAACTGGTGGAGCTCGCGACCTTCCTTCCTCGCGTCAAGAACTACAACGTGGCGGTGACGGAGGAGGGCGGCCGGGTGGTCTTCTTGCGCAAGATCGTCCCCGGCGGCTCCGACCGCAGCTACGGCATCCACGTGGCGGAGCTGGCCGGCCTGCCCAGGGCAGTGCTGCAGCGGGCGGCGGAGGTCCTCAGCTCTCTCGAGGCCACCCATGACGGCCGCACCGCTTCCGCGGGGCGTGGCCGGGCCCGGCGCCGTTCCCCTGCCGAGCAGCTACCTCTCTTCGGGCCGCGCTCGCCCCTGCTCGAGGAGCTGGCGGCCCTGGACGTGGACTCCCTGACGCCCCTCCAGGCCATCACCAAGCTCTACGAGCTGAAGGAGCGGGCCCGAGAAGGGTAGACCACCCCACATAGATCGCTGCTCAGGAACCAGGAACTGGGGATTGGGCGTACCCTCCCCCTGATCCGCCGCGCGCAATATTTGGTCCGCGTTCCCAGTTCAGAGTTCCTGGGCACTGGGGCATGGAGGTGGCGGCGCTAGTTCCTAGTTCCTAGTTCCTAGTTCCTGGGGCTGGGGACGTGAAGGGGCTAGTTCTTGCTCACCCCGGGCGCCCCGATCCGGAACAAGATCGTGTCCAGGGCGCGTCGCATGCGGATGCGCCCCGCTCCGGCCCAACCAGGCGTAGCGTCATCGGACAGCGGCAGAGCCGTCGCTCTGATTATGAACCGGATCTCGTTGGTGGTGAGGGCAGGGCTGTGGGAGCGGATGAGGGCGGCCAGGGCAGCCACCTGGGCGGCAGCGAAGGAGGTGCCGCTGGCCACGGAATAGGGCTGGCCTCCTGGGCAGAGCCAGCGTCCATCGCAGAGAGCCTGGGGAACGGTACTCACCAGGTCCACACCTGGCGCCACCACGTCCACCTCCGGGCCCCAGTTGCTGAAGGGGGCACGGGCATCGGGAGAGTTGCGGTCCGAGGCGCCGACGGCGATGACCTGTCGATAGCGGGCGGGATAGGTGACACCCTGGGCGCCCTGGTTGCCGGAAGCCGCCACCACCACAGCTCCGTAGGTCTCGGTAGCGGTGACTATCGCTTCCAGAAGCGTCCTCGAGGGATCAGTGCCGCCGAAGCTGAGGTTGATGACCTGGGCACCCATGCGGGCAGCGTAGAGGATGCCGGCAGCAGCGTCGGCCGTCGTCCCGGCGCCGGTGCAGTCCAGGACCTTGACGGGCAACAGGGTGGTGCCGTGGGCCCCTCCGATGACACCCATGCCGTTGTTGCCCGTGGCGCCGATAATGCCAGCGACGAAGGTGCCGTGGCCGCTGTCGTCGGTCACCTGGTTGGAGGGTGAAACCGGCTGCGGCCCGCAGGAGGGGTCGGCATCCTCTGGCTGCACGAAGTTACAGCCGTGCACGTCGTCGACGCAGCCATTCCCGTCTTCATCAATGCCGTTGGGCACCCCCTCGCCGGGGTTGCGCCAGATGCGATCCCGCAGGTCGGGGTGCGTGACGTCCACGCCAGAATCCAGGACAGCGACGATGACCGACGGGTTTCCTCGCTCCACATCCCAGGCCTGGGGAGCCTCGGTGAGGTTGTAGTACCAGCGTTGGGCAGCGTAGAAGGTGTCATTGGGGACGAACTCGGCCTTTAGGCGGTAGTTCGGCTCTGCGTAGTCGACGCCGGGCAGCCGGCTGTAGAGCTCCAAAGCCTTCTCCAGCGAGAGGCCTTCGCGCAGGCGGAGACGGATCACCCCCAACTCCTCCAGCCGGGCTTCCTCGTGACCACCCACGCTTATCATGAGGCGCTGGGCCAGAGCACCGACGGCTGGGTCGACGCGGAGCAGGAGCTCGCCCGACAGGGCCTGGCCCGCCTTCGCGGCGGCCTGCAGGCGCAGCCCAGGCTGAGGCCGGTCGCCGCGGACGGTGGACGGGGTGAGCGCACCCAGCACGGCAGCCAGGAGCAGTACCCCGATGAGACCCCTCACGTTTCGTACATCTCTTTCCCTAAGTCGCGACATAAGATACATCCGGTCTGGCAGAGCCGCAAGTTCCACCTGTACAATGCGCGACGGAGGTGCCCTTTGCCCATCCAGCGCCTGGCGCCAGACTTAGTAGCCAAGATCGCGGCCGGCGAGGTCATAGAGCGACCCGCCTCCGTGGTGAAGGAGCTGGTGGAGAACGCCCTGGACGCCGGCGCTACCCAGGTTGGCATCGAGGTCACACAGGGAGGGCTGGGGATCATCCGGGTCAGCGACAACGGCTGCGGCATCCCCAGAGAAGAACTCCCCCTGGCCTTCGAGCGCCACGCCACCAGTAAGCTCCTTTCGGAGAGTGACCTGACACGGGTGGCAAGCCTCGGCTTTCGAGGAGAAGCACTGCCCAGCATCGCCACCGTCGCCGACGTAGAGGTCATCTCCAGACCTGTCGAGGCATCAGGAGGTGCCTACCTGAAGCTGCAAAACGGCGCCGTCGTCGCCAGCGGACCCCGCGGCGCCCCGCTTGGCACCACCGTCACCGCGCGAGGCCTGTTCCGCCGCCAGCCGGCCCGTCTCAAGTTCCTGCGTTCCCCCACCTCTGAGGCAGGGCAGATCGCCGCCGTTGTCAGTCACTATGCGCTGGCCTATGCCGAGGTCGCCTTCACCCTACGGCTCGACGGGCGACTGTCATTGCAGACGCCGGGCAGCGGCGACCCTCGGGAGGCGGTGGTCGCCGTCTACGGCGTCCCGGTAGCCTCAGCCATGCTACCCCTGCCCAACTCCGAGGGCGCTGAATACGCGAACGTCGGCGGCCTGGTGAGCCCGCCAGGCCTGACAAGGGCCAACCGAACCTACATCAGCCTCTTCATCAACCGGCGCTGGGTTCGCAGCCGCACCCTCACCTTCGCCGTAGAGGAGGCCTATCGCGGCCTCCTCATGAGCGGCCGCTTCCCCATCGCGGTCCTGGAGATTACGGTGCCGCCGGAGGAGGTAGATGTCAACGTCCACCCCACCAAGGCCGAGGTGCGCCTGCGTCGGGAGCGGGAGGTATTCGCTATCCTCCAGCGCGGTGTGCGCCGGGCCCTGATCGACCAGGCACCAGCGCCGCAGGCCGGTGCAGCGGCCTGGACAGCGGCGCCGGGCGCCGCTCCTCGTCCTGTGCCGGCCGTTCCCCCCACACACGGCCGCCACCTCGCCTCCTCGCGCCCAACTGAGCGCCGTGCGACCCCCGTCGGTGCGAGCGAGCCGCCGGAAGCTGCGCCTCTCCTCTCCCGTCTGCCCCTGCTACGCGCCGTGGGCCAGGTGGGCGCGACCTACGTAGTCGCCGAGGGGCCGGAGGGGATGTATCTCATCGACCAGCACGCCGCCCACGAGCGCATCCTGTACGAGCGCCTCCTTTCGAGGCCAGCCGGCCAGGCGGAGGTGCAGGGCTTCCTGCAACCGGTGCCGGTGGACTTGGCCCCGCACCAGGAGCAGGCCCTCCGAGCGCTCGCCGAAGCCCTGGCCGAGCAGGGCTTCTCCGTCGAACCCTTTGGCGACCGGACCTACCTGCTGCGGGCTGCCCCCGTCCTCCTGGCTGCCCAGGACGCGGGCCGGGCCCTGGTGGAACTCCTGGACATCCTGGCGCGCGAGGACGGCCCTGCCGACCCCCGCGAGCGGGTTGCCGCCTCTTTGGCCTGCCACGCCGCCATCCGGGCCGGCCAGACGCTGAGTCAGGAGGAGATGCGGGAGCTGGTGAAGCAGCTCGAAGAGACGCAGATGCCGGGCACCTGCCCCCACGGCCGGCCGACGATGATCCACCTCAGCGCCGAGGCGCTGGCCAAGGAGTTCAGGCGGCGCTAGCAGCGGGTCCAGGGGACTCGCTCGTGGTTCGACAGGCCTGCCTGCCGGCAGGCAGGCTCACCACGAGCGGCGTTCGACAGCCGCTGTCGGCAGACCTGAAGGTGTGCGGCTACTCGCGGCTGAAGGGGTCCCCTCGCTCGTAGCGGCGACCTTCAGGTCGCCACGTGCTTGCCCCACGAGAAGCCTGTGGCGAGCTGAAGCTCGCCCCTACGGGGATTGGCCCCTATCGAGCGAAGGGCGAGCGGTGAGTTTTTCAACCCGCGTAGGGCATCACCAGGGCGTGTTCAGGGGTGGCCGTTTAGGCCCAGCTCCTGTTTCACCTCGCGGACGGCCTGCACCATGACCCGCAGCTTCGCCTCCGCCTCCTGCCAGGTGCGGGTCTTGAGGCCGCAGTCGGGGTCGATGTACAAGCGCTCCGGGGGGAGCACCTCCAGCCCCCTCTTGATCCCCGCCTTCACCTGGTCCACCGTCTCGATGACGTGCGAATGGATGTCCACCACGCCCATCGCCAGCTCTTTGCGGAACTCGCTCTTGTGCTGGCGGATGAGATCTAAGAGGTCATAGTCACTGTTGGCCATCTCCATGTCCAGCTGGTCGACGGGCAGGCTGGCGATCTGGTCGAAGACCCGCGCGAAGTCGCCGTAGCAGATGTGAGTGATCGTCCTCGCGCCCAGCCCGCGGGTCACGAGCCCCAGTGCCTCCGAGACCAGCCCCATCTCCTCCGGTCGGGTGGAGGCCGCCGGCTCGTCCACCTGCACGAACCTGGCGCCCGCCTCCACCAGCTCCTCTGCCTCGCGGCGAACCACCCGCGCCATGTCCAGCACCGCCTCCCGGCGCGAGTCGTAGTACTCGTCGAAGGACCAGTCCACCATCGTGTAGGGGCCAGTGAGTATCCCCTTCACCGGCCTGCCCGTGAGCCCCTGGGCGAACCGCCACATCTCCACCGTCATGGGCCCCTGCCAGCGCAGCTTGCCAGCGATGATGGGCTTGTGGTAGTAGCGGTTGCCGTAGGAGCGCACCAGCCCGCCGATCTTCATGCTATCCAACTGCTCGGCGAAGAAGGCGACCATATCGCCGCGCTCCATCTCCCCGTGCACCAGGATGTCGATGCCCAGCTCCTCCTGGAGGGCGATGACTTCGCGGGTAGCGCGACGCTCCAGCTCCGCCAGCTCCTCCCGCGAGAGGCGGCCGGCGGCGTGCTGGTTCCGCGCCTGCTGGAGATAGGCCGGCTTGGGGAAGCTGCCGACGGTGGTGGTCAGGAGGGCGTTGCTCACACCAGCACCTCCTGTGCCCGGCGAGCGCCCTCCACCATGCGCACGAGCTTGGCCTGCGCCACCTCGCGGGGGAGGAACTCCAGGCCGCAGCTAGGGCTCAGGTGCACCCGGCCGAGAGAGATTATCTCCTGGACCCGCCGCAGGCCCTCCACGATCTGTTCCACGCTCTCCATCCTCGTGTTACGGGCGTCGAGCAGGCCCAGGCCCAGGGTCTTGGTGAACGGCGCTCTCTTCAGCACCTCAAGGTTGCGGGCGCCCGTGACGAAGTCCAGCCCCAGCACATCGATGGGCAGGTCGAGCACCTGCGGGTAGAGGCCGTCCACGTCGCCGAAGTAGAGGTAGAGGACGCGCTCGGCGGTCACCCCCTCCAGCGCCCGCTCGACGGCCCGCTGGAAGAGGGGAAGGTCTGTCTTGTGCTTGACGATGGCCGGTTCGTTGAGCTGGATGAGGGCCGCTCCGACCCCTTGGAGGGCCCGGACCTCCTGGTTCAGGGCCTCGGCGTAGGCCATGACGCACTTCTCAAGAGAGCGATAGTGCTCGTCGCGGGAGAGACGGGCCAGGGTGTAGGGGCCGGGTAACACCGCCTTCACCGGTCGCGGGCTGTACTCGGCGGCGAAGCGGTAGTCGGCGACGGTGATGGGCCCGGTCCAGGCCAGGGGCCCCTCGACGACGGGCTGTCGGAAGTAGGTGTTGGCATCGAAGAAGCGAATGAGTCCGTTGATGGAAACACCGTCCAGGCGGCGGGCGACGTAGGTCTGCTCATCCTCCCAGCGGATCTGGCCGTCGGTGATGAGGTCCAGGCCGGCCTCCACCTGTTCGTCGATGACCTCGCGGGTGACATCGTCCTCCACCGCCCGTAGCTCCTCGGCGCTCATCTCCCCGCGGTCGAAGCGGTTGATGGCGTTGCGGAGCCTGGCAGGACGGGGCCGGTTGGGGATCTTGGGGTAGTTTCCCACCACCGTGGTCAACATAGGTAGCAGCTCTCCCTCGACCTCAGCGCGGCGAAAGCGCCCCAGACATACAAGAAGGGCCGGGCGGCCCGCTCCCCGCCTGTCGACGGGACGGCCGTGGGCCCTAGTGCTCGCGGGGCCAGTCTAGCATCCCCCTTCTAGATCGTCAACGCAAAACAGCCTATCAGGGCGGCCGGCAGCCACGATCGGGGCTGGCTCCACGCCAATTAAAGGAATCCACCAGATACGCCGAGTATTCCTTGGTGGACATTCTGTGTAGGGCCGGCTTGCTCAGGCTGTCCGAACGCTCCGGCCAGGATAGAAGCTATGCCCGACGAACCCCGCCCGGTCAGTGAGAGCTCCGGTTCCCGGGGCCCCTCCGATAGCTCACCAAGGCGCGTCTGGACCCCGCGGACCTTGCTACTGGCTGGTGGCGTCGCCTTCCTGGTGGTAGGCTCGTTCCTCTTGCTGGGGGGTGGCCCTTCCACCAGTCAATCGGCGGAGACTGCGGCCAAGGCCGCGCCGCCGGCAAGCCCCGATGCCCTCACCCTTGGTGCACCCGCCATCCTGACCCCGGATCGCACCGTCGGTCCGGAACTGGGCGTGGGGCCAGCAGCGCCACGAGACATGGTCAGCGCACCGCCTTCGGTCCCTCAGGGCGGCTCGCCGCTGGTAACCCTGGAGGAGGACAGGGCACCGTCTTCGGACGATGGTCAACCGGCCGAGGGGGCCGCGCCGACGGTGGAAGCGCCTGCGGCGACGTCACCATCGCCTGCGGCGCCCACAACCGTGCCGCCAGCGACACCGCCGCCGGCGCCTACACCTGTTCCACCTACACCTGTTCCGCCGGCCCTTACCCCTGTTCCGCCGACACCTGTCCCGCCTCCGGTACCGACACCCACGCCGCCGCCGCCGCCGCCGATTTCCCCGCCACCAGCATCGGCGTCTCCGGCGGCGGTGGCAGGGGTGAGTCTGGTGCCGCTGGAGGCCGATTTCATCCGTCGTCTCAACGCCGAACGTGCCGCCGCCGG
>Ga0315296_10000441_pt1 | contig 38032 bp, 38 predicted proteins | sample YL17G14_18_MG_FD_203921 | JGI IMG/M metagenome (GOLD analysis project Ga0315296, IMG submission 203921) | Sediment microbial communities from Yellowstone Lake, YNP, Wyoming, USA - YL17G14_18 | ecosystem: Environmental > Aquatic > Freshwater > Lake > Sediment | place: USA: Wyoming | collected... | reverse complement strand
CAAGCTGGCACTAGCGAAGAAGTGAAATGAAGGCTGCGATACTGGTTTTCACAGAGGCGGGCAAATTCGATGAAGTGGTCGGTGAGCTGAAGAAGATCGCTGGTGTCAAACATGCATTCGCGGTGGCTGGCAGAGCGGATGTTGCTGTGCTGGTCGAGGTACCGGACCTTAAGGGACTCTCGAATCTGGCACTGAAGGTATTCAAGACCCCGGGCGTGACTGCTTCCGAGACCCTGGTGGGGGTCCAAATAGGGTGATGAGCCATGAGAGCACTGTGCTTGGTTAGATTCTCGGGAAAGCGACCGGAAAAGGTTCTGGAAGAGATCAGGAAGATAAAGGGAGTAGAGGACGCGTTCTACACATTCGGCAGGTTCGACGCGGTCATCCTGCTGACTGCTACAGACCTTGCGGGTGGCAAGAGCATAGGCAAAGCGATTCAGTCAAACCCAGGAATCAAGAGAACCGAAACCCTGATAGAAGTATAGAAGCCCTCCTAGTTTTGAGGACTTTTTTATCCCTGCTAGACGTTACTTTGTCGCTTCTTCCTGCTCTGAGAGCGGCCTGACACACAGCGTGCATTCATCAGCTGACGTCCTATGACGGAATCATCGTTGGTGCTCTACTCGCGCGCGCGAACGGGTGCGGCATGCGATTAGATCCCTTCTTGATCAATTGATTGTGGCAGATCCGTTCACCACAGTTGCGCGGCTACGGCCTCACATGACTCGCTCGTAGACCCAAAATCTATAATGCTAGCTATCTCGTGATTCGGCATGGAAGACGTAGGCGTTGGAGTGATAGGTGCAGGCACTTTCGGAGAGGTTCACGCGAGGGTCTACTCGGAGTTGCCACAATGTAGACTGTTAGCCATAGCTGATTCGAATAGAGCAAGGGCTGGGGAAGTAGCTGGCAAGTATCACGCAGATGCTTATGATGATTGGCGCAAGCTCATGGAAAGGAAAGACATCCAAGCCGTTAGCATAGTGACTCCCGAGGATCAGCATACTGACATAGCAGTCGCAGCAGCTGCAAGCGGCAAGCACATCTTGGTCGAGAAACCAATAGCGACCAAAATCGAAGATGCACTCACGATAATCAATGCAGCAAAGAAGGGTGGGGTTAAGCTCATGGTGGGTCACATATTGAGGTTCACCCCTGCGTATGCCCAAGTGAGACAAGCCATAGAATCAGGAAACATAGGAGAGCCGATCTGGTCATACTCGAGAAGAAATGGATCGATTGTGCAAGTGGAGAGACTCAGGGGCAGAATATCCGCCGGAATGTTCCTAGCGGTTCATGATGCCGATTTGCTACGATGGTACATGGGAGATGAGCCGGAGAGAGTCTACGCTGAAGATGTGAAAAGAGAGGTGCACAGGAGATACGGGCTCTCGGACTTCATTTGGGCGTTGGTGAAATTCAAACGAGGAGGAGTAGGAAGCATAGAGGCGGGATGGGGCCTTCCAAGGAGCTGGGGTGGTTCTGCGCTTCCAAGCAAATGGGGCCAGTTCAATGCTGATGTGGGCGTAGAGGTCATAGGCACCAAGGGTTCCGTGAGGATCGACTCCCCCCCGATGATGGTCTATTGCTGTGACGAAGCTGGTTTCAAGTACCCCGACATCATACATGGCTTTGAACTTCACGGCAGGATAAACGGTGGCATCAGGATTGAACTGCAGCACTTCATTGAGTCGGTGCTGAATGATACCGAGCCCTTAGTCACTGGCGAAGATGGCCTAGTTGCGCTCAAGATCATCGAAGCCGCAGAGAGGTCGCTATCAGAGGGTAGGCCTGTCAGAATAGAGGAGCTGGAGTAATGATATAGACTGTAACTGGTCAACCGTAGTAAGACGGAGATATGATAGAGATCCTGTCCACAAGTCCATCCCTGGGACATAGATCGGAACTTGTACCGCACTCTTGAAATGAGGCAAGTGTCGCTCCGCCTTCTCCAACGTAGGGGATCCTTCCCAGTTCTTGTCATACCGTGCCTTGATTTGGTCTTGGTGGCTCCTGGTTTTGGCAACGTCGACCCATGCGCGAGATCACGCTGTTCGCACAGGCTACCGTCCGACACGGCTGATGTTGTCCAAGATCGATATGAAGGACTTCTCCATAGTCAGCAGGCCACCAGTCGGTCCTCCCTCACCTATGACCAGATACTCGTTTTGGGAATGAGCCAGCTCGCCCAGGCCCATCCCGCCGCACATGAACGTGCATCTGTTGCCAATCGCGTAGTACGTCCCTCCCACATTGGCCAACAGGATCTCCTTCCCTTGAGCGTTGACCGCTTTCATCTCGCCGACAGGAATCTCCGAGGCGTCGGCTGCCTTGACTAGTGTCATGAGCGATGGCATCTTTCGCCGAACGCATTATAAGACTCTGTCAGCTCGGTAGACGCGAAGCAAAGCTCCCGGAAGAGTCTCAGTCGGGAAAGAGCACGCGCTTTCCGATCTGTAAAAGGCTTATTTTCAGAGTCCAATTGATACATTGACGGGCGCTTGTCAAACGAGATTGACGGTCGAGCAAAGCTTGGAGCTAGGATCATACTTGAGGCCTTTGGTGTCGATGAGCAGTCCAAACGAGCTTGTTCATTCGCCTTTTCCTCCAGGCCAGTGCCCCCTCCCTGGAAGGCTTACACGTTTGATCTGCCTTTCGCTTTCTACTATGTCTACGCTCCCAACGGGAGCATCACTCAGATTAGATCGCTTGCTTTGGGAATTAGGTCTGAGAATTACGTTCTGCTAGCCGAATTCGAGACTCAGGCTGTCCTTATCTTGCGTAGGTCGAAGAAGGAAGATAGTGCTCCTCTGTTGGTTCCATTAAGAAAAGAGGAGGATTACGAACGAGTCGTCAATGCCATCAAGAAATTCAATTTCGTTTCTGACGTGCTTTCTGCACATTCTTCGATCAACAGTGTGGCTGACCTACTGAGAGCTGGGGCCGAAAGATACTATACAAATAGGGGGTTGTTCTCCAATTATTATCTCAGGGAAAGACTTCCTGCAAGTCTTTCCGAGCGCGGACGTAATGCAGCAAAAGAGTCGACGCGCTTTCTCTTGGGGCTCGGAGGAGAAATGCCTACGAGTGCAAAGGATGCTCCTAAGATCTTGGTTGCTTTGGGGTATGAAGCGGGGTTACCTACGAAGCCAGGCTATCCTGAGTATTCTCTTAGGGCCGATGCCGTTTTGCTTGATGCGAGTTGCATAGTTGCTTCCGTTGAATCGTTAGATACCAAGACTGAAGACAAAGCTGCTGCAAGTTTTCAGGCAGTTGGCGCTTTGAAGCGTTTCACATGGGTAATCCTCACAAATGGCCGCCTCTGGCGGCTCTATTCCAGCAGAGTCTCTTCGTCGAGCACGAACTACTTTGAGGTGGATTTGGAAGGGGTTGTGACTGAGACCGATCCTAAGTTGGTTTACTTTGTTTCACTGTTCTCCTCGTCTTCGCTTCTGCCAAGACAGGGAACTACGGACCTTGATTTGGCATTAGAGGGCGGGCTTAGGTATGCCAAGGAGATTGAAGATGACCTCAAGACCAAAGTGTTTGAAGGTCAGCTCTTTCTTAATCTGGCGCGCGCAGTCTTGAGCCATTCAACTTCCACAAGCTATGATCAGGAGCAACTTGATGATGCAAAGTCTATCGCACTCAAACTATTGTATCGTCTTTTGTTTATTCTTTATGCTGAGTCTCGCGGGCTACTTCCCGTCGAGGATGATCGGTATAAAGAGATATCGCTAGAGTCTTTGCGCCAGAGACTGTCAGCTTTCGAGAAACAACCCGATGCTACTTCTGTCTGGACTTCTTTGAGACTTCTCTTCTCGACTATAAGCAGAGGTAACCATGAAGTGAATGTTCCCCAGTATGATGGGGCTCTATTCACTGAAGATCCAGCGCTTGACGGTCTCTCGATAGAGAATGCCCATCTCATTCCTGCTTTGCGTGATCTTACAGAGGCCGAGGGGCGGGGAATAGATTACCAGAATCTAGGAGTTAGGCATCTTGGCTCTCTGTACGAGGCCTTACTACAGTATTCTGTCAGACAAGCAGAAAAGGACTTGGTGATTCATGAGGACGAGATACTTGATGCACAATATGTTGCTGACCAAGAGCAAAAGCCCAGGGGGTTCATTCAACAGGGTGAGCTCTTTCTTTCTGTTGGTGGGCTTGCGAGAAAGGGGACTGGAAGCTACTATACGCCTGATGAGATCGTGAGCTTCCTTGTGAGAAAGGGTCTTGAACCTCATCTAAGGGCCCGAGGAGAAAGGTTCAAGGCTGACTTGGAACTTCTTCGCAATTCTAGCACGCCGAATCCAGAACTCGAGAAGAAATGCACCGATGACTTGCTCGGCCTGAAGGTTGTTGACCCTGCGATGGGGAGTGGTCATTTCTTGGTCAAAGCCGTTGACGAGATCACCCGATGGATTATCGACCTACTCAGAGAGAATCCCGATGCGCCGCTCGTAAGGCAAGTTGAGGAATATAGGAGAGAGATTGTTGACGAACAGCGGAAGAAGGGAATTCGGCTTGATGAGGACCTATTGACCGATACCGTGATTCTGAAGCGTATGGTGATGAAAAGGTGTGTCTATGGGGTTGATGTTAATCCTCTTGCCGTGGAATTGGCGAAGCTTTCTTTATGGCTTGATTCTTTCACAATAGGTACACCGTTGACCTTTCTGGATCATCATGTTCGATGCGGTGATAGTCTGATTGGCCTTTGGTTGCAAAATATCGCTTCCACGGCGTTTCAGAACACCTTAAGGTCTTGGATGGATGATGTCTCTACTGCAGGACATAGCCTGTCCATGGGTGTTAGTATGCCCGCTGATCTCACCGTGGAGCAGGTAACTCGTAGTCGTGAGGCTTATGATGTTGTTAGAGAAGAGACCGAGCCTTATCGTGTTCTGTTGGATATGACCTGTGCAGGTGTGATCGACCCTGAGTTGGGAGAGAAGTTGCCCAGGAATCTGGAACTTGTGAAACAAACCTGTGCGCAGAAGACAGGGGTGAAGCCCAAATGGTGGAGCAGGGTTGAAGACGGCCTAAAGCTGGCGGCGAAGTATGGATTCTTCCATTGGGAGCTTGAGTTCCCCGACGCATTCACAAGGGAGAGACGCGGATTTGATCTGATCATCATGAATCCTCCGTGGGACGCGGTCAAACCGGATGATGATGAATTCTTTACAGTCTACTACCCACGGTTCAGAAGGATAGGAAGCAAACCTGAGAAACGGAAGATTATGAAGTCGCTGCTGGATGATCAGGCCATCTCTAATGCTTATGATAGCTATCGGTTTGAAGTAGAGGAGAGATTGCGGTTCTTCAAGGAGTCGGGACAATATGTTAGACGTGGAAGTGGCGACACCAATCTTTGGAAGCTATTCCTCGAAAGGGTTCTGAATCTGGCGGGAAAAGATGGGAGTTTTGCTTTGGTTATTCCCTCTGGAATTGTGACGGATGAAGGGGGAAAACAGCTTAGAGACGCTCTGTTTGAAGGCAGAATCAGGGCGATGTTCGAATTCGAGAATACGAAAGGCATATTCCCTGAGGTTCATAGAAGCTACAAGTTTGTCCTTCTCATTGCTGATAAGACCACTCCAACAGACACGTTTCCAGCAGCCTTCTACCTGCACGAGATCGAAGCCCTACAAGGAAAAGCAGAGCAAGAAAAGTTTGTCGAGATTCCCGTAGAGCTAGTGAAAATCTCTGCTCCTGAGAGTCTGTCAATTCCCGAGGTAAGAAACAAAGGACAACTTGAGGTATTTACCTGGTTGTATCGAAACCATCCGCTTCTCAATGATGAGAAAAAGGGATGGAGCGTAGTTCTTATCAGGGAGCTAGATCGTACGGCAGACAGCGACCTTTTCCGCAGCGACGGTGAAGGTTGGCCATTAATAGAGGGCAAACACTTTCATCAATTCACACCGGACTTCGAAAAGACTGTGTTCACGGTAAATCCTAGAGAAGGCTTGGCAAGAACCTCCAAGCACAAGGAATATCGTGGTGTGAACGATGAAATACATCGAACTGTTCGTCTGGCATTCCGCGATGTGGCGAGCAGTACCAATGTACGCAGTATGATTGCCTGCATACTTCCGCCTGAATCATTTGGCCCCAATACAGCCGTCATGGTGCTTCCTCAGAAGAATGGTTCTCCGGTAAGAGGAAAAGAATACCTGAGGTTCATAGCGTACCTCTCAGGAATCTTTAATAGCTTTGTTTTTGATTTCTTGATGCGGTCACGTATTACAATGCATCTCAACTACTTCTACGTTAATCAGACTCCCATTCCATCTACAGTTGACGGCAATCTTGCTGAAGAAATCGTAAGAGTTTCGTCTCGACTGAGTGCTGTCGATAATAGATTCGATGATTTCGCTTCTGCATTGGACGTCCAGTCTGGACCACTGACTATGCGGGAACGTATAGATCTCACAGCAAAACTAAATGCCCTAGTAGCCAAGCACTACGGGTTGGACAAAGAACGACTTAAAGTCATCCTACAGTCTTTTGAGGGCTTCGAAGAAGATAGGGAACTTGAGAAAATGCAAGAAGTAAGATGGAATGATGTCTTGATCAGAAAGTTCAATGGTGAAGTGAGGAGACGTGTTCTTCCTTATTTTGATCACCTAGACTCCAAACGAAGTGCGGTGATGGTTGAATGAAAAAAGAGATAGTTGACAACGAAACGGACGGTTATACAATGGCTGACTTCCTTAAAGAAGCCCTGGGACGAAACGAAGGAACAGTCGACATATCCTCCGGATACTTCAACGTAAGCGGATTCGCCCTGGTTAGAGATCAACTCTGGAGTGCCGCAAAACAACCGGGATTCAACATGCGCTTACTATTCGGAAGAGAAGCCACGTCAAGCACCCAAGCACGAGAAGACATCACAAAAGGCCTCGGGCAAGAAATCACACTAACGGCAGAGTTGGACAAACTATCGATCACAGAAGAGTCGGCGAAACTCATCGACAATCTGATCGACTTCCTCAGACAAGACGACGTTCAAGTGCGTAGAAACCCAAGACGGTTCAACCATGCAAAATGCTACATCCTAGGGGATGTCACGGCGGTCGGCTCGAGCAACTTTACAGGAGCAGGGCTAGCTACTAATGCGGAACTAAACGCTCTCTTGTACCAACCCTCGGCCCAAGAAAAAGTAAGAGAATGGTTCGGAAGAAGATGGAAAGAAGGCGAAGACGCGAAGACAGAATTGATCCAAATCCTCGAAGACTCAAAATTCGGTCTACCACTCGAACCGTACAGAATGTACCTGAAGTTTCTCTACGAATACTATAAGCCCCGCCTGGAGGAACAAGAGAGAGAAAGAGGAAAGATAGTAGAGTTGACGATCTTCCAACAAGACGCAGTGAATGCAGCACTAAGGATTATCCCCAAATACAACGGAGTGCTGGTAGCTGACTCAACAGGACTAGGCAAGACGCACATTGGGCTCGAACTGCTCAGGGAATTCATAGCAGTGAAAAGAAAAAAGGGCCTGCTCATCGCACCAGCCCAAGTCTTGAACACTGTGTGGGAACCCAAACTCCAAGACGAAAGCATAAAAACAAAAAACATCACCCTAGAAAGTACCGGAACAGAATCATTCCACCCTGAAGACTTCCTAGACTACGATTTCCTCCTAATCGATGAAAGCCAGAACTACCGAAATCCATCGACAAATAGATATGGAAACATCATGAAGCTACTCGCAGGAGGCAAGAAGAAGCCGGTCATTCTCGTTACTGCCACGCCAATAAATAACAGCCTCATGGACCTCTATCACCAACTCACCCTAATGAGCGCAGGCGACGACACGCACTTCGCAGATCTAGGAATAAAAGACCTAAGACAACACTTCATATCCGCAGACAGAAAACAACTCGCCTCGGGCATAGATGACATCACCCGCCTGCTTGACGAAGTCATGATACGAAGAACAAGGCAATACATCCTGGAGAATTACGAGGAACCTCGCCTCCCAGATGGCAGACCTCTCAAATTTCCAAAAAGAGACCTAAAGAAAGTAGAGTACAGCCTGACCTCCCTTTTCGGTGGTGCAATCTACAAGCAAGTCCTAGATACCATAGACCAACTGCACCTAGTTCCATACAGAGTAGACTACTACCTCCTGACAATCGAAGAAAAGGAAAAATTCGAAGCAGAGCAAAGAGCAACGCTACAAAGGATCGGCTTACTAAAAAGGTTCGAGAGTAGCGTAGAGGCAATTAGAAAAAGCATCAACCGCCTCATAAAATTCTATGAGCTTTTTGCAAAAGCCCTCGACGAAGGCAAGATCTTGGACAGCAGAACGTTCAATAGGATCCTCATCGAGATGAGAGCAAAAGAGGAGGAAAATGACGAGACACTCTTTGAAGCTCTGGAGGAGGCCCCCACCGCCGCCCTAACTCCGCAGTACAACAAACGAGGGATGAAAAAGGATGTCGAAGAAGACCTGAAGAGACTTGAAATCCTCAGACAGAGCTTGGAACGCATACGGCCCTACGCTGATAGGAAACTGACGGCGCTGAAGGAGAAATTCACGGAAGACAGGGTTTTCGAAACGGACAGCAAGAAAGTTGTCATATTCACTCAATTCGTTGATACCGCGAAGTATCTGTATGAAGACCTCGTGAAAGACCTGAAAGGGAAACAAGTTGGGATTCTAACAGGAGAAACCGACTCTGCGACGAGAGAACGGATCATCAGGGAATTCGCACCAAAAGCGAACAAAGCCGCATATGTCGAGAAGCAAATCGATGTACTAGTCAGCACGGACATTCTGAGTGAGGGCCAAAATCTACAAGACGCAAACTACGTTGTAAACTATGACCTCCCATGGAACCCAATGAAAATAGTGCAACGTGTCGGACGAGTTGACCGACTGGGCAGCGACTACGACAAGGTAACAGCAGCGGTCTTCATCCCCGAGAAGGAACTAAATGATATTCTGGAACTCATGGAGAGACTCGAAGAAAAGATCCGGAAAGTCTCGCAGACCATCGGAATCGAGGCTACGATCTTGGGCGAAAAAGAGAATCCCAAAAACTTCAATGCTGTAGCCAGGATTCGGGAGGAAGACCAAACGCTTCTGGAAGATCTGGAAAGGAGTGCCGAGCTTCTTCCAGAACAGAAGCCTTTCCAATTCATCCTCTCATACTTGAAGAAAGTAGGGGCGGAGACCCTAGAAACAATCCCACTTGGCCGAAGGAGCGGAAAACAATCTGATATTAACGGACTCATCATCTTCTACAGGGAAAGGGAAAAGAAAGAAGGCATGCACATGATCTACTACGACTACAAAACCGCCAGATTCGATCACTACAACGACATCCCGTGGATATTCCGTCAAATTGAAAGCAAGGAAGATGAGCCTATCAGCCTACCCATCAAAGGCTACGAGGGATTCAGACATTTCAACCTAATCGACACAAAGGCAAGGAAAGAGATTTTGACAGCAATAAACGCCCCACTAGATGCAAAAATCGCCCAGAAAATCAAGCCAAAACACCAACGCGAATTAGCGAATGAGATTCTCAACGCGTTTAGCACTGGCAGAGTCTCTAAGGAACAAGCGCTGCGTATCTATACGATCCTGAATGAAGAAAACCTCGTGGCATGGGAGGACGAATTCGCAGAATTCATGGACGAATATCGACGAGAACAAGACATTGAGGCCCTCCTAACATCACTGGAGCAGCTCTTCCAAAAATACAGAATCGACCTCAGGGGAAAAAGAAGACCGAAGGCGCTTGAACCAGAAGACCTCGAAGTTGTCTGTTACATGTTCCTAAGCAGAGAGGGCTTCGAATATGTACCGCTGGAAAGTTCGCGCGAATGAGCAGACGAGTGAGATTGAGGTTATGTGACGGGCCTTCGACACACATGTCCGCATCTCTAAGCCCTCTCTAATGCTTTATGCGCGTGATTCCATCTTTCTTTTTGACTCCATACAGGTAGCCCGCAAATTCTTCTAGTTCTTCTTCATGGGACAATAGGATAACTCAGGGGGACTTCAGCTCGTTAAGAGTGTCCCTTATTCGAAACGACTGCTCCCTAGTTCGTGGTCAACTTGGATTTTGAACTCCCTCTCTTCCTTGGCGTCTGACCTCATCCTATACCTGAGGAGGCCGTAGGGCGGTCCGAAGCCCAGAAACTCGAGGCCCACCATGTACGCCACTACTTGGAGTTTGTCATTAAGCCAAGGCTCGCTTGGTGGCTGGCCTTTCACTTTCAGGTCGATTATGATCGGCTGTTCCCCGTCCCCGCAGTCCGCCTGGTCAGGTACCCCTGTTACCCCGAAGGGCAGGCTCCGATGCGTCTTAGGGACTTAGGCTTTTTTATCATCAGGTGGTGCAGGGCGGGACATATCAGGGTTCCATAATACCTGAGCAAATATTCGCTCTGGATGAAGGCCGATAATCGATTTCTGCAAAAGTAATCTTTTCGTTTCAGTATTCCTTTGTTGCAGGTAGGACATAATTATCTTTTCTGGCTGGTAGGTATGACTCTCCACTATCTCTTTTGGAATCGCACGTTTCAAGAAATCTACTGGCCTATCCATGTAGGCTTTTTCAAGTCTCTTGTGTGCTCTGTAGGGAAAACCGGTATTCGGAGACTCGCAGTAAAAGTGCCAGATGTCGAAATCTTTCAATCTTGGATATTCAATGGGCTTGAGGTAATGTGTAGCGGCCCCCTGACAAAGGCATACCGCAATCAATGAATCAAAGTAAGCTGTTCTTAGTTGGGGATTCCTTTGAAAGAAATCTTCGTGCTCTTTCAGACCTAGTTGTCTCAACTTCTCCAGATCATGTCTTGTGAGCAATTTGACATTTGCCCTTGGAGACACCCCGCTTAATTAACGATTTCCATCGTATTCCGCCTAGGTGCAAGTTCGAGCCCGCTATTTGTGCTGGTGTCTTGCCGTTTAGCCCCATGTGTGGTCTTATGAAGTTGTAGTTTACCCTCATGCCATCTCCAAGTATCTGAAGCTGTCCCATTCCATCTCGCCTGGGTCGAGATCCTCGCCCCATTCTGTTGCACGCTCACCATGATGGCCTCTTTCTGTCCCTGTCAACCTGTGACTAAAACACTGGCTGCCTCTCAAGAAGTGTGAGAAAAAACCCGGTGCCGCACACGCCATCTACTACTTCTTGACTGCACGATAGCCGTTTTTCCTCCCTTTCTTGCCAGCCAAAACTATCTGTCTTCGGGATAGGGATCCTCTGATGCCCTGGAGAGAGAACAGGTAGGTATGCCTGCCTTTGTTGATATCTCGCTAGTTGCGAGGCATTTTGGGTAAACCTTGCGAAGCAGCTCTGAGACATCATCTATTCTCTTGTCTATTGACATCTAAGTAGACAATAGACACTCCTCTGTTAAGCCCTCTTAAGAGAAAGGTCCCTCGGTCTCGGACCAGGGTATGCCTTTCCCAAGAAGTTCTCTGAACCTCGTCGATGTCTCTCGCCTAACTCTCCTGTGATCATTCTTACGTCCCTCAAAGATGCATGCTTGTTCCTGGTCTTGCTGCCCAAGACCTGCGAAAAGGATCTGCCCCCTAGGTGATTCGGCTTCAGGTCAAAGAGTCTGGAGGCCACACGTCTTGTGATCCGAATCGGATCCGCAAGGAGAAGAAGGGAGTCGTTCGGGTCCATTGTAATAGTACAACTCGAGCGGTCGATTTCCTTTACTAGGAAGTAGCCCACTATGTAGCTAGTTGTCGGCAAACAACCTAGTGGGGGGTGTGGCACTCCAACAGTCGTTTTCATTAACACATAGGTTTCTCCCACAACGGCAGTGTTCCCTATCTGCCCGTGGCATATGCCATAGCAATACGAGTAATTCCTGAAGTCAGGTGTGCGCTTGTGTTCAGACAGGCAGAGATCTCTTGGAGTGACCTTCGCTAGCTTGGCCCTGTATCCCTTAGAATAGTAGTGATACCACCAGTGAGGAACGTTGGATGAGGGCGAACGCAGGATCAGATCACTCGGATTGGAGCTGGCCATCACTAGATCCGCTTCTTCGTGTACTTGGAGTAGTTGTATTCGTCTATGAGTCTGACGACTGTCTTATCGGATCTTGTGGAAACAGACCTAAGTTCGCCTGCAATGTCCCTAATGATTCTGCAACAGGTTGCCACTCTGTACATCGCGTCCCTCTTTTCTTTCTTTTCGAACTCCCCCACCCCTTTCAGAAACTGATCAGCGCTCGGGGTTGCCATGCGCCTAACTCATCCCGTTGTGCATAAATATGTCAGCCTACGCGCGAGCACATCGGATGTCGACGACAGGCAAGGGGTCGTCTAGGGGCCATGACGCTCGACGGATCTTGTCAACCCTAGCAGAACTCTACGCCGCTCCCAAGTCACCCAAGGACTTGCCGAGCTTGGGCGATTTACTTGAGGACGATGTGTCAGCTTTCGAGTATCTGGTCGAATTGCAGTTCTTCCGTGGAAGAAGGAATAAACTGAGCAAGCAGTATTTCGAGTGCATCAAGAGAGCCATCGAAGAAACGGGGAAGAAGTACGGAGGACGGACCATGAGCGTCATAAAAGATCAAGAGGACGAGATCGTTGCACTGTACCGCCAATATGTCTCCGAGATGCGGTACAAAGTCAATAAGAATGACGAAAGACTGATCAGAGGATTAGTAGAAGTGGTCAGACAGATACCAGAGGCTCAGGGAAGACGCAATGTAGTAGCGTGGGCTACGAGAAGTATCGAGAATGGCGAAACCTGGAAACTGTACTACACTCTGAGGGGGATCTCCGAGGCTGGTCCGAAGACCGTCAGCCTCTTCATCCGGGATATGGTGAGACTCCTTGGCCTAGAGAGTGGTCTCAGCCCTCAGGACTACGGTTTCGTCGTCCCAATTGACATCTGGGTCGAGCGAGCAGTGAAGATACTATGGCCAGATGTGTACAAGCCAGCTGACAAGGAGTACTTGAAGTGGAAGTTGATATGTGAATGCCTCGCTTCTGATGTTTCCCCGATAGCTGTCGAGAAAACGTTAGCGTCAATCGGACAAGACTGCAAGAGCGCAAAGGAGTTTGAGGCGAAGCTGATCAATCTGGGGAGAGGTCAGCCCTCTTCGTGATATGCACCACCTCTCGAGCCGCAACGCGCCGGATAGGCCACCTCAGATATTCTGAATCATGTTGCTGAGAGCTACTTCCTTGTAGCTTCGAGGGCTTGTGCGAAGATCTTCTTGCCCGACTCGTCCAACCCGGGCTCTCCCAAACAGTTCACCAACCACAAGCCGCTCTCCCTGATCTGTCTTTTTGGCGAGTAGCGACCAAGCCACCTGGCCGAAGGCTCGCACAACCCACACTGTGCCACCGTGCTAATGAGAGCCCCCTCAAGTCCCCTGCATCCCATTCTGGTAGCTTGGTCTTCGACGATGATGAACCTAAATGAGAACTGGGTCCTCAGTATGTCTGAGATCAACGCCTCAAGTTTCTTCTCCTTCTTCATATCTCTCTGGCGCTTGAAGCGATCTCTGTTCTTTTTTGGAATGAAACTCTTTTCCCAGACATCTAGGTAGTCATCTCCTTCACGGTTCAACAGAGCCCTACCTATGTGTTTTCTGAGTATGCTCCTGTCTGAGGGTTTCGGTTTGCTCTCATCGAAATCCATCTTTGACTCATTCAGGAGGAAGTGTTCTCCTATCCTGCTCTGGAAGTTGCTGCCTCTGTGAGTACCTATCCTCACAATTCTCGACCTAGTTCCCCCGTGTCCCCAGATCTCACCCTTTTCATAGAGGAAGTATATCCCGTTGCGAGGGAGCTGCTTACGGTCAAAGGGATATGACAGAATCGGAAGCTGATCAAGTTGTTCATGCAGCCACTTACATAGTTCAGACATGGGGAAGGCTCACACGATCTCGTCCAAATGGCTGATTAGGGTCACCCTGCGCTTCAAGGATGTTTCCTTTAGAAGTCGATCATACATGCAATGGAAACGCCCGGGGTTGCGGTAGAACAGAATCTCACTGTAACCTGCGAGTTTTCTGTCGAAATCCTTAAGCAGAGCACGGAACTCAACATCCGTTAGGCTCCCAGGGGGCTTGTCGTACCACCTGTGTTTCACTTCCGGGAACCAGACCCCATACAGGTCTGAGAGAATTGCCCACCTGACTCCTCTCTTTTGGCAAGTCCGTATGAATCTCTGGATAGGGGCGGCTGCATACAACTCATCAGGCGCTACAGAAACAGCCGAATTGCACAGGCGATCGTTCTTCTTCGCCGCACAGTGAGTCAGGTAGATCCTCAATCCGATTTCAAGAGGTGCAGAACACAATATAAGGGCTAGGGGGACCCCTGAGCAAAGGACTCGCATTTCGACCGCACGTGCGTTTTCGTTCGCGCGTTCTTTAAGCATAAAAGTCTTGGATTCCCTTGATTCCGGGTCAGCGATAGATGGTTCAAGGACTGCCGATCCCTAAGAACCTGACGCGAGCGCGCGCTCCCTGTCGCTGCGCAGACTTGGACGGTTCCTGTGTTTATCCGAGTATAGGGTGTGCTCTCTTGGGCCGCCAAGATCCAGCGATTCCCTAAGATCTGCACGCTAAGGGATCCTCTTGGCTTAGGGACAAGATTCTACGACAGTTTCGCTTTTTCAGCTCTAATGAGATTTTTCTCACAAGGCCGGTATTCAGTGGTATAGTCCTTTCACGAGGGTAAGAAGACTACTTACATGCATGTGATCTTGAGGGGGGACCTTTTACCCAGGAAAAATCACTCGTTTTCTGCTGTTTCCCGGCTTAGTTCCGTTGTCTGCCCCAGATCTTAGCGCGTAGATCCCTGAGATTCGCCCAGATCTTAGCAGGCCACTTGCTTCTCCCTTAACCGAGCGACTTCCGAGTGAAATGCTTCTACGGTCGCCCGCGCGCATGCCAGAGGACTATTACCTGCCTATCAAGACCCGGTAAACCCCGCCACCTCTGAATTCAATGACGCCGTGCTCTCGCAACATTTGCAGCTGTTGTCGGATCTTTGGGCGGATGTGTCTGTTTCGAGGGTGGAGTTCAGCGAGGTGTTGTTCAAATGAGTACATGTCGTTGATGGTGAAAGTCGCTTTGTCAAGTTGCCTTATGCACAACAGAACATCAGCGATCCACCCTCTGGAATCGGCGTTCCGATCGTTCATGAACGAGAACTCTCGCCATTGGTTTCTCACGGTCTGTTCGGGAACTATGCGCCCACTATCTACGACGTAGATTCTCGCATCCGTTGGAAGGTTCCCTATGAGGATGTTTGAGCCAATCCACCCGTGCCGCCTCGCGTGAGCTCCAAGGGGTCTGCGCTTCTCTACGATCGATTCGTGTATGAAACACCTCGGGATAGCTAACAGGTTCGATACCTTGAATGCGCTCGGGCTGTACTGAAGAAGCAAGAGACTGGGATAAATCCCATGCCGAATGGCTCTGATCTTTGGATCGAAGGCTGAGTCAGTCACGCGATCGGTGAATGGACTGCTCTTGCTCTTGAGTTGGTACTGCTCCTCGCAGTCAGGACAATTGAAGTCCACAACTTCTGTGCCTTGCGGCGCCAGGTGCAGCTCCTCGGAAGAACATGCTGGGCAATACATGTTCTCCTTGACCCATGCCTCGGTCATGACACGCGCCTTCTGAGATCGACTCGTGTAGGCAGAAGCTAGCCCGGCCACCAAGCTCAGATCCATGAAATTCCAGTAGGTATATTCCCACTGGGAGGATATAGATCTAAGGTGGTCTTGACGGAGGGCTGCTTTGAGTCTTCGGCTCGCTTTCGGACCGCCGATGTCCGCGAACGAAAGCGTTCCTCGTTTTGAGGTCTTTTTCTATCCACAGCAAGACGACACTTCGTCGCTTATCCCAGCTCTTGGAGCAGCACGAGACTCGGTGAGAGAACATGTCGTGCTTTTGTTTCATCTCAAGACGATGCATAATAATGCCTTCGAGGCACTCTCCGCTTCTCTAGACGTTTATCACGCGCATTTTCTTGTCTCCTTTGCATGATTGCTGCAAACTCTTATAATGCTCGACAGCCCGCTTAACTCATGGCCCGACCACATGAATTGAAGGTGATAGAACCAATCTTCGAAGAGACTAGGACGGTCGGCAACGTGGCAAAGGAGTGTGTAAGAGCCCTCCTGGAAGGATCCGGATATGGAGTCTACCCATTTGGATACGAAAGCTACACAACTCACATCAAGGATCTCATCCACCAGAAGAGAATGGGCAGAACTGAAACGACCGAACAATTGGCGGCAATGCCTGATCTGCTCGTGGTCGACGATGCGAACAAGGCCATAGAACTTGTCGAGGTGAAGTATCGCAATAGATATCCGTCGAACGTTAACCTCAACACACGGGCAATAGAAAGACTAAGGAAATTCTGGCCGAATAGCATCGCTGTATGGGTCGTTCCTTGTGAAGAAGTGTTCTATGCCTGTCGTCTGAAAGATCTCAAGACGACCGATCAAGGTTTGGGAATAACGGACATAGACTTGACGGATCAGACAATCGATAAGTTGTTCAGAAAGGTCACAGAGCAGCCGGAAATGGTCCGTCGACTGAAAGAGCTCGCTGTCAAGATGCTCAAATCAGTTGATGTTGGCATAAGGGTGGAGTAGTTCTCCAGTACACTCCGAAGGCCTGACTCAACGGGGGCTCATGGACCCATTCCTGCGTTGGATCTTCGCTACAGTGAGACCAGAACATACTGTGGACTCGCACATGTATCCCTGGCGAATCTGTCTCACTAAGCATGTAATGGTCATCCATAGGCCATGGTTGATTGAGCAGTCAATTGCACCCACACTGGACCCAATGTTCCAGAATGCAGTGCGGCCAGACGTATGCTAACCCTTAAGTGCAATATGGATGAAATCACTACCATGAGGACTGTCGATCTCACCGGAGTCTGGCTGCTCAAGGAAGTCAGTATTGAGAAAGACTGCACCCAAGACGGAAGCGCAAGCCATCATCGAGACGTTGGCTGGGCAAAAGCACGTGTACCAGGAGTCGTTCATCCCGACTTGGTCCACTCGAAGAAGATCCCGCACCCCTACTACAGGCTCGGCGAGCTTGATGTCAGAAAGATCGAAGATAGAGACTGGTGTTACAAGAAGAAGTTCAAGGTTGATGGGGATTTCCTGGAGTTCGATAGTCTGCAGTTGGTTTTCGAGGGGCTCGACACTTTCGCAACAGTGTTGGTGAACGGGCACAAGGTGGGACGCTTCTCGAACATGTTCTACGAGCACAGGATCGACGTGAAGAGCCTTCTAAAGAGGGGCGAGAACGTCATAGTCGTTGAGTTTGATTCTCCCATCAAGACGCTCGAGAAGATGTACGGGGCAAGGGACGTCAAGCTCAGCGGCGCCTTCTACTCTCCCGGTGTCTACGGCAGAAAGGCGCAGTACTCTTTTGGCTGGGACTGGGGGCCCAGGCTTCCGACCTCAGGCATATGGAGACCCGTGTGGCTGAAGGCGTACAACATCTGCAGGATAGACTCGTTCCACTTCAGGTCTGAGACTGACCCTTCAGGCAAGAATGCGAGGGCAGTGGTCGAAGTATCTCTCGATGCGTTCAGAGATGAAGAAGCAGACGTCGTTGTCTCTCTGGGAGGTCATGGCTATGCTGGTCGAAAGAGTGAGAAGAGGAAACTGATCATTGGGCGTAATGACTTCACCTTCGAGCCGACTCTGAAGAATCCCAAGTTGTGGTGGCCTAACGGCTACGGTGACCAAGCCCTCTACGATCTTGAGATCACAGTGACGAAGGACGGAACGGTCCTGGACAAGTCGAGCAAGAAAGTGGGCTTCAGGAAAATCGAAGTCGTTCAGGAGAAAGACGACGAAGGCAAGACCTTCTACTTCAAGGTCAACGGTGTGCCGATCTTCTGCAAGGGAGCCAATTGGGTCCCGGCGGATTCGTTCCTCCCGCAGGTCACTAGGGATCGGTACGACTACCTGCTGAACAAGGCAAAGGAGGCGAACATGAACATGCTCAGGATCTGGGGAGGTGGCGTATACGAGAGCGAGGACTTCTACGATCTCTGCGACGAGAAGGGCATAATGGTATGGCAGGACTTCATGTTCGCATGCGCTGAATACCCTGAGGAGGACTGGTTCCTCGAAGAGTGCAGGAAGGAGGCAGAGGAGGTGGTCAGGAGGCTCAGGAACCACGCGTGCCTGGCCATCTGGTGCGGGAACAACGAGAACGAATGGGGCTTCAAGGCAGGTTGGTTCGGCAAGAGGGACGTTTTCTACGGTCACACGATGTATCACAAGATCCTGCCAGAGGTCTGCGACAGACTTGATCCGTCGACGTTCTACTGGCCTAGCAGCCCCTATGGAGGAGATGATCCGAACTCGCAGAGCGAAGGCGACAGGCACAGCTGGGACGTCTGGTCGGGCATGAAGGACTACTCTGAGTACCTGAAGGACAAAGGGAGGTTCGTGAGCGAGTTTGGGTTCCAGTCACTGCCCTCAATGGACACAATAGAGAAGTTCACGGCGCCCGAGGACAGGCACCCGCAGAGCAAGGTCATGGAGCACCACAACAAGCAGGTCAACGGACCGGAGAGGTTGGTGTGGTTTCTCTCGCATCACTTCAAAGTTCCAAGCGATCTGAAGACATTCTCGTACCTGACACAGGTCAACCAAGGCGAGGCAATGAAGGCTGGGATCATGCACTGGAGGCGAAGGAAGTTCAAGACGGCCGGGGCGCTGATCTGGCAACTCGACGACTGCTGGCCCGTTGCGAGCTGGAGCCTGATCGACTACTACGGAGACCTGAAAGCGTCGTACTACTACACAAAGAGGGCTTTCGACAGCGTTGCAGTGAGCTTGGTCTTGAACGGCGACTCGATTGAGGCTTGGATCATAAACGATCTGCTTGAGGAGAAGAACGTCACCCTCGATATAGCAGCTTTCAACTCGAAGGACAAGAAGACCTTCAAGAAATCCTGCAAAGTCGAAGTTCCAGCCAACTCATCGAAGCTGATCATGCGGATTGCTCTCTCTGAGATCAAGAAGACTGATCCGACGAACGTTGCAGTGGTCAGCATCCTGAAGGTCAAAGGTCTGAAGGAGCGCTACGACACGCTGCTCCTCGACGAGCCGAAGCATATCGCTTTCAGAAAGCCAAAGATCAAGATCATCAGAGTGAAAGTTCTAGACAAGTCGAAGAAGAGGTTTGAGATCAGAATCGCCTCGGACACAATCGTCAAAGCACTCAGCCTTCAGATCAGAGGCGTGAAAGGAAGCTTCAACGACAACTGCTTTGACATGGTCCCAAGGATCGAGAGGAGCATTGACGTCACCTTGGAGAAGCCCGCCAGGACAGGCGACCTTCAGAAGAAACTACAGTCCGTCTACTACCATTAGTCATATACGCCGAAACCGTGGCATAAAGCGCGGGTCCACATCAAGCCTTGGGTGGGATGGCGGAAGCCGCTCACCGTTGGTCATACCTGTAGATCTTCGGCACTACCTCCTGTTCACGTGAGGAGAGTCTTTTTCACGCACGAGTGCGTCTATTTTCCTCCTCTTCTATGGATTTCTCCTAGAGCGTCCCTGATCCTGTTCAACCTTTCGAGGACATTCCTTTCTTTTTGCGTGAGAAGGTCTCCTTTGATCTCCAGTGCATTGATCATTTGATTGACCTTGGCTAGCGCTATCCCGATTGCGTGTGTGCCAGCGTCCTTGTCCAAGATTCCAACGAGTTCGCTCCCTGGCACTCCGTACTTCGCGGCTTCCCACGCAAGTCGCAGCCATTCAGGAAGCTCGGGTGGTGGGAGCAGTGGACTCTCGGGCTCCGGCCGTTGGGGGGTTACTGGTTGTTGCGGCGGCGGGACTGCGGGGGGAGGTGGAGCTACCTCGGAAGGCTTCTCTTGCGGTTCTTTCGCGGGGGGCTGTGGCGGCGGAGGTTGTGGCGGTGGAGGCTGTGGGATGGGCTTCGGCTTTGTCCCGTCAGGGGTCTGAACCGGAGGAGGGCCAAGCTTTTTCCTTTCACACTCACCCAACTCGGCTAGGGCCTTGAGCCACTCAGCTCTACGCTTGTCGATGAGCTTGTCGAATGCATCCGCCATTTCCTTTTGCTGGTCTTGCGGCGCCTTGTCCACGTTCCTCTTCTTGTCGGCCTCAGCGTTGTCAAGGGCCTTTTCTGCTTTCTTGGCCTTTTCCTTCAGTTCTGCGCAAGGATCCCCTACTTCTAGATAGACGGGTGATTCCTCCCATCTTGATGGAAGCCCTCTCCTCCACACCACATATGCCAGAATACCCACTGCGACCAAGATGCCTCCTCCTAGTATGATCATGTTCCTGAAGGATGATTCCGCTTCGTGTGCTTGTCCGGTCAATGCTATTGCGTTCTGTGCGTGGGTCGTCGCTGACTCGTAGTCGTATTGATTGAAGGCGACCGTCGCATTTGAGTATTCCGTCGTGGCCTCTTCCAGCAGCTGCTTTGCCTCGCCACTCCAGAAGCCTTCTGCTTCTGCAGCATTGATGTCAGTACTGGCCTGCTGCACGGATGTTCTGGCCTCTTCTTTTCCCACGTCCAGTGTCAACGTTGCGCTTACGGAACCTTCATGGTTTTCATCGCCGCTCCATGATGCTCTCAAATAGAACCTTCTCCCAGCTGGAGGCGTCCAGAGAACTGAGAACGCACCGCTCGAGGGCACAACCGACGATATGTTTTTCCAAGACGTTCCGTCTTCGCTTTCTTGAACCTCTACGGTTCCAGTAGAGAGTCCTGGCGAGACCTGTCCGGTCACCAGCACGCTCTGCCCTATCGGAACCTCTGACGAGGCGATTGAGACTGTGATAGTGCTTGAGGCTTTCTCTATCGTCAAGACATATGTTGGGCTTGTTGAGTTCCTGTAGACGAGATCGCCTGTCCATACGGCTCTGACTTGGATCGCCCCTGCTCCATCCGGCTTCCAGGAAGAAGAGAATCTCCCAGCAGATGGAGTTCCGAAGGCGAAAGTGGTCCAGACAATTCCGTCATTGCTCTTCTGCAGACTTATCGTCCCACTAGAAGCGGGAGTGGAAATGCTAGCTGCAAAGACGGAACCTTCGCCAAAGGTTATCCTGCTCGGAGAAAGGGACAACGAGATAGAACTGGCTTTCTTCTCAAAGACCGCATCGGCCCAAGCATCAGGCACGTTTCGATCTATTCCCGCCGGATAGTCTGAGGCAACCCAGTCTGAGATATCAGCGCCATAGAAGTCGACTTGACGAAAAGCTACGCCCAGAACCTGATGGTCTGTAATGTTCATTGGGATCTCCGTCTCAGCGCTCCATCCGGTGGACCAGTTGTACAGGTTGGCATAGCATGGTCTTGGGTAGAGCTCACCCTCCCAATCCGTGCCTGTGCCTCGCGAAACCCAGAAGTGAAGATCCCGCGTGACGGAGAAGAGAAAGTCATCAGACCTGGGGGCGCCCCCACCATCGTGATTCATGTCGAGACGGAAACTGAAAGCATCGTTAGGACTGTAGGTCTCATCGAAGGCCACGTATGCGACATACAACGTCGAAGTTGGCGCGTAGTACTTGGCACACACGTACACAGAACCCTTCCCGTCAGCTGATTGGAAGTCAATCCTAATGGAATCATTCCAGTCATCTTGGGTCCAGATGCCATCTAGCTCGACGGGTATGTCGGAAAAGGGGACCACGAGGGAAGCGTTATGAGCTTGGACATAGATCCCGCAGATTACAAGCAAACCTATTAGAGGTGAAATCAAGAGCGATTTGGTGTCCATATCCTAGGTTCGTGCTCCAGCATCTACTAATAAAACCCCTCACCGCGAAGAACGACCGGGCAAGGACGGTGAATCCATTTGGAATCGGCGCGATGTTTCTTGGCTACTGCCTTGAAAAGGGACGGCTCATGCAAGAAGACAAGGGAAAGAACGCTAAGTACTACGTCACAGAGGAAGGGAAGAAGGACATTGCGAGGTCTGGTATATCCCTCAGTGAAAGGGATCGAGAGAAAGAGGGGACATGGGCCTAGCCTGGCCCATATCCTGTGGGAATGGCGTGAGTGAACCAAGTGTGCACTCCGTCGGATGTTCCTTGATCCATTATGACCTCGAATTCTCCCCAGACCGCGTAGCCACCGGGCCTCCAGTAAGGACTGCTTTTGAGTGCTGGACCCACCCACACTATCTTGTAGTGCCAGACTTCTCCCGAACCGCCGGGCACGTTGCCGTTCCATTCGTTGTCTGTCCAAGCGTCCGGAGTCCATGGAGCTCCGTTGAATCTAGCGTCGTCCCAAGCCTTGCTCCACTTCATGACGAGAAGATCATTCGCGTAGGTGGGATCGCCCCACACTTTGCTGTCCAGCACTCTATCCACGCCGTCGGCAGGTCCTACGAAGATCCTCGCCTTGTAGTTGTAACCGAACTGGTCAAAGCCTCCCAAAGCGACGACTGGAACGAGAACCAAGGCCACCGCAACCGACAGGACCAACGGGGTTAGTGCTCTCTTCATGTTTTCACCTGAGTCACCACACAACGACTATCAATAAAAGGTTTTGACATACTCCACGCTCGTGCACGTCGGAGTTGGTCAATTGCTCTATTTCTACGGTAATTTGGCAGTAGAAAAGAGGAGACCCTTGGGTAATCCCCAGACATTGCCTTGCTGGATCCTGCGCCCCAGATTCGGCAGCTAAGTCGGCGTGAAATAGGGGGTAACTATGTAGAACTATCCCCTATTCTATGGTAAGTTGGCATGAAGGGACTAGTCCGGTCTCGTAGGACTAGGACTGTTTGCCGCGCGTGCTAGAGAGACGGCCACAAAAAAAAGCACCAATGAAGAAATCGATCAGAGCTCTGATACCAATCGTTTTCCGGCGACCCTGAGCATGTCTATCTTGTGTTTCTTCGAAACTTGAGTCATAGGAACCAAGTCAAATATGGTGAATTGAAGGTAACGCAGATAGGCTTCCAGATTGTGCAAGGCGTTGACGGCCCCTCCGCCAGAACCTCCTGCGGCGGCGACTCCGATAACCCGCTTTCCTTTCAGTGGCGATGTCTCACGGTTGACGCTTTCACATCTGCGCCATCTGTCAAGAAACCGTTTGGCAGACTCGCTCAGGTCCCCGAAGTAGACTGGAGTGCTGAACACTAGGGCGTCCGCTTGGTTGATCTTTTCTCGCAGGTTCTGAAAGTCATCTTCTATCACGCATTTTCCCTCACTTCGACATGTTCCCCAACCTCGATCATGAGCTTTGCACGATTCAATGTCCAATCTGTTCAGGTGAATCAATTCCGTCTCTGCCCCTTCGCTCCCGGCTCCTTCTAGGACTACCTGAGCTAGTTGACAAGTCAATCCGTCTAGGTTCGGGCTTGACTGAATACCGATCACTTTCAATTTCACATTCCCCTTTGAGCCTTAGTAGAGTAGCGCACTTATAACTGATTCACACGCGAGAGCCTTTGGGATTGACACCTTGGTGGTATGGGAGCATGAGCTTGAAAAGCAAAGCGCTCCGCCAAAGAACAACGGTACTCTCAAGAGGATGCCTCTTCTTGACGAAAAGCACCTTTATAAGAGTGGAGCAACTCCGAAGTAGCAATGCCGAAGGAAGTAGCAATGCAGAAGAAAAAGTACTCTCAGCAATCTGAGAGAAATCCTGTTATACGTAAGCCTGTTACAACTCCTTGGGTCCGTAGGCAGAATCTAGAGGAGGGAGCTCAGCTTAGAGTTTGGTCCTGCAAATATCACGGGAAAGAGTCATACGTTTTCATAGACAAGAATTCCTGGAAAGGTTTCAGCGTGCTTGGATTTACGGAGCACAGAAATGTCGTTTCCAAAGAAGCATTCACGTTCGAAGAGGCGATGAGGCTAGCTTCGATGATTCAGGAAGAGCTTCGGAAGCTTCTATGAGCTCGAACTCAAGCTCGAGACCTTGTTCGGACTTGAGCCGACACGCCTTCGCGTGAACGAGTCCAAGTGATCCTCTCCAGCCTCAATGGAAACTTCCGCTGACACAGGCAGAAGTGCTGCATGGGAAGCTGTGACTATATCATACCGCAGAGAGAGCTAGGGGGTGCGCAGACTGTACAGGAGAATTGTCAGAACGCTCTGAACCACTATGCTCGTACCAGCTACTACTATCAACCAGCCGAGGAACGCTGGCCATCCGATCAACTCCGCTGAAAGGAGGTTGATGATCCAAGCGAAACCTCCCCAGAACACAAGCCCTGAGACTGACGACGCCTTCCTCCGCACAGGCTCATTCAGAACGAATCGAAACAGAAGTCCTAGAACTTGGAAAGCAAGCATGTAGAGGCAGAAATCGAACGCTATGCCGTAGAGGGCCGGGTGATTGGACACGGGGACCGGAAGATACACGTTTCCTCCCCACACTTGCTGAAGCTCAAAGTCACCGAGGAAGTCCCGAACCAAGCTTGGCAGATCCGGCCTGAACATGAGGAGAGCTCCGATAAGAACTAAGAAGTATCCCAGGCCCGCAAGGTCTACAAGGTCGACGCGTTCGCGATCCTCGCGCATGCTCATTGGTGACTGGCCGTTCGGCAGAGAATACACTTAAATGTGTTTTGACTCCGTGAGCTTCAAAAGGAACAGCCGATGAGAATTCTTTTCGTCGAGCCCCCCAAGGATTTCTGGTTCGTCATGGGAGAGTACCTTCCGCCTCCAGTTGGCATACTTGCATTGGCAGCGTATCTTGAGTCCAAAAACGACAAGCTCGATATTGAAGTGCTGGATTGTCAGGCCGAGAGATTGGACTGGGACGGGATGAGAAGCAGGATCGAATCGTTCAGGCCCGACGTGGTCTGTCCCAGCGGCTTGGCCACATGCAATGCCTATGCGGTGATACGGACTGTGGAAACCGCAAAGAAAGTAGATCCTAGAATAGTGACCGTGGTCGGAGGCCAGCATTTCACCGCCACGGCAGAAGACAGTCTGCAAGCGTATCCGGAAATCGATGTGGTGGTCAGGGGAGAAGGTGAGGAGACGTTATCGGAGTTGGTCCGAACTCTCTCTGAAAGGAAACCGCTCACGAGCGTCAAGGGGATATCGTTCAGACAAGACGGAAGGGTGATTCACAATCCGGACCGTCCTTTGATCGAGAACTTGGACGATCTACCCTTCCTAGGCTATCACTTCGTGGCGAAGAACATGAGGCGGTATCACTTCACAATGATGGCAGGGCCTGAAGCGGGCTACGCTATCATAGAGGGAGCCCGTGGCTGCACGCATCGATGCACCTTCTGTTCGCAATGGAAGCACTGGAACGGAACGTGGAGATTCAAGTCCGCAAAACGAATAGCAGATGAGATGGAACACTGCTACAGGGAATATGGGAGCACATTCCTGTGGCTGACGGATGACAACTTCGGCCTAGGTGTAAGAACTGAAGACCTATGTGATGAGATCACGAAGAGGGGGATCGCAGATGACATAACGTGGTTTGTTCAGGCAAGGTGCGATGACATCGTTAACCACGAAGACATGGTCCCTAAGATGAGAAAGGCAGGCAATCTCTGGATGCTGCTGGGAGTGGAGAGGCATGATCAGGAGTCCCTTGACAGTTTCCGGAAGGGGATGAAACCCTCTGACTCCAAACTCGCGATTGATCTGTTGAAGAAGAACGACATCTTCTCCCAAGGAATGTTCATCATCGGAGAGAGAAAGGATTCCCATGAATCCATCAGGCAGCTCCAGAGGTTCGCGGCTGACATTGATCCCGACATGTCTATTTTCACGGTGCTGACGCCCTTCCCCGGAACAGAACTGTACGATACCGCAAGGCAGAACGGGTGGATAGAAGACACTAACTGGGCCGACTACGATATGATCCATGCCATCATGCCCACCGAACACCTCTCCAGGAAGGAAGTTCAAGAGGAGTTGTATGATACCTACAGGCAGTACTACGGTAGTCTGAGAAGACGAATCTCTGGGGTGTTCGCCCCTAACCTTCTCAAGAGGAGGACCTACAGGTATTTGGCAGGTCAAGCCTTGCTTCAGAGCTTGAGGGATCTCTTCTGAGAATGGAGAGAACAAGGTCCAAGTTCTACGGTCATTTCTTTCTGATCTCCTCTCTGATAGGCCTGTGCCTGCTTGCTGCTATGATTTTCACGAGCTCTTCACCGGAGACATATCCCCCCTGGCAAGGGCCTCTCATCGGTTCGCTTTTCGTGCTGATCTGTCTTTCAGGAATCGTCGCAGGGGTTTCTCCCTCAACGTGCTCAAGCCTAGTCAGATCGGCAACAGATGAGGGACAGCATGCCGCGCAGACATCGTTGAATCAGAACGGAGTCAGAGAATCCAAAGGCCATCACCCTGATTGCGACAACTTCTCAACGCACACCTTTCAGTTCAGAGGCAAGACATACTGCGCGGGATGCACCGGCTTGATCATGGGAGCCGTCGTCTCAATCTTCGGGGCCATCGGATATCTTGCGCTGAGACCACAGTCAGAGCAGATTGGTGGGATGCTTTTCTGGCTCGGGTTTCTTGGGGTATCGCTGGGTCTGTTTCAACACAATCTGCCTTTTGTTAGGAGGAACTACGCGCACTTGCTCCTGGGTGTTGTCTTCGTGCTGGGGGCATTCCTTCTTCTCGTCGGGCTGATGGAAATGGGCAGTAGTCTGATCATCGAAGGATACTTCTTGGTCTTATCCCTCTACTGGATTCTGACAAGGGTGATTCTTTCGCAGGAAGAGCACCGGAGAATATGCGATGAATGCGCTCGCTCCAGTTGTGGCTTCGTCTGATTTGTTAGGCTAGTATCGACCGGACCTTCTCATGTACCCGTATACCGCACCAAGGGCAATCAGTGTTCCGATGGTAATCAGGATGAATGGACCGATGTAGTGCCCGACGTCGAAGTTGAAGATTATCCCTAATCCCAATGTGATCAGTAGTCCACCGAAGATAAGGCCGAAGATCGCACCCCCCCACGGGACCCCGAAACACTCATCCCTGGGTCTTCTGTATTCGCTGACGGGAGGCGTGGCATGCAATGATGTTCCACACTTCTTGCAGAAATCTGAACCATCTTCGTTTTGCGTACCGCATCTTGGACAAGTGATCATATACGTTCCGCTCGAACCCAAGGCACTCCGAGTGATATTAAAAGCTTGTGTCCCACAGCCGCCCGCTCGGACCGTTCACTTCCGGACATTCATTGCTAGTGACTGCCTGTAACTGGAGACCGACAGCAGACTGTGAACTCGCTTCACGAAGATCAGTGTTATATAGCGACCAACTGTTCCATCTCATCAGCGAGGATCATGGCAACCGATCGGGGGTATTGCCCAAAATGTGGCAAGAAGGTCACTCAAGACATGGACTACTGCACTTACTGTGGAACGTATCTGAGGGGAACCAGTCAGGAACAGTATTCGGTCTCGTCCGACGAGTTGGTCAAAAAGATCAAGGAACTCATTCACGAGGGAAACGTCACTAGGATAATCATCAAGGGCGAGAAGGGAGAGATACTCTTTGAGATGCCCGTAACACTTGGGGTTATCGGAACCATACTGGCTCCCTGGATGGCTGCCCTCGGCGTAATCGCAGTCATGGCAACCCGATGTACCATAGTAGTGATGAGAAGAACAGAACAGAAGGCATAGCGTATCTGAACTGCCACCTGACCAGCAAAGCACAATCGAGTTCCTTATCAGAGCGTTAAATATCGGAAGGGCGAGTCCGTAGCCTACAAATGGGAGAAGCTGTGAGAGTCGGCATTGCGGGTCTTGGCAGAAGCGGGTGGGACATCCATGCGAGAGTGTTCGAGAGATACCCGAAGATGTACGAAGTCGTCGCGGTCGCAGACCCAATTGAGGAAAGGCTGAACCAGGCAAATCACAAGTTTGGATGTAGGACCTACAACAACTTCGATTCGTTCATAACAGACGACGAGGTCGAGCTTGCGGTCATAGCCACGCCCACGTATCTGCACGCTCCTCACACGATCAAGGCTCTGAAGTCAGGAAGGAACGTGGTCTGCGAGAAACCAATGGCCGCAAACTTGGCTGAGGCCGATGCAATGATCAAGACAGCTGAAGATACAGGAAACCTGCTCACGATCTTCCAGAACAAGCGCTACTGGCCGGACTTCCTGAAGGTCAAGGAGGTCATACGATCCGGAAAGCTGGGCCGAATAGTGCTCGTGAGGATCTCGCTGCACTCGTTCGCAAGGCGGTGGGACTGGCAGACGCTGACCGAGTTTGGGGGCGGCGAACTCAGGAACAATGGAGTTCACCTCATGGATCAGGCGCTCCAGCTGATGGGCGATGTGGAGCCCGAGGTCTTCTGCGACCTGCAGCGAACTCTCACCTTGGGTGATGCCGAGGACCACGTGAAAGTGACCCTCATGGCTCCTGGCTCGCCGGTCGTAGATGTTGAGGTCACGCACGCCTGCGCCTACCCTCAGGACTACTGGCTGGTGATGGGGACTTCTGGAGGGCTGACCGGAGGCGGAGCTTCCCTTCGTTGGAAGTACATCGACTTGAAAACTCTTCCTCCGAGAACAGTGGAAAGAAACCCAACGCCCGACAGAAGCTTCAACACGGAGCAATTGAACTGGACCGAGGAGACTTGGGAACTGGACAAAGACAGCGTGTCGGGTGACTCCGCCTTCTATGAGGAACTGTATGAAACGTTGCACAATGGAGGCCCACTCGGTGTCACTCCTGAAAGCTGCCGGCGAGTCATGTCAATCATAGAGAAGTGCTATGGGCGTTCAAAGGCGACATAATACGCGACACTTCCTTCGCGTACATCGATGGTGACAAGGCCATATGGTACCCGTCGCTATATGGGATTTCGTCGGTGATAGATTCCATGGCGCTATTCCTAGACTCAAAGAAGCCCAACTGCGTCATACTGATCGGGAGTTGCGGCCTCAACAGGGAAATCGCGAGGAAAACACTGGTCATCCCAAGGGGCGCAACGCGGGAGACTGGGGTGATCAGGGGAAATGCCGACGAAGCCATGGTCCGGATCGCTTCTCAGATAGCTCAACGAAATGACTTTGACACCGTAATCACGGACAAGCATGTTTCTAAGTTCAGCATCCTAAGGGGATTGGCAGAGACTAGTGGAGAAAGTGAGGATCTGGAGACAGCCTCAGTGTACTACTTGGCCAACTCGTATGGCGTCCCCGCGGTGGCCCTCCTTGGCGTGTCTGACTACAGGTCTGGAGGTTACACGGTCTACGTGGACTATGAGGAGCAGCTCAAAGACGACGTGTTTGCGCTAGCGTCGAGGGTGATCCAGGAATTCTAACCGCCCTAGACGCACGTAAGAGAGAACAATACGAGCAACAGATCAAGACCGTAGTAACTTGCTTTCCGATCATCTCTAACCGAGCCTCTAGGGACAATAGGAAATCTTCTTCGACCATGCCAATTTCGGCCTCCTTCCGCCCAGAGTTGGTTTTCCGCCGCTACTCGTAGATCGTTTTCCTAGGACCGACGTCCAAGAAGACAACGAGTTGAGCCGATTGATCGATCATGTATATGATCCTGAACTTTCCTACCCTCCATCTCCAGCGCCCTTCAAGCTCGCCTCTCAACCTTACGCCCAGGAAGGGATTGGCGACTATTTCGTCAATAGCCTTTAGGGTCCTATCCCTCATATCATCAGGAAGTTTCCTAAACTCTCGCAGAAAGCTCTTTGTTAGGGCAACCTTATGAGCCAAGCGGCTGTTCACTCGACGAGCTTCTTGACTCCACAACTGCTTTCTGCGGTTGTGTATTGTCCTCTTCTGTACTCCTCTTCGGCCCTGCGTATTCTCTGCAAGCCTTCGCTGTCCATCAACTCCTCAAGCGTAGCTAGGACCTCTTCGACTTTGGCTAGTCCCAAGTAGAGGTCCTTCAGCAACTCTTTGGGGATAGCAATGGACTCTTCCAACCATGACACCAGTCGTGCTTTCTTCCCAATTTCCTATTTAACCTTTGCAACCCGTTGTCGGTATTCCACTCGATCCGAACATCTAAGACCCCTTCTCTGATTCCTCCCTGTCGCTTCTGAAACGGTAGAACATAGCTCCTGTCATCATGCCGGGGAAGCGCGACCCCCTGATCTCACAAAATCGTGCAAGACGGGGGCAGAAAGTGCGAACCCCGACGGACACAAGCCCATTCCGGCATGGATACGGTCGCCCCAGACCCGAGTTTTTCGTTTTCTGGGACCCCATTCAGACTACTCGCATGCTCCGATGGAATATCACTGAGGAAAGGGGAAAATCGCGATTGAAGCCCTTTCCTCGGCAACAAAGCTTATAACACAGGGCATTAATATCATATTAATATGGTGAAGGCGATCATAGACATAGACGAAGAGGCCAATAGGGTGATCAACATCCTTAAGGCCCAACGTGGCCTTAGGGACAAGTCCCAGGCCATAAATGAAATGGCCAGACAATTCAAGGAGCTTGTGCTTGACTCCGATGTCAGACCTGAATATGTACTCAAATTCAGGAAGATAAGGAAAGAACCCATAATTAGGGTCGGGAGGGTCAAGGATTTCAAGGGAAGGTATCAGCTGAAGTGAATGTACGCGCTCGAGATCAGAAAACATGCAGACGAGACTTTCAAGAAGCTGTCGAGGAAGGACCCCGAGCGGATGGCTGCAATTGCGAGAAAGGTTGAGGAGATCCTAAAGAATCCTCACAGGTCCAAACGGCTTCGCTTTCCCCTCGTCGGGATAAGGAGGGTTCATCTCGGCAGCTACGTTCTATTGTTTTCCATCGATGAGGCCAGGAAGACCGTAGTTCTAGAAGACTATGAACATCACGATAAGGTTTATCGCAAGTGAAATCAATGGGGAGATAAGTCCAAGCATCTTTCCAGGACTTGCCCAGCACTACTACGTTGAACTCCGTCTCAAGCGAGTCTAAGATGGCCCCGCGCACCGATCATTGCGAGGTGGCTAGATCCCAGTCGTCGTGCACCCCTGTCTATGGATCTGGTGGTATTGGCGGGTCAAACGTAATCCTGAATATGACGCCATCGTAGAAGTCGATGGGTTGGCTGAGAATCATCTTGTAGACCACGCAATACAAGCCACCAGCGACCCTGTCGACGTAGGCCGTTCCGCCGAGGGCTCGATATTCATCCGCTTTGCGTGTAGCCTCGACGTAGCTCTCTTCGACTTCTCGCCAGTACTGGTCCATCGCGCCACTCAGCAATCTGAGGGAGAGTCCCGCTATCGCCACGAACGTTAGGACTGCCAGTGCCTTGTGGTTGTGCACGACCCTGCCCAAGTGTTCCATTCTTGGGACCTTAAGTGAGTCGCAGTCTATTTCAGGTTTTCTAAGTTCTTCGGACATGAAGATTCTCGCACATCGCGCACCACCCTTGTCGCCATCTTCCCATGTTCTCTGCCCCTTGATTCTCCTCCCTTCCGCACTGATTCCGCCGCTGAATTGCGCAGAATGGACTCTTCTCCACCCCAAGTTTTCACGAAGGCGTACACTATGATCACAACGGCGGCGGAGGAGGGGGTGGAGGGATTGCCACAGTCCCTTCCATCTCGGACCGCCCACTGGTTCTCTTCTTCTCTAAGATCAGTATGCCAATGAACAGGGCCATCGCAAGAGACCCTCCCAACAGATATGCTGTGCTTGGCAGCAGCTTGGCAGAACACGAGACGAAGAGAGCAAGCGATCCTGCGAAGAGGGAGGCCCAGAGCGCCTTGTTGTATTCGAAAACAGCCCTCCCTTCGAGTGGCCTCAGGGGGAAGGACGAGTAGTAAGCTGACATCGTTGTCAAGAGCAAGCCTGCGTCCCCGATGAGTTCATACCCCAGCAACGTGAAGCCGTAGAACGGGATCATGAGCACCAAGTCACAGAGGATTTTCAGAGTCCCGATGAGACCGACACCTCTCGCGTCCAAATCGCCTTCGTAATCGGTCCTCCAAGGGGAGCCAAACGGCAGGAGGAATCCTAACCCTGAGATGAGGAGGGCGACTAGCCCGTGGAGCCACACCTTGAGCTCGCAAAGGACATTGAGCATTTCCCCAATGATCAGAGTGACTGTCTCCTTGATGACTAGGAACAGGACGACCGTGATCAGTACGCTGGGCATGACTGACATGAGTTCGGATACGTTCAGAAACCCCGACAAGCCGTTCAGTTCGACATATGAGAGCACGACCACCAATGCAGTGGCCGAAATCACGAGGGAGAGAAGCCTACTGATCGACATGTATCTTTTGCGCCTCTTGACCTTCGCCTCCTTCCCGGTCACGTGTTTGAAGGTCTCCTCCGTGTAGAACTTGAGGAAGTCCTTGATCGAGTTGGGAAGATCAAGTCTGGACACGGCCGCGTTGAACTGTTGTCCCAATCCCGTCGCTCCTGCGGTAGCAGTCAACCCAGCGGAGACTCCAGCACCGATAGCCACGGCCACCGATGCTACTGGCAGGGATGAGGGTTGTCTCACTGGTTCCTCCTCATTAGGTGGGGGAGCTCCCGTCGTGTAGGGAAAGGAACTGACGTGGAAGGTATAGTTCGCGACCTCGCCTGCAAGATCCATCTGCCAGAATTCTACGCTGAAGGGACTGCTGTCGCCACTCTGAATTTCTGGTATCAGAGTGTGGCTTGCGCCAAGCGGTTCCCCATCTCTATCATAGAAGTCCACGGCAACATAGACACTCGTGGCTTTCTTGCTGCCCGTGTTTGCCACTTCTCCTTCCACAAAAAGGTCGCCGTATTGATCTAGGCGAGATGAGTGGGAGAGTATGCTAAAGTCCCTGTAGGGTGCATAGTCTACCTCAATGCAAATCGGAGTCAGCTCATAGGTGACATCTTCTTCCACCATGGCTGAGTATGTGGCGAATGAGTATGTGGCGAAGACTAGCTTGTCTCTTGGTATCATGATACCAATGGGAACTGCGTAGTACTCCGCTCCCATGATTTCTCCACTGGGGTCATAGAAGGCCACATAGAGGGACACACACTCAATGTTCTTCTCCCCCGCGTTCGTCAGCTCACCTATCACGGACTTGGATCCATAGAATGACCACAACTTGTGATTGAGGACGACTAGGTCTCTGTAAGGTTGCTCGTCTGTAATGGTGTAGTTCAAGGTGATGTCGTAGGTCTCAACCTTGGCGCTCGCGACCTCGTCCAGAAGAACGATATGGAAAGGAAGCTTGTCGCCCGGCCCGAGCAGATTGTAGGGCGTCTCCACGCCGTCCACTTCCCTGTAGAATCCCAACATTGGATCCACCGGGCCAGCTATTATGCGATCGCCCGCTGCATCGTAGAAGGTCAGATCGACCCTGACATCTTTGATGTTCCTCGTGCCCGTAGCCTGGACCACGCCGATCACGTGCAGGAAATCTCCCTCGTGATGCCCTTCGATCTCGAGAGTCCCGTGTTCTATGAACGATTTGGAGCTCACGACCTGAGCCTGCTCATCAGAGCCCTTGACACCGATCAACCAAGGGAGCGAAACCGTGATCAGAAGCAAGGCGATAACTGTGAAGACCACGGGGTATTTCATCGATGCTCGAAGCTGTTGCCATCGCGATGTCGGAAGTCCGCATATAAGCCTTGATGACTTCGAGAGTGGGTCGTACACAAGGTAGCATTCTTTCCCATTCGCGATCTACGACTGTAGAGTACAGCCACCCCCCACTTGGATCTCCGTGTTAGCATGTCCTTGCCGCAAGCGATGTCCCGCGGATCTTGGTCGGCATCTGGGATAGGTCTTGCACTCAAATCCCTATTAGGGGAAACGCTGGCCTGAGGACATTGCCTCCCGGCGTTCACTTCGCAGGGGCCAGCTCCGTCGTGATGGCCGCCTTTTCGAACACGGGTTTCAGCAAATCAAGTGTTTCGCCAATAGCCTTCGCCCTGCTCTGTTGAAGGACCAGCTCCTTACCCAGTCTGCTTATCCTAAGCTGGGCCTCAAATTCCTTTTCCTTATCCTCGTTGGACTCTTTTTCTATCGCAAGCATGGCACGTTCTCTTCCCAGTTCCCTCTCGAGAAAAGACATCATTCTCTCAGACCGGCCACGTTCTTCCCCCAGTCTGTCCAAGCTCGACCTCAGCACCTTGGTCTTGAAGTCTAACAGAGCTACCAGCTCAGCCCTGGCTCGCTCCAGATCGGATTTCTCACTAGGAGATACGTTGGGACCTTCGATCAGATCTTTCGCCGTCTTGATCCTTGCCGCAAGGCTTTCCATTTCCGCACACATCTCCCCTGCTGATTCTATCTGTACGTCGTAATCGGATTTCCCACCCCTTCCACGTTCAGAAGGGTGCATCAAACGCACTGACTTCGCAATCTACTTAAGCCTTGCCACCCTCACTGTTCTTGAAACCTCCATTGGCAGCCTGAAATGGTCCCGTACACGTATCGCCCTAAGGTAATGGGACAAGCCCACCGAAACAGCCGATCCTCTGAGAGGAATCCAGCTCATCTAATACCGCCAGTCTCCGATGCGGCCAGAGCTGTGGATTTGGATTCATCTGCACGTGGGGAAAGCTGAGGGATGAACCCACACGACGCCTAAGAGTGCTCTAAGTCTTATCATCGCGACGATTCCGGGACAAGTTGGTCAAAGACCGAAGGTCCAGCCAGATCTTGTAGACTCCTCCCGCTGGATCTAGTACGCCTCAATCTGGCCCTTTTCACATCATCTCTGGCTACTGGAAGTAGGTCGTACGCGTGATTTCGCATTCGCGGGCGTGCCACTACCAGAACCACGCGATGCTCTTGGCAAGTATCTCCAGCGCATGGTTGGTTACTATTCCCACGAACACTGCGAAAGCCATACTCGCGAGTGTACCCACAAGATAGTATTCCGCGAATGGTCTCTGTCTGTCTTTGGTGGACTCAAAGCGAATGATGGACTTAGCGGCGAAGATTATGGCTATCGCATCTGGCCGGCCAACGAACAAGAAAGTCAAAGCTAAGGTTCTTTCTGGGACTCCTATGATCTTGCCAGCGCCTTCGACACCTTCGTTCTTCAGGGCATCTCTTTGCTCCTTGGTGAATTTCACTCTGCCCAAGCAGAATTCCACGAAAACAGAACCAGCAACAGCACTGACTATGTAGCCCACGGTGTAGACGACCAGCGGAATCACGAGCTCGGCAAGAAAAGCGTTCATCTTGGATCAACCCTCTTGATTGCTCTTCGCTCAGTCGGTCGAGTGCGTGTGGGAGCAGCGCAAGAAAAGTGCATCCTCTTGTCAACCCCACCTAGTTGACCGAACCGAGTAAACGTCTCGGGGTTGACCCCCAACAGATCGGACTAGCAAGGCTCTCAACAGAGTCTCAGCGTCTCGGAACTCTGCCCATCCAGAGCGAGACAGGATATTCGAGATGGCCTGTTTTGTGACTCCCAAGTGCTTGGCTACCATCGTGTACTTCATGTCTGGACTGGCCTCGAGGATAGATATCACTCTCCTCTGCATCGGGGTCCAGTTGTTCGCTACATATAACATTAGCTCAACGAGAGTGTTCACTTCGACGAATGACTCGTGGGACTCTGGCTCGATCACGAACTCGACTCTCATCGTCTTGGCGGTGAGTACTGCATGCCTAGAAGCATGAAAGGCCTTGCCATCCATTTCCGTCGGTCTCATCCTGAGGTGAGACAGGCCACGCGGGGTGTTGACCCCACCCACGCCGACACCGTAGTAGAAAGGCACACCTAGTCTTTTCTTCAACAGTTTGAAGATATCCCAAGCTGCCTCAATCGATTGTGTTCTGAACACACCTTGGAATTCGTCACCCAAGGTGAATTCAAATGGAGCCAAGAGCGCCTCAGAGTACAGACTGTTCAAGCGATGCAGGAGTTGCCTCGTCCTAGATTGCACCTTGTCTCTGTTAGCTAGTTTCCTTGATCCCCTAATGTCGACAGTGACCACGTAGACATCCTCAGCTCTTCTGGACAATGTAAACCTCTAGGAGTTTACTCTCATATGTAAATCTTTGGGGGTTTACCCCCTTCGCCCCCACACGACCAGCGCGTGGATTCAGGTATCTGGTCTTGTTTCGGGCATGTTGGCCGGGCTGGACATAGGCAGGTTTCACTGGTCAGACCTCGGCTTCGATTTCGTGATGGTGGGTGTCGTGTTCGCAATTGCTGGCGCAGTTCTCTTGGATTGGGCGATGACAGTCAATCCCTACTTCGAGCCGACCGTCCGAATTCAGAAGGAAAGGGGTCACAGAGTGGTGACAACTGGCCCTACAGGTTCGTGAGACACCCCGGCTATCCGTCAGGGATCTTGTGGATCCTTTGCATCCCTCTCATACTCGGCTCGTTCTATGCCTTCGTTCCGGCTGGGGTGTATGTTGCACTGATGATCATCCGCACTTGGATGGAAGACAGGACACTTCTCAAAGAGCTTGGATGGCTACCGCGAGTACGCGGCCATGGTGAGATACAGGCTCTTTCCTCTGGCTTGGTAGTCGCTCATGCAACTTCGGTGGTACCACTTAGAATCAATCCCGAGTCAGCGATCGTACGCTTAAGTACCGAATGACCGGCGGATGATGTAATGGGAGAGCTGGTCTTCTGCTGTTCCCACGAGAATGATCTCTATCAAGCCATTGGGAGTTCAGGGAAGGCGCCACTTCGTTTTGACAAGCTGGAAGATGCGTTGCAGTGTGCCTCAGGCGGAGACGGCGTACTCGCGCTGGCTGACAGTTATCCGATTCCGAATCTGAGGATAGACGACAAGATGCTGCACCGAGCTAGACAAAAGGGCCTGAGGCTCTACACAGAGTATCCTCTTTCTGTTCCAAACGTGTACTTCGGAGAACCCCGAACAGCGGATTGGGAACGTTTGGTCGTGGCATCGGACTTCTTCAAGCCCGAGCTTCCTCAGTTGAGCATACTGACGATGCACAGCTGTTGGTTCCTTCCAGCCAAGGTGAGGGACTACCACCTAGCTCTGGCACGGGTAGCTGGCTATGACACCGCCGTCTATGGCCTATCTAGTGAGGTCCATCCAATCCTGTTCAATTATTCAGATTCTGTCATTGTGGCAACCAGCAAACTGAGCCAGTTCAGAACCGGGCGGTATGCTCCAAGTGCTTCTTGGAAGTCGCTATGGGAGGAATTGCTTCGGTGGCTCAGTCGGGGTGATCAATTCTCTGTTTTGTGGACCCCGACGGTGGCAGTCCGCTTCGACAAGGACGAAAAGCTTCCAGACAATGTAGAGAAGGAGACGTTCAGAGGATCCGCCGAGTGGTTCCACAAACACGCCCTGTTCGCCGTGGACAGGGACGTAGGCGTCATAGAGGGGTACCAATCCGGCATTGACTACGAGGGACGTCAGCTCCCCAGACCGCACATACGCATGGATTGCCTGGCGGAGGCTGCAATGGTTTTTGCCCTTGACTGGGAGATGTCAGAGAATCCGAGGAGCAAGAGTGTAGCTCGAAGCCTCTTGGACTACACGTGGTCTTTTCAGTACTCTGATCCAAACGCGGCAGCCTACGGTCTAGTCGATTGGGGAAAGGGGCTGGGGGTATTCTACGGGGACGACAATGCAAGGGTTATCCTTCCGACGCTTGCAGCTGTTCAGATCTTGGGGGACGACAAGTGGGACGAAGCCGTGGTGCGCTCCATACTCGCTGACTTCAGGACAACTGGCCCGTCAGGATTCAGGGAAGACAGAATCGACATGCCAGACCTGAACAAGAATGGATGGCGCCACTACTACGAAAACGATGTGGTCTCCCTCACCCCTCACTACCAAGCATATCTCTGGGCCTGTTTCATATGGTTGTCTTCACTGACCGGCAACGATGACTTTCTGATAAGAGCTGAGAACGCAATACGGATGACCATGAGCGCCTACCCGAACTGGTTACTGTCAAACGGGCTATCCCAGGAAATGTCGCGCATGCTTCTGCCTTTGGCCTTCCTAGTGCGTGCGAAGGGAAAGCCGGAGCACCGCGAATGGTTAGATAGGATAACGAAGTATGTGCTCGCCCAACAACAGCCTTGTGGCGCGATAGCCGAAAGAGTGGGAGATCCAAAGAATACCCATTACCCTCCCCCGAGCTCGAACGACTCCTATGGCACAA